>Ga0157369_10007713_pt1 | contig 12381 bp, 9 predicted proteins | sample C25metaG_FD_113461 | JGI IMG/M metagenome (GOLD analysis project Ga0157369, IMG submission 113461) | Corn rhizosphere microbial communities from Kellogg Biological Station, Michigan, USA - C2-5 metaG | ecosystem: Host-associated > Plants > Roots > Rhizosphere > Soil | place: USA: Michigan...
CTCGATGGCAAGCGGCCGCCGCGCATCATCAATCCCGAGGTCTGGCCGCATTACAGCGAGCGCTTTGCCCGCACCTTCGGCGTGACGCCGAAATAGGCCTCTGCAAGCGGAGAAAATTTTCTCTGCGGCACGTCCATCCGGCGCAACAAAACACCTGCGATGTGCCGCCCGACGCGGCGTCTATCGTCATTTTGTCGGATCGCTGGACGCGGCCCGGCGCAGCGGCCATTTATTCTGTCGTACCATGGAGTTAGGGGCAGTTCCTGCCTCGCGGCGAAAGGATTTTGGTCATGAAACGGGTCGCCTCCCTGCTGCGTTCGACGCCGCGCCGGATCAGCCGGCGGATTGCACAATTTGTCACGATTGCCGCAGCAAGCCTTCCGGAGGTCGGCGCCTGATTAAATTTGCCGGCGGCCCTCCCGTTGCGTTCACATTCGTGCAGACGGCCCTCGGGGCGAGGGATAACGTCCTCTCAACACAAAAACAGCGTGTGGGGAGGAAGCCATGTCAAGATACGTCGTCCGCTTCATGAAGGACGTGCTCGGCGGCAACGGCCGCCAGATCGAAATCTGCCAGCGCTCGCTCGAGATTGATGCCGCCAGCGAGGGGCAGGCGGAAGAATTGGCCAAGCTGAAATTCTGCGAAAGTGAGCGGCTCTGCGAATGGTCGTTGCACGCCGACCGTATCCAGGTGAGGGCGGACCTGGCGGCTTAAACTCCGCTCGTCATGCCCGGCCTTGCCGCCTTTGCTAAAGCCTCGGCGGCCGAGTGAGCATCTCCCCGCTGCGCCGGCACGAATTTCAGCGAGAAGCACGCGCCATTGGGCTTGCGGTTTTCGACCGTGATGCTGGCCGAATGCAATTCCGCGATGCGTTGCACGATCGAAAGGCCGAGGCCGGTGCTCCCTTGTTTGCGGCGGTCGCGCCGCCAGAAGCGACGGAAGATCAGCTTGCGCTCGTCCTCGCCGATACCGGGGCCATGGTCGAGTACGTTGATCGTGCCGTTGTCCTCGACGACGAACTCGACGGTCGATCCGGCCGCGGTGTGGTTGATGGCATTTTCGGCAAGGTTGCGGATGGCGCGCCCGAGCATTTCCGCATTGCCATTGACCCAGACCGGTTCGGTCGTGCCCGACAGCGCGATGTCCTTGCCCTGCGCCAGCGCGAGCGGCGCCACGAATTCGGCGACGCCGGCCGCGACCGATTGGAGGTCCGCCTTTTCGCCGGGCTGGAGGGCGAGGGCGTCGAGCTCGGCGATGTCGAGCAGCTGGCTGATGATGTGCGCCATGCCGTCGACATTATGACGCAACGCCTCGCGGATATTCGCATCTTCAAGCAGATCGATGCGCGAGCGCAGCACGGCGAGCGGCGTGCGCAGCTCATGCGCGGCATCGGCGGTGAAATCGCGTTGGATGCGAAATCCTTCTTCGAGGCGGTCGAGGCCCTGGTTGACTGCAAGCACCAGGGGACGAACTTCGCGCGGAATTTCTTCCGACGGCAACCGTATGCCCGGCCGCGCCGGCGCGATGCTTTCGGCGGTTTCGCTGGCCTCGCGCAGCGGCCGCAGCGCGCGGCGGAAGATCGCGATGTCGACAAGCAGGAGCACCAGAAGGATCGGCAGCGTGATCCATCCGACATTCTTGTAGAAATCGGCGACGATGTCGTCGGTCAGCACATCGCGGTTGGCGAGATCCTCGCCGGCCTGGATCCAGACCGTCCTGTCGCCGATCATCTTCCTGACGCTCGCGCCATACACTGTGGCGTTGCCGCGCCGGTGATGCAGGAACTCGACCGGCGCCTTGCGCTTGTCGGCAGGGAATAGCGCCTCCTTGTCGGGAAGCGAGGAAAACAGCACCGCGCCGTTCTCATCGATCACCGCATAGGAATAGCGGCCATAGGCCTGGGAGTAGAGCCCGAGCAGGTCGACCGGAAGGTCGAGCTTGAGGTGTCCCTCGCCCGTGAGGATCAGATGATGGCCGACCGACTCGGCCTGATCCCGCATCGCCTTGTCATGGATATTGTCGGTGGCATAGCTCAGCAGCCAGGAGAGCGCGACCGACATCAGCACGGAGGTGATCGCCACCGCAACGACGTGCAGAAACACGATGCGTGAGAACAGCGATTTGAATCGCCACACGCTATTTTTCCTCCGCGATCAGGTAACCCACGCCGCGAATGGTGTGCACCTGAACCCGTGCGCCGCGCTCGGAGAGTTGCTTGCGCAGGCGATGGACATAGACCTCGACGGCGTTGGAGGCGACCTCGCCGGAATGTCCGAAAATATGGTCTTCGACCTGCTTCTTGGAGACGACGCGGCCTTTGCTGCGCATCAATAGTTCGAGCACCGCGGTCTCGCGGGCGCTGAGCACTTGCGGCTGGTCGTCGATCGAGGCCTGGCGGTTTTGCGTGTCGAAGGCGAGATTGGCGATGCGAAGGCTCGAGCCGAGCAACTGTCCGGGCCGGCGTAATTGTGCCTCCAGCCGCGCGATCAATTCCTCCAGCGCGAACGGCTTCACCAGATAGTCATCGGCGCCGCTGCGCAAGCCGTGCACGCGATCGGTCAAGCCGCCGCGCGCCGTCAGCACCAGCACGGGGATGGGATTGTCGCGCTGCCTGATCTCGCGGAGCAGCTCCAGCCCGTCGCCGTCGGGCAGGCCGAGATCGAGGATCATCGCGGCATAGAACGTCGTCGAGAGAACGGCGCGCGCTTCCTCGACCGTCGACAGTGCGTCGGACTCGTAGCCCGCAGTCTTCAGCCCCTTCGCTATGAGCTCGGCGAGCTCTTCATTGTCTTCGACGATCAATAACCGCATCACGGCCATCCGAGGGTTCGGTTTCCCCTAAGCCATGGGACGAATTGCCGGCTTAGGCAAGTATGACCCCAACCGGGGCGGCCATTGTCGTAAACATTCGGGCGCGAAAAAAGGCCGATTCCGTAAGGCGAGTGTAAGCGGGACCGTTTATGAGGAGCCTCGGCGGATCGCCTGTCGTTCCAATCGAGAGACCACGTTTCATGAATTTTGCGATGTTGGCACTGCGATCCGGAGCGACACCTGCGGTCGCCGCAATCACGTCGAGCAGCACGACGTGCCGTTCACCTGGGCGGAATAGATCCTGCACGCCAAGGCGAGCGTGTTCGAGAAGCACAAGCAGCCGCGCACGACCTTCCTTCGGAAGGGCCAGCGGCGCCGACGCAAGTGGTGTAAGGTTGGCGTAAGAATCAGAGGGCGTCATGGCGCATTCGTCCGCAGGTCACATTGCGGTGGGCCAAAGGTACGCTGCCATTAGCCGAATCAAACAACCGGAGCGGCTTCTGCGAAGCTGCCGGAAATGGTCTGCTGCTAGCGGTTTAAACTGTGGCCGGAGCGCTATTGCGGCGGTCGGAAATCACCAATATGAGGGGGCGACAGGAACCGGAACCGCACAAAATACGCGTGAATCGGCGGGACAGGCGGTAGGCGCGTAAACTCCATGCTCAAAGTGGCCAGATGACATTCGGCAATTGGACCGGGCGGCGGTTGGTGCTCACGCTCGTCGTGCTGCTTGTGGCCGTAGGCGCCGTCATGACTGCGAGCCGGATGTTCGCGCAGCGTGGCAAGGCCACGGAGCCGACGTCGGCCGCAAAGACGGATTCAAGCCGGTTTACGCCGAGCGATGCAGTGTGGGCGAGCCTCGCCTTTGAGCCTGCGACCGAGCAGGTGTTTCGGGCCGAGCACAACACCGAGGGCAAGATCGCCGTCAACGAAGACAGCTCGACGCCGATCTTCTCGCCATATTCCGGTCGCGTGGTGAAGCTCCTGGTCAAGCCCAGCGACGTGGTCAAGCGCGGACAGGAGCTGTTCGTGATCGAGGCTACCGACACGGTGCAGGCGCTGAATGATTTCATCACCGCGCTGACGACGATGAACAGCGCGAAGTCGAAACTCAACCTCGCCGAGATCAACGAGAAGCGTCAGAACGATCTCTATCTCGGCAAGGCCGTTCCGCTGAAGGATTGGCAGAACGCGCAGAACGACCTGACCACGGCGCAGAACGACATGCGGGCCGCCGAGACGGCGCTCGAAGCCGCCCATAACCGACTGCGCATCCTGGGGCGCTCGGAACAGCAGATCGCAGCTTTCCAGCAGACCCGGCAGATCAGCGGCGACACGTCGATCTATTCGCCGATCGAGGGCACCGTCGTGCAGCGCAAGGTCGGACCGGGCCAGTTCATCACGACCGGTGCCAGCGACCCTGTGTTCGTCATCGGCGATCTCTCGACGGTGTGGTTGACCGCCTTTGTGCGCGAGAGCGAGGCGGCGGACGTGCGTATCGGGCAGGACATGGATTTCCAGGTGCTGGCGCTGCCGGGCCGCACCTTCAAGGCCAAGATCGACTATGTCGCGCCGGCGATCGACCCGACGACCCGCAGGCTGATGGTCCGCGCAACGCTGGACAACAAAGAGGGGCTGTTCAAGCCGGAGATGTTCGCCAGCGTCACGATCTATTCCGGCGGCGACCATAAATCGGTCGGCGTGAAAAAGCAGGCGCTGATCTATGAGGGCGAGCACGTGCGGCTGTGGGTCGCCAATGACGACAAGACGCTCGAGCTTCGCGAAGTCCAAACCGGCCTGACCAACGGCGACTTTGTCGAGGTCCGCAGCAATCTGAAGCCGGGCGAGAAGGTGGTCGTCAAGGGCAGCCTGTTCATCGACCGTGCGGCTTCCGGCACCTGAATGGCCTGAAATGGATCGCCTCGTCTCCTTTGCTGTCAATCGCCGGTTCATGATGGTCGGCCTGTTCATCGCCGTCATCGTCGGTGGGCTGGTCGCGTTCCAGCAATTGAACATCGAGGCCTATCCCGACCCGACGCCGCCGATGGTGGACGTCGTCACCCAAAGCCCGGGCCTGTCGGCGGAGGAAATCGAGCGCTACATCACCATTCCGCTGGAGACCCAGGTCGCGGGCATCAAGAACCTCAACGTCATCCGCACGATTTCGCTGTACGGCCTGTCCGACGTCAAACTGCAGTTCTCCTTCGACTTCACCTACGAGCAGGCGCTGCAGCAGGTGTTGAACCGTCTGTCGCAGCTTTCGCCGCTCCTCAACAATGCCCAGCCGCAGATTTCGCCGCTGAGCCCCATCGGTGAAATCTACCGCTACCGGCTGGTCGGCCCGCCCGGTTATTCGGTGCTCGATCTCAAGACCTTGCAGGACTGGGTGCTGCAGCGCCGCTTCCGCACCGTGCCGGGCGTGATCGACGTCACCGGATGGGGCGGCAAGACCAAGACCTATGAAATCCAGGTCGATTTCAACAAGCTGGTCGCGAATGGGTTGACGCTGCCGCAGCTGTTGCAGGCGGTCAGCAACTCCAACATCAATGTCGGCGGCAACACCGTCAATATCGGCCCGCAATCAGCGGTCGTGCGCGGCGTCGGCCTGATCCGGTCGATCGATGCGATCAAGAACACTATGATCGCCTCGCCAAACGGCACGCCGGTGCTGGTCAAGGACGTCGCCACCGTCCAGGTCGGCTACCAGCCGCGGCTCGGCATCGCCGGCGAGAACAATGACGACGACATCGTTCAGGGCATCGTGCTGATGCGGCGCGGCGAGCAGAGCTCACCGACCATCGCCCGGGTCGAGGAGATGGTCGATCGCATCAACAACTCCTCGATCCTGCCGCCCGGCGTGCACATCGAGCGGATCTATGACCGCAAGGACCTGATCCAGACCACGACGCGCACCGTGATCGAGAACATGGTGACCGGCATCGCCCTGATCGTGCTGCTGCAATGGATATTCCTCGGCGATTTGCGCAGCGCGCTGATCGTCGGCGCGACCATTCCGTTCGCGCTGTTCTTCGCCGTCAGCATCCTGGTGATCCGCGGTGAATCCGCCAACCTGCTGTCCGTCGGCGCGATCGATTTCGGTCTTATCGTCGATGCCACCGTCATCATGGTGGAGGCGATCTTCCGCCGCCTGTCGCAGACCGAGCGATTGTCCGAAGCGGAGCTGGAGACGATCTCGGCCAACACCGTCACGGACATGAAGCACCATGCGATCCTGACGGCGGCCGCCGACGTCTCGCGCTCGATCTTCTTTGCCGCAGCCATCATCATCGCCGCCTTCATTCCGCTGTTCACGCTGAGCGGCGTCGAAGGCAACATCTTCAGCCCGATGGCCCGCACCTATGCCTATGCGCTGGCTGGCGGCCTTTTGGCGACCTTTACGGTGTCGCCGGCCCTGAGCGCGATCATCCTGCCGGCGCATGTGGAGGAAACCGAGACCTTCCTGATGCGCCTGTTGCACCGGATCTACGTGCCGGTGCTGCGCCGTTCGCTGGCTGCGCGTCGGGTGGTCCTTGTCGGTGCCGGCGTGCTGATCCTGCTGACGGTGTTCTCCGTCCGTCTGCTCGGCCTCGAATTCCTGCCGAAACTGGAGGAGGGCAACCTCTGGATCCGCGCCACCTTGCCGCCGACCATCTCGCTGCAGGAAGGCAATGGCTACGTCAACCAGATGCGCAGGCTGATCGCGAGCCTGCCCGAAGTCGAAAACGTGGTGTCGCAGCACGGCCGGCCTGATGACGGCACGGACGCCGCCGGCTTCTTCAACGCCGAATTCTTCGCGCCGCTGAAGCCGGCCAGCGAATGGCCGAAGGGCGAGGACAAGGACGAACTAACCGCCAAGCTGCTCGCGCAATTGCAGGCCAAGTTTCCCGGCGTCGAGTTCAACTTCTCGCAATATCTGCAGGACAACGTGTCCGAAGCGGTGTCCGGCGTGAAGGGCGAGAATTCGATCAAGCTTTACGGCAACGACCTGCAGGCGCTCACCGACACCGCCAACCACATCAAGCAGGTGCTATCGACGGTGCAGGGCATCACCGACCTTGCGGTGTTCACCTCGCTCGGCCAGCCCACCATCCAGATCGAGATCGATCGCGCCCGCGCCGCGCGCTATGGACTTACGCCCGGCGACATCAACACCACGATCAAGACCGCGATCGGCGGCGACAGCGCCGGCGATCTCTACGAGCCCGGCAGCGACCGCCATTTCCCGATCATCGTGCGGCTCGCGCCGGAATATCGCAAGAGCGCGGAGGCAATCCAGAATTTGCGCATCGGCGTTCAGGGGCCGAACGGCATCACCCAGGTGCCGCTGTCGGAAGTGGCGACGATCAGCCTCGTCTCGGGCGCAGCCTATATCTATCGCGAGCAGCAGGAACGCTATCTGCCGATCAAATTCTCGGTGCGCGAGCGCGATCTCGGCAGTGCCATCCGCGAGGCTCAGCAGAAGATCGCCGAGCAGGTGCAGTTGCCGCCGGGATCGCGCATCGAATGGGTCGGCGAGTTCGGCAATCTGCAGGATGCGATCAAGCGGCTTTCCATCGTGGTGCCGATCAGCCTGACGCTGATCGCGGTCCTGATCTGGCTCAATTTCGGTTCCGTCGTCGATACCATCCTGACCATGAGCGTGATCCCGATGGCCGTGTTCGGCGGCGTGGTGGGATTGCTCCTCAGCGGCATTCCCTTCAGCGTCTCGGCCGCGATCGGCTTCATCGCGCTGTTCGGCATTTCCGTCATGGATGGCATCATCATCCTCTCGCAATACAACGCGCTCATTGATGAGGGCATGGAGCGAGGCGCGGCGATCCTGCGCACCGGCGAGTTGCAGTTGCGCCCGGTGCTGATGACTTGCGTGGTGGCGGGCGTTGGTTTGCTGCCGGCGGCGTTGTCCACCGGAATAGGTTCCCAGGTGCAGAAACCGCTGGCGGTCGTGGTGGTTGCGGGCATGATGCTGGCACCGGTCGTCATCCTGGTGACGCTGCCGGCGCTGATTTCGCTGTTTTCGCGGAGAACCCGGCGGGGTTTTGCCGCCGAGGGACTCGCTTCGGTCGAATAACGGACCGGCGTTATGGGTGGGGTGGTGAGTAAGGTCGCTCTCGGATGCCGAGCTAATTCCCGCTGGTCGGGAAGAGGCTTCGCATGCGCGCTTTTCGGCCTGCTTGTGACCATGCAACCCGTCGCGGCCGAGACGCTCGCGGACGCGCTGGTCAAGACCTATCAGAACAATCCGCAGCTCAATGCCGAGCGCGCCCGCCAACGCGGCACGGACGAGAACGTGCCGCAGGCCTTGTCCGGTTACCGGCCGCAACTCGTCGCAAGCCTTTCGGCCGGCCTGCAAGCCGTGCGCAACGTGCTGCCCGACAACACGATCCAGAGCGCGACGCTAAAGCCGTGGACCATCGGACTCACGGTGACGCAGGTACTGTTCAACGGCTACAGGACCGCCAACAACGTTCGCGTCGCCGAATTCCAGGTGAAGTCGGGCCGCGAAGCGCTGCGCAATGTCGAGCAGGGCGTGTTCCTCGATGCCGTGACCGCCTACATGAACGTCATGGCCAATTACGCGCTTTACGACGCGCAGAAGACCAATGTGCAGGTGTTGAAGGAAATCCAGGCCACGACCCAGCGCAGGCTCAATGCCGGCGACGTGACGCCGACCGACACCGCGCAGGCAGACTCCCGCGTGAGCCGGGGACTGGCCGATCTCAACGCCGCCGAGGTCGCGCTTGCGATCAGCAAGGAGATCTACGCCCAGGTGATCGGCGAGCCGGCGGTCGGATTGACTGCGGCGAGCCCCGTCGATCGTCTGATCCCGCCTTCGCAAACCGCCTCGATCGACGCCGCGAGCCATGAACATCCGGCCGTGCTGGGCGCGGGCTACGACGTCGATGTCGCCACGACCTCGATCAAGCTCGCGGAGAGCGCGCTGCTGCCGCAAGTCTCGGTACAGGGCAATGTCAGCCGGCAGGTGCAGGATGACCCGACGCTCTCCGTGCAAAAGAACGACCAGGCCTCGATCGTCGGCCAGATCAACGTGCCGATCTATGACGGAGGCATGGCGGCCTCGCAGACGCGCCAGGCCAAGGAAGTCGCCTCGCAAAGCCGGCTGGTGCTCGAGCAGGTCAGGAACCAGACGCGCACCGCGGTCGTCAGCGCCTGGGTGACCAACGAAGGCACCAAGGTCGCGCTAACGGCTGCGGAATCGGAGGTGCATTCCGCCGAAGTCGCGCTCCAGGGTGTGCGCCGCGAGGCGGCGGGCGGGCAACGCACCACGATCGACGTGCTCAATGCGCAGCAGGACCTCACCAATGCGCGCTCCCGCCTGATCGGCGCGCAACGGGATCGGGTCATCGCCTCCTACACGCTGCTCAGCGCCGTCGGACGGCTCGATACCCATACGCTCAATCTCAATACGCCGGATTACTCGCCGGACGTGCACTACTTCCAGGTACGGGACGCCTGGCACGGGCTGCGCACGCCGTCCGGTCAATAGAGCAAAACGTCGCAACCGCCCGTACCACGGGCCGTCCCAAGTCACGCCGCAGGCGGTCCTTCCGACTCGCCCGCGAAAGCATTATTGTCACATAGCTTACACGGCCCTTACGGATAGCTATTTTATAGCTATCTTTGAGGCTGGTGAAAGGTTCCAGGCGGCGCAAATTGAGCCCGAGGGGCTCCTGCGTACAGTCTGGGGAGAATAGCCATGGCTGGACACATCATCGTTTCCGACGAGGGTGCCACCCGCACCATTGTCATGCGCCGGCCGGAAAAGAAGAATGCGCTGACACCCGAGATGTTTATCGCCATGAGCGAGGCGATCAATTCGGCGCAGGCCAATCCGGATATTCGCTGCCTGATCCTGACCGGCCGGTCGGGCGTCTTCACCGCCGGTGACGACGTCGGCGATTTCGTCAAGGAAGCCGCCACCAAGCGCGAAGAAGCCAAACCGCGTAGCTCGCTCGCTTTCCTTCGTGCGCTGATCACCAACAAGAAGCCGATCATCGCCGCAGTGGACGGAGTCGCCGTCGGCATGGGCGTCACCATGGTGCTCCACTGCGACTATGTGATCGCCAGCACCACCGCATCCTTCAAGTCGCCCTTCATCCAGTATGGGCTGGTGCCGGAAGGGGCTTCGAGCCTGCTGCTGCCGCGCATGGCCGGTCATCAGCAGGCGTTCTCGCTGCTGGTGATGGGCCGGCCGATGAGTGCGGAGCAGGCCCGCGAGGCCGGCTTCGTCAATGCCGTCGTGCCGCCCGGACATGCCGTCATCGAAGCGCAGAAGGCAGCCCGCGAGATATCCGAGTTACCGGCGGAGGCCGTCGCCATCTCGCGCAAGCTCCTGAAATGGCCGACCGAGGATTTGCTGCGCCGCATGGACGACGAAGAGCATCTGTTCAGCGAGCGCATCCACGCGCCGTCAGTCGTTGCCGCCGTCAACGGCTTCATGCAGCGCAAGAAGCGATAGCGGGGCGAAGCTTCGTTCAGAAACGGCCGGCCGGCGGTCGTGCCGGTCGGGATTCATGCTGCCGCTCAATCATGCTCGTAGCCATAGACCTCCGGCAGGATGAAGATCGCCGCGAGCAGGCCAATCAGCGGGAAGATCGCGACGAGCAGTGTGGCGTTGGCCTGTCCAATGGCGGCAAACAGCGAGGGGAACAGGAAGATCGCGAGAAACGACGGCAGCTTGACGAACATGTAGGCAAAGCCGCTTGCCGTTCCCCGATATTCCGGTTTCGCCACCATGGTCGGGATCGTCATGCAGTTCGATGCGTCCCAATAGTGGCCCCACAACATGGCAGCCGCGGCGAAGGGCAGGATGTATTTGTGACCGGTGTAGAGCGCGGCGGCCGCGATCAGCAGCGACACCAGCACGATGGCAAAGCCGGCAATGCCGATGCCGCGATGGCCGATCCTCGGTGTGAGCAATGGTCCGACCCAGCCGGAGAGCGCGGCAAAGGAGAACAGCGCCATGGTGACGAGGTTGTTGCCGAGCACGCTTGAGACGCCGACCATGGCGAACAGCACCGGCAGGTAGAAGGCGAAGGTCGAAAACTCGCTCGCCTGGGCAAAGCAGGCGATCCAGCCATAGAGGGTTGCGCGCCAGCGGGTCGGGTCCTTGCGCAGATCGGCGAGGAAAGCGCTCGTCCTTGCCTTCGGCAGCGTCACATCCTGGTCCGGCAACATGTCGAGCCGGTCATTGTACATCTGCTGGGCGACCTGCTTGGCTTCGCGGAAGCGGCCCTGCTGCACCAGCCACACCGCCGTCTCCGGCACGTCGTGGCGCATGATCAAAATGATCAGGGCGGGCAGGGCGCCGAGCCCGAGTGTGATGCGCCAGACGATCTCGTGGTCGATATTGGCGATTAGGAAGATGGCGATCACCGCGAGCGTCAGCACCTCGCCAACGGCGAACATGAATTGCCAGCGATTGCCCATGACCTCGCGATCACCCTTGGCCATGGACTCCATGATGTAGGTGTAGCCGGTCGAGATATCGCTGCCGAGCGGGATGCCGAGCAGGAAGCGGATCACGATCAGCCAGGCCACGCCGGGCACGAACGCCTGAGCCACGGCCAGCACGATGAACATGATCATGGTCGCGAGGAACATCACGCGGCGGCCGATCTTGTCGGAGAGCCAGCCACCGATCAGCGCGCCGATCATGGCGCCGCCTTGCGTTCCGGCTGCGGCGAGGCCCAGCATGAAGGGATCGGGGTTGTACTGGTCGCGGATGAAGATCAGCACGAAGGCGATGGAGTAGAGGTCCCAGGCCTCGACCAGGATCGAGGCCATCATCAGCCAGCCGACCTTGTTGCCCCTGGGCGTGTAGTTCTGGATCAGATGGCGGACCGCGCCCTGGATCATCGCCTGCTGCTGCGGCAGGGCGGCTGCTGTCGACATGTTCTTCTCCCGTATCGTTGCTGTCGTTTCTAGAGCGGGATGACGCTCTTCAAATCGTCATCCCGCTCTAGCTTTTTTGTTTGAGCATGATCTCGGCGCAAACGCTGCGCGTTTGTCGCCAGGGAAAACCGCTGCACACTTTTCCGGATCATGCTCTAGCCCGGCAAAGGCTCGATGCTGCAATCGAGCAGGCCGGGATCGATTCCGGATTCCATCGCCTCGAACATCTGATCCATGAAATCGATCAGCGCGTCGCTGGCGGCGACCGCGCGCTCGACGCGGCGATTGGCGACCGCGGTCAGGATCGCAAGATGGCCATCGATGGTGCCGGCGAGGTCGGAGCGGCCGGGCAGATGCTGGTGGAAGATGTAGCCGATGCGGCGGTAGATGGTGTGGAGCGGCCGCAGCGTGTGCGCGAGAAACGGCTCGCCGGCCGCTTCCAGGATCAGCGCGTCGATGCGGCTGTCGAGCTTGTTGAACTCGTCGATCGAGAGCGTGTCGTGCCGTTCGCGCAGCACGCGTTCGATGCGGAGCGCCTGGTTGCGGTGGGAGAGGCTGGCGCGTTCCGTCGCAAGGCGAATGACAAAGCGCTCCATGTCGCGGCGCAGTGCGAGCAGGAGGCGCTCGCGCGCGAGATCAATGGGCGCGATCTGCAGC
>Ga0157369_10007714_pt1 | contig 12380 bp, 10 predicted proteins | sample C25metaG_FD_113461 | JGI IMG/M metagenome (GOLD analysis project Ga0157369, IMG submission 113461) | Corn rhizosphere microbial communities from Kellogg Biological Station, Michigan, USA - C2-5 metaG | ecosystem: Host-associated > Plants > Roots > Rhizosphere > Soil | place: USA: Michigan...
ACGACCTGCGCAACCTGTTCCAGGTGAACGTGGAGGAGGGGCGCCACCTCTGGGCCATGGTCTACCTGCTGCACGCGTATTTCGGCCGCGACGGCCGCGAGGAGGCGGAGGAACTGCTGGAGCGCCACTCGGGCGACCCCGACAAGCCGCGCATCCTGGGCACGTTCAACGAGCCGATGGACAACTGGCTGTCCTTCTTCATGTTCACCTACTTCACGGACCGCGACGGCAAGATGCAGCTCCACAGCCTCGCGCAGTCCGGCTTCGATCCGCTGTCGCGTACCTGCCGCTTCATGCTGACGGAGGAGGCGCATCACATGTTCGTCGGGGAGACCGGCATCACCCGCGTGGTGCAGCGGACCTGCGAGGCCATGAGGCAGGCCGGCATTGCCGATCCCAGCGACACCGCGAAAGTGCGCGCGCTCGGCGTGATCGATCTGCCGACCATCCAGAAGAAGCTGAATCTGCATTATTCGCTGTCGCTGGATCTGTTTGGCTCTGAAGTCTCGACCAACGCCGCGAACGCCTTCAATTCCGGCATCAAAGGCCGCTACCACGAGACCCAGATAAAGGACGATCACCGCCTCTCGAACGACACCTATCCGGTGCTCAAGCTGGTCGACGGCGTGATCAAGCGGGTCGACGAGCCGGCGCTGACCGCGCTCAACATGCGGCTCCGCGACGACTACACCCAGGACTGCGTCAAGGGCCTGTTGCGCTGGAACAAGGTGATCTCGACCGCAGGCTATGATTTCAAGCTGACGCTGCCGAACGTCGCCTTCCACCGCCAGATCGGCGAATTCAAGGACGTGCATGCGACGCCGGACGGCCTCCTGATCGACGACGCGACCTGGAGCAAGCGCAAGGGCGAGTGGATCCCCTCTGCCGCCGACGGCGATTTCATCGCCTCGCTGATGACGCCGGTCACCGAGCCCGGCCAGTTCGCGCCCTGGATCTCGCCGCCGAAAGTCGGCATCGACAACAAGCCCGGCGATTTCGAATATGTGAAGATCGAGACGTGACCTGAGATGCGAATAGGGAGTGGCGAATAGCGAATAGCGAAAACGATTATTCGCCATTCGCCATTCGCCATTCGCCATTCACTATTCGCGCTCGGCGCGTCTTCGCGCCGCAATTACCCCGCGATCTCCGCACCAGCCTTCGCATAGACCACGCCGCCATCGACGGCGAGCGTGGTGCCGACCACATAGTCGCCGGCGCGCGAGGCGAGGAAGATGGCGGCCCCCGCCATGTCCTCGGTGGTGCCGATCCGGCCCGACGGCACGCGTCTGGCGACCTCGTCCGCATGGTCGCGTGCGGCGCGGTTCATGTCGGATGCGAAGGCTCCCGGCGCGATCCCCGTCACGATCACATGGTCCTTGATCAGCCTCGCCGCCATCCGTCGCGTCAGATGGATCAACCCGGCCTTGCTCGCCTGATAGGAGTAGGTCTCCAGCGGATTGACGAAGAGGCCGTCGATCGAGGCGATGTTGATCACCTTCGCGGGCCGCTCGGCGCTTGCCGCCGCGCGCAACGGCGCGGCAAGCGCCTTGGTCAGAAAGAACGGCGTCTTGACGTTGAGATTCATCACCTTGTCCCAGCCGCTTTCGGGAAACTCGTCGAATTCCGCGCCCCAGGCCGCACCTGCATTGTTGACGAGGATGTCGAGCTTCTTCTCGCGCTTCTTGATCTCGGCAGCCAGCATGTCGACGCCGGCGAGCGCGGAGATATCGATCGGCAGCGCGATGCATTCGCCGCCATATTCGGCCGCAAGCTCCTTCGCGGTTGCCTCGCAGGGCCCGGCCTTGCGCGCGGTGATGTAGACCTTCGCGGCTCCGTAGCTGAGGAAACCCGCCGCGATCATCTTGCCGATGCCGCGCGAGCCGCCGGTCACCAGCGCGACGCGGCCGGCAAGCGAAAACAGGTCTTTTAGCATGACGCTTTCCCTTTATTTCTGCGCATGGTTGTGGGCGCCAGCGTCTAACGAGTCAAGAAAATGGATTTGATGATGAATCCCGACAGCGCGGCACGAACGCCTGGGTGGCATCATGGATTTGAAAACTGGGGCGCCTGCTCAACGAAATCCCAGACGAATGGCAGCGCATTCGCCACGTGGATCCCCTGTTCAAGGCGGAATTCCACGGTTCGCTGCGCGCCTTCGACGGTCGGATTATCGGACGGTGCTTCCCACAGAACATTAGCCGTTCCGGTGAGCTGAAGCGTATCGCCGGTGTCGAAATCGACGATCAGGAGCCCGCAGCGGGGGTCGAGTTCGATGTTGCCGAACGTGTTAAAGAAGAAGTTGCCTCGATAATCCGGCCAGCGGAGAACTCGATCGTCGACTGCCATGAGGAGGCCGGCCGGTACGCCTCTATGCGACATGTCTACCCCGTGCCGCGGGTCGTTCGGGTCCGCCCCAAACCGGCTTGCAATGAAGAAGGTGTCGCACCGCTTAATGATCGCCCCGCACTCGCCATCGAAGCGCGTGAAGCTTCGCAAGCGGCGCTCGCCCGTGGCTCCGGAAAGATCGCTCAGGAAACGGGCCTTGCGAGCCTGGATATATTTCGCGCAGTTCCCGAAGCTCTGGTCGACCCGCAGGTCGAACCCTGCAGCAGCGGGATCGATGATCAACTTCCCGTTTACGCGGTTGCGCCGGCGCGAGTGAAACTCGATGCCCAAGCCTCCCACCACGGCGCCGCTGCGCAAGGAATCTGCAAAGGGATCCTCAGGATCCGGCAATGAAGCGAAACGCAGAAGCCTCTCATTCGGCGACTGGATGAAGCCGGGTTGACCGCACAGCACCGAAGCCCACGGACGCCCCTGCGCGTCGACCGATCCGATGAAGAACGTCGAAAGCTGACCGAAAAAGGTCCGGTGCTGCTCCGGCATGAAGTCGCGGATTCCCACTCTCCCGAAACGGTCGATCTTCGCGCTCACTCCGAGGCGACGCTGTACCGCAAGTTCCCCATCATGAAACGGCGAACCAGTACGGTCCCCGTCTGGCGTTCTCGATTCGGCCGCATCCTTGCTCATCGCTCCAAACCTATGCTGCTGATGGTGGGTGCGTGTTCGCCGCTTCGGCGATCGCCGCTTTGGTCGATTCTCGGCCGAGTTGAAAGTATTTCGAGTCGCCGAGCAGAGTGGCGGTATTCGAAGCCGCTTGGAACGCGATCAACTTGAACACGAGGGGCCGCACATCGTGATCGGCATGGATTTGCCCGATCGATTGAGCCTCACGAACGGTCCTTTCCAGCAGAGCCTTCCAGGCATCGCGATAACCGTTGACCTTGTCCTGGATGGCACCCGGCCTGGCGCGATATTCATTGATAGCCGCATACATCAGGCAACCGCCGGGAAACACGCGGCGCTCCACGTAGTCGAACCATCCGCCGCACAGCCTCTGCAGCCGTCTTATTGGGGAGGCTTCGGTTTGCGTCGGGGTAATCACCTTCTCGATGAACACATCGACGGCCGCCTCAAGGGTCTTTATCTGCAGCGTCTCCTTGTCTCCGAACAGGGCGCTGATATTGCTTTTGCCAATGCCGAGATCCGACGCGAGCGAGCCCACGGTAAGCCCTTCGAAACCATCCACGGATGCGACATCCATCGCCCGTTCGAGAATGGCGATCCGGGCTTGATCGCCTCGGCGACGACGCCCGTCCGTCTCGCCCTTGCGCGCGGTGATCCTGCGGCGAACGCTTTTCATGACGTCAGGTCTCCACGCCTTCCTGCGCCAGCACGCGCTGCACGGCAGGGCGCTGGAGAGCCCTCTCCGAGATCGCGCTCCAGGCGGGATACCGCTCCTTCATGGGTGCGCCTGCATGCTTCGGGCCAAGGTAGAAGAACAGGAGATAGGCATCGGCAATCGAATATTGTCCGGGGATGGCCCAATCCTTGTCTCGGAGCTCTCCGTCAATGAAGGCAAAGGCCTTCCCCAGGTTTTGCCGCCCCTTCGCGATCACCGCCGGAAAATCCTTCGCGTCGGCGACAAACCGCTGCGGCCGAACGATCTGGCCAAACGCGACCGCATGCACCGCCGTCGTCAGCCAATTCATCCACTCGAAGCAGCGCGCTTCTCTCTCGGGATCGCTCGGAAGCAGGCCAGCTTCGGGATGACGTCGAGCCAGATACGCCATGATCGCCGGTGCCTCGGTCAGGATGCGGTCTTCGATGGCCAAGACGGGAACCCGCCCTTTCGGATTGATTTTCAGATAGTCTTGGCTGGTCAGGATCTCGGCGGTGCCCTGCTGGTCGATCGTGATCTGCTCGAGCCGATACGGCAGTCCAATTTCCTCCAGCACGATGTGGGGCGCGATCGAACACGCGCCCGGCGACCAATAGAGCGTCTGCATGAAGCCTCTCCATAAATTATATGTACGAACGTTCATACATATTTACGGATGTGAGGTCAAGGCTCCCTTTCCCCTCTAACGAACGGAGGGAACGGAAGCCCGTCCGATGTCATTTGCGCAGGCTCTGGCGGTTACGCCGCGTCGACCCGGCGGAAACCGTTCCACATCGCGGTCGCCGCGCCCGAGGTCAGCACCGGCAGGACGCGCTCGTCCTGGTAATTGCCGTTGAGCGAGACCCGCGGCAGCGCGGTGAGATGGCCGGCGCTTTCGCCAAACAGCATGCCGGGCCTGGTCGTGAGCGCGGTCCTGTAGCCGGCAGCGCGGGCAAGCGCGAATTCGCGCGGGCCCGCGGCGGACCGGTCGCCATAGGGATAGACGAGATGCAGGACCGGGCGTTGCAGCTTGTCCTCGATCCGTGCGCGGCCAAGCACAAGTTCTTCCCTCGCCGCCTCCTCGCGCTGCCGGGCGAGGTTGCAATGGCTGACGGTGTGCGCGCCGATTGCAACCAGCGGATCGCCGGCAAACGATTTCAGTTCGTCCCAGGGCATGCAGAGGTCGCGGCAGATCGCCGCCTGGTCGACGCCATGGCGCGCGCACAACGCAGCCATCTCGCGCTGCAGGTCGTGCTCCTGCAGGGTGCGCATCCAGTCGTGCAGGCGGTCGAAGGCGGCCTGTTTGGCCGAGGCGCTTGAGGCATCGAGGCGCACGGGGTCGCCGCCGATCATGGTCTCGACCGAAGACGCTTTCGCGATCACCTGCTCCAGCGCAAGCCACCACAGCCGTCCGGTGCCCTCGGCGAAATCGCTGGTGACGAAGACGGTCAAGGGCGCGGCATATTCGCGCATCACCGGCAGCGCGTGATCCCGGTTGTCGCGATAGCCGTCGTCGAAGGTGAAGCAGGCGAAGCGCCGCTCGAATTGCCGGTTCGCCAGCCGGTGATGGACCTCGTCCATGGTGACGATGTCGATATCGCGCGATTTCAGGTGCGACAGCGTCGCGCGCAGGAAATCGGGCGTGACCTCGAGATGGCGGTTCGGCTGGAAGTCGCCCGTGCGGCCCGGCCGCACATGGTGCAGCATGAAAACGGCGCCGACGCCGGAAAAGATCGGCCGCAGCAGGACGTGCGCGCCTGAAAAATACAGCGCTTCCAATCCGGCGCGGATAACGGTCTTGCGAAAGAGCTTCATGGGACGCGCAATGGCTGGCCGATTGGGCCGATATGGCCCAGCCAGTTTATGGCCCAGCCGGTTAACGAATAACCGCTGAACACAGCGTATCCGGTCCGAAAGCGCCCGGCGTCATTTCCGGTTTGACAGCCCGGCAAGGGTTTGTTTTCTCTCTATCTTTCCAAGCGCTTCGGATTTTGAGTTCCGGACGGCCGCGCCACACTCGCGCAGGCAGCGGGCCAAAGCCAAAAGCGGCACTGGAATCAGTGAGTTGTTGGCGCCGCTCCGCGGGATATCGAATGCACGGTCTTTTCAGGTGGAGCAGCAAATGGTGGCCAGGCCTGATCCCCCTGGTTGCCTTTTGGGCCATCGCGGCCTGGACCAATACCGCCCCCCTCGAGGCTGATCTGGCCGCGCGCAGCTCTGCCGCGCTGAAAGACACGGTGCTCGACAAGACCAGGATCGCGGTGGCCGGCCGCGATGTCACGTTGGATGCGGAAGCGTTCTCCGAGGAGGGCCGCCGCAAGGCGCTCGCCGCCGTCGAGGCCGTGCCCGGCGTGCGGCTCGTCAATGACGAGACCCGCCTCGTGCCGGAAGCGAAACCCTATGTGTGGTCGGCGGAGCGGGACGTCGCCAGGGTCACGCTCGGCGGCAGCGCGCCGCTGCCGGCGAGCAAGGCCAAACTGCTGGAAGCCGCGCGTGCCGCGGTCAGCGGCGTCGAGGTCGCCGACCAGATGGCGCTCGCGCGCGGCGCGCCGGAGCGCTTCGACAATGCCGCGCTCCTGCTGCTCGACCAGGTCGGAAAACTGAAGGACGGGAAGGTCACCATTTCCGATACCAGCGTGTCGCTGTCCGGCATGGCGCGCGAGCTCGGCGGACGGGAGGCGATCGCCGCCGCGCTGAAGAATCTGCCCGAAGGTTTCACGGTCGCCGCCAATGACGTCAAGGCGCCGCCCTATGTGTTTCAGGCCTACAAGGATCCGGTCGCGGTGACGCTGACGCTGTCGGGCTACGTGCCCGACAACAATGTCCACGCCGCCGTCGCCCAGGCGGCGTCGCGAAAATTCGTCAGCGAGAAGGTCGTCGACAATCTCAAATCGAGCCTTGGCGCGCCTTCGGGCTTTTCCGCGGCGATCGTGACGGCGCTGGGCGGGCTGTCGCGGCTCTCGACCGGCACGCTGGTGGTATCGGACCGCGAGGTCAAGCTCTCCGGCGATGCACTCTATGAAGGCGCAGCCGCGCAGATCCGCGCTGGCCTGGCCAAGGATTTTCCGCAAGGCTTTCAATTCAAGCCCGAGATTTCGGTGAAGCCGCCGGCCGCGCCGGTGGATCCGACCGTCTGTCAGCAGCTGTTTTCCGAGCTGCTCTCGAAAGGGAAAATCCGCTTCGAGCAGGGCCGCGCCGCGCTCGACCCGGATTCCACCGCGCTGCTCGATCGCCTGATCGAAATCGCGCTGCGCTGCCCGGCCGCCAATATCGAAGTCGCCGGACATACCGATGGTGATGGCGAGGACGGTTTCAATCAGGCGCTTTCCGAGAAGCGTGCGCAGGCGGTGGTCGATTATCTGGTGAAGGCCGGACTGCCGCCGAGCCGCTTCGCCGCGGTCGGCTATGGCTCTACGCAGCCGATCGCCGGCAACGACAGCGACGAAGGCAAGGCGCAGAACCGCCGGATCGAATTCCTGGTGAGGTGAACATGGCGTATCTCGTGACGTTTCACTGGGGCTGGCTGCTCGCCTCGTTCGTGCTCGGGCTCGCGATGGGCTGGATCGCGGTGGTGCATCGCGGGCAGGGTGTCTCCAGGGTCTCGGCACGCTGGCTCGCGGTGCTGGCGGCCGCGCTGGTCGCGCTCGCCGCTGCGCGCGGCGTGCTTGGCCGCTTCGGCTATTGGCTCGACCTCGGCCTGATCCTGTTCGCCTGCTATCTCGTGGGCTGCGCCATCGGCTCGTGGCTTCGCGACCGGGCGGTCTCGCGGCCGCCGGCCGCACCCGCCGCCTGAACCCGCCCCCTTCAGCGCGAACGATTTGCGGCTGATCGGACGAAACATAAGCCTTGCCGAAGCCCTCGCTCAGCCGGGCGCGGACTTTGATGTCGATCCGCCGCATTCGGCTTTCGTCGCATAACAACATCCATGCTGATCCGGAAAACCCATTAAGTCCCTGTCCAAGCCGCTGCCTCGACGGCGTCCGAAGGCGGGCTTTGCCTGTAAACGCACGGTTTTCACCAAAAAAGCCCGCGACGGTCGGCCAACCCGCCCTGCGACCACGCGCCGCGGACGGGGAACTGCGGGGACGCAGGATGGGTGCAACCAGCCGTCATCCATTCCATCTAATATATTGAAGGTGCGCGTCTTTATTCACACATAGCGAATTCCACTCCGAACCAAAACGCGCTACCACGTCAACCCCGGGAACAGAGAGGCCTGGCGGTCACGAGCGCGCAAACGGGGCACTAGATGCTGCAAGCCATACGCAGGGCGATCTTGGTTCTGCGCCAGAAGCAAATCCTGCACCGCACGGGAGTTGCCATCAGCGTCACCGTCATCGGGATCGCGTGCTATGTGCTGTATCATATGCTCCGCGGCATCGACACGTTCGAAGTGCTCGAAGCCATCAAAAGCACCGAGCCGCGCCAGATCGCGCTCGCCGCCTTATTCGTGGCCGCCGGCTATTTCACCCTGACCTTCTACGACCTGTTTGCGGTCCGTGCGATCGGCCACGGCCATGTTCCCTACCGTGTCAACGCGCTCGCGGCCTTTACCTCCTATTCGATCGGCCACAATGTCGGCGCCAGTGTCTTCACCGGCGGCGCGGTGCGCTACCGCATCTATTCCGCCTACGGGCTGAACGCGATCGACGTCGCCAAGATCTGTTTTCTGGCCGGGTTGACCTTCTGGCTCGGCAACGCCGCGGTGCTGGGCCTCGGCATCACCTGCCACCCCGAAGCGGCCGCCTCGATCGACCAGCTTCCGATCTGGCTCAACCGCGTGCTTGCGATCGGTATCATCCTCGGGCTGGTCGCCTATGTGGTCTGGGTCTGGACGCAGCCGCGCAATGTCGGTCGCGGTCCCTGGACCGTGGTGCTGCCGGGCGGGCCGCTGACGCTGCTGCAAATCCTGATCGGCATCGTCGACCTCGGTTTTTGCGCGCTCGCGATGTACGTGCTGGTGCCGGATGAGCCCAATCTCGGCTTTGTCGTGGTCGCCGTGATCTTCGTCTCGGCCACATTGCTCGGTTTCGCCAGCCACTCCCCGGGCGGACTTGGCGTATTCGACGCGGCCATGCTGGTCGGCCTCTGGCAGATGGATCGGGAGGATTTGCTGGCCGGCATGCTGTTATTCCGCCTGCTTTATTATATTGCCCCCTTTGTCATCTCCGTAATCTTGCTGACGTTTCGGGAGGTTATACTCGGCGCCCGGTCGAAGCGGCTGCGTCAGGCGGCGCTTGGGCTCGAAGCCGGTCCGGCGCGCGAAGCCGCCTATGTGAGAGAGCGCGGAGATAAAGGCCCCTGATATCGGAAAGCGGCCCAGGAACTGAGAAGCTGGCCAGATGGCAATAGACGCTCCATCTTCATCGTCTTCGCCGTTCTCGCTGTGGCCGGACCGGCTGCGGCATGCAGCCTTCATCCTGGCGGTTGCCGCGGTCGCGCTGTCCGTCCTCGTCCTGTTCAACGAATTGACCCTGCTGCGCGCCGGCACGGTGTTTTTCTGCCTCGCCGCGGCGGCGCTGGTGCCGTGGCGGCTGCACAATGCCGACGCTTCGCGGGACGACGTCCGCGGCACCAATCCGGTCGAGGCCGCGGCGGTGAGCGCCGTGGTCGCCGGCATGCCCGATCCCGCGGTGCTGCTCGACCGCGCCGGCCGCGTCATCCATCTCAATGCCGCCGCGGCCCAGCTCGCGCCGGCGCTGCGCAGGAACGAGCTTGCCCAGTTCGCGCTGCGCTCGCCGGAGATCATCACCGCGCTGCGCGAGGCGATCGCCACCTCCGAGCCCCGCCGGGCCACCTATCTCGATCATGTTCCCGTCGACCGCTGGATGGAGTTGATCATCACGCCGGTGCCGGTGCCGAGCACGTTCGGCGGCACCGAGCGGTGCATGCTGATGACTTTCCACGACCAGACGCCATTGCGGCGGGTTGAGGAAATGCGCGCCGACTTCGTCGCCAATGCGAGCCACGAGCTGCGCACGCCGCTCGCGGCGTTGTCGGGATTCATCGACACGCTGCAAGGGCCGGCCAAGGACGACGTCAAGGCGCGCGAGCGCTTCCTCGGCATCATGCATGCGCAGGCCACCCGCATGGCGCGCCTGATCGATGACCTGCTGTCGTTGTCGCGGGTCGAATTGTCGGCCCATGTCCGCCCCGACACCACGGTCGATATCGTGCCCATTATCCGCCAGGTGGCCGACGGGCTCGAGCCGCTCGCGCGCGAGCGCCAGGTAGCGGTCGAGACCGATCTGCCGGAGGGACAGGTGCTGATTGCGGGCGACCGCGAGGAACTGCTCCGCCTGTTCGAGAACCTGATCGAGAACGCGCTCAAATATGGCGCCTCCGGCGGCAGGGTGATCGTGTCGCTGATTTCGGCCATGTCGGGCGAAGGCACGCCCGAGATCCGGGTCATGGTGCGTGATTTTGGCCCGGGCATCGCGCCGGAACATTTGCCGCGGCTGACCGAGCGCTTCTACCGGGTAGACGTCGGCGACAGCCGCGCGCAGGGCGGGACGGGGCTCGGTTTATCGCTGGTGAAACATATCCTTAACCGCCATCGCGGCCGGCTTTTGATCGAAAGCGTGCCCAAGCAGGGCGCCATCTTCACGGCCTGTTTTCCCCAGCCGAAAATCGCCACGGCTGCGTAAACCTTAGTCGGATCAGCATCCTAGCGGCGTCATCCGACTGTCATCAAACCTTCGTAAAAGCAAAACCGACCGCTCCTAAACGGACCGGCGTGAGCGCGATCGGGCGTAACAGGCGCTTCGCTCACCACAGGAGATCAGCAATGAATTTCGTCAAGACCATCGTCGCTGCCGGCCTTGTCGCCGCATCGACGTCGGCGTTCGCCGCCGACATCACCGGAGCGGGGGCCACGTTCCCGTTCCCGATCTATTCGAAATGGGCTGACGCCTACAAGAAGGAGACCGGCAACGGTCTGAACTATCAGTCGATCGGTTCCGGCGGCGGCATCAAGCAGATCGAAGCCAAGACCGTGACCTTCGGCGCCTCCGACATGCCGCTCAAGGTCGAGCAGCTCGACAGGGACGGCCTCATCCAGTGGCCGATGGTGATGGGCGCGATCGTGGCGGTCGTGAACCTCGACGGCATCAAGCCGGGCGAGCTGGTGTTCGACGGCGAAACGCTCGCCAACATCTATCTCGGCAAGATCACCAAGTGGGACGATCCGGCGATCAAGAAGCTCAATCCGAGCGCGAAGCTGCCATCGGAGGCGATCACCGTGGTGCGCCGCTCCGACGGCTCGGGCACCACCTTCAACTTCACCGACTACCTCTCGAAGGTGAGCGCGGACTGGAAGAGCAAGGTTGGTTCCGGCACCGCCGTTGAATGGCCGACCGGCGTCGGCGCCAAGGGCAACGAAGGCGTCTCCGGCAACATCAGCCAGACCAAGAACTCGATCGGCTATGTCGAATACGCCTATGCCAAGCAGAACAAGCTGACCTACACCGGCCTGGTGAACAAGGCCGGCAAGACGGTTCAGCCGACGGTGGAGGCTTTCCAGGCCGCCGCCTCGAATGCCGACTGGGCCAAGGCTCCCGGCTACTACGTGATCCTCACCGACCAGCCCGGCGAGAAGTCGTGGCCGATCACCGCCTCGACCTTCATCCTGATGCACCGCGAGCCTGCCGACAAGGCGGCCTCGGGCGAGGCCATCAAGTTCTTCAAATGGGCCTTTGCCAACGGCGGCAAGATGGCCGAAGAGCTCGACTACATCCCGATGCCTGACAACGTCGTCAAGCTGATCGAGAAGACCTGGAACTCGGACATCAAGAGCTGAGCCAGCGATCGTTGTCCCGGACGCAGCGCAGCGCGTCACGCGCCGCGCTGCATCCGGGGCGCGAGACGGTGCCGGGCAGATCAAGTAAGAAACACGTAGGGGATTGGGCGTGGCAGACATGGCCGTTCAGAGCGACGCGAGCGATGTGATCGAAGCCGCGGGACCATACGATCGCGCCAAGGCGCTGAGCGCCTTCAAGCTCGGCGATGTCACGTTCTACTGGATCACCCGGCTCGCCGCGATTTCGGTGCTGCTCATTCTCGGCGGCATCATCGTCTCGCTGATCATCGGCGCCTGGCCGGCGATGCGCGAGTATGGCCTGGCGTTCCTGTGGACGCAGCGCTGGGCGCCGTCCGCCGATCCGCCGGTGCTGGGCGCGCTCGGCCCGATCTACGGCACGCTCGTCACTTCCTTCATCGCGATGCTGATCGCGATCCCGGTCGGGCTTGGAGTCGCGATCTTCCTGACCGAGCTTTGCCCGCAATGGCTGCGCCGCCCGATCGGCATTGCGATCGAACTGCTCGCCGGCATCCCCTCGATCATCTACGGCATGTGGGGCTTCTTCGTGCTGGGCCCGTTCCTGGCCTACACCTTCCAGCCATTCATGATCGGTCTGTTCGCCAACATTCCCGTGCTCAACGGCATATTCGCGGGCCCGCCGTCCTATCTCAGCCTGTTCAACGCCTCGCTCATCCTTGCGATCATGGTGCTGCCCTTCATCACCGCGATCTCGGTCGACGTCTTCAAGACCGTGCCGCCGGTGTTGAAGGAGGCGGCCTATGGCGTCGGCTGCACCACCTGGGAAGTCGTCAAGAACGTGGTGATCCCCTACACCCGCGTCGGCGTCATCGGCGGCAT
>Ga0157369_10007716_pt1 | contig 12377 bp, 8 predicted proteins | sample C25metaG_FD_113461 | JGI IMG/M metagenome (GOLD analysis project Ga0157369, IMG submission 113461) | Corn rhizosphere microbial communities from Kellogg Biological Station, Michigan, USA - C2-5 metaG | ecosystem: Host-associated > Plants > Roots > Rhizosphere > Soil | place: USA: Michigan...
ATCGCCTACATCCTCGTCAACCCGCGGCTGCGAGCATGATCCGAAAAAGTGGATCCCGGTTTTTCCTCGCGACAAAAGCGGAAGGCGCTTGCGCGGAGATCATGCTCAATCAAGAGCGTGCTGAGCGATGACCGACGCGGCCCTCAGCGCCCTGCCCGCTTCCCGCGCCGGCGACGAGCTGGAAAGCCCCGCGCGCCGCGCGCTGCGGCGGCTGATCAAGCGCAAGGGCGCAGTGATCGGGCTCGTCGTCCTTTCGGTTTTCATCCTGCTCGCACTGCTGGCGCCGCTGGTTGCACCTTATGACCCCATCGCGACGAGCTGGACGCTGGTGCGCAAGCCGCCGTCCGCGGCCCACTGGTTCGGCACCGATGAGCTCGGCCGCGACATGCTCAGCCGCGTCATCTACGCCGCGCGCGCCTCGCTGGCGGCGGGCGCGATCTCCGTCACCATTGCGCTGACCATCGGCGTGCCGCTCGGGCTGATCTCCGGATATCGCGGCGGTTTCCTCGACGCGCTGATCAGCCGCATCACGGACGCGATGCTGGCTTGCCCGTTCCTGATCCTGGCGATCGCGCTGGCGGCCTTTCTCGGTCCGAGCCTCACCGACGCCATGATCGCCATCGGCATCTCCGCCACTCCGGTCTTCATCCGCCTGACCCGCGGCCAGGTGATGAGCGTCAAGGTCGAGGACTATGTCGAAGCCGCGCGCGCGATGGGCAATCCGCGCTGGCGGATCGCGCTGTTCCACATCCTGCCGAACATCCTGCCGGCACTTCTGGTGCAGGCGACGCTGTCGATTGCCGCCGCGATCATCGCGGAGGCCGCGCTGTCGTTCCTCGGCCTCGGCCAGCAGCCGCCATTTCCGTCCTGGGGCAGCATGCTCAATGCCGCGCAACGCTTCCTCTCCAACGCGCCATGGATGGCGATCTGGCCGGGGCTGGCGATTTTCCTGGTGGTTCTGTCGCTCAATCTCGTCGGCGACGGTTTGCGCGATGCGCTGGACCCGCGGGAGCGGTAGGTCTCACAATTCGTCATTGCGAGGAGCGAAGCGACGAAGCAATCCAGACTTTCACTGCGGCGGCAGTCTGGATTGCTTCGCGGAGCCCGTCATCGGGCCGCGCTCTGCGCGGACCCGTTGGCTCGCAATGACGAAAAAGTACCAGTTCAAATCACCGTCTCCCGCATCACCTTCCGGCAATCCATCTCGAATTCGAGATCGACCACCGGCGGGCGGGCGAAGTGCCAGGTGAGGCCGCCCCTCACCGCACCGCGCTTTACGAGTTCCTCCGACATCACGGGATGGAAGTCGCGGATGGAATAGGCCTGCACAGCGGTCGTGTCGTTCCAGCCGAAGCCGAATCCGGCCAGCCGCTTCTCCATCTGATCTTGCACCGTGAAGCGGACCTTCTCCTTCAGGCCCTCCGGGCTGAGGTCGCGATAGCGCACGATGCGCTCGGCATAGGGCGCGCTGCCGCCGCGCGCCTCGGCGCCGCCGGCGATGACAAAGGTCGGCGTCGCTCCCTCGAGCGGCCGTGTGAAGGAAAACGCGTAAAACGACGGCTCGGACGGCGGATCGACCTCGGGGCAGACATTGCTGCGCGCGACCGGATTGGTCTTACCGTCATAGATGCCCCATTCGGCCAGCGTCTTCACATAGTGCTCGTTGAATTTGCGAAAGCCGTCCTCGGTGAATGCGGCGGGTGAGCGCAGCTCACAGGCGCAGAACGACGTCAGCGGCCGTCCCACCGATTGGATATAGTTTGCGACCGCGGCAAAGCCCTCGGCGAGCGGCAGCCATTTGTCGAAGCGCACGCGCTCGATCTCGTAGCCCGACGAAGCCGCCGCCCCGCTGGAAAACTGGAACACGGCCGGGATGAAGCGGTAATTGCCGGCGGAAAATTCTGCAGTCATGACGCTACCTTGGGGCCTGCCTTATTCGAGCTGCATCCGGACGCCCTTGGCGCCGTTCAACAGCCGCTTGAGGTGAAAGCCGGCCAGGGCATCGTCGGCGTGCAGGCCGACCAGCGCGGCGAAGGCCGGCATGGCCGTGGCATCGCCGGCTTCGAGCTTGGCGAAGGCTTCGGAATATTGCGTGGTTGCCGGTGCGGCGAAGACATCATCGGCCAGCGGCTCATAGGTCCGCAACGGTTCGCTGCGCCCGCGCAGCACGATGTCGCCAACCGGACGGCCGCGAAAATTCTCCGCTCCGCTCGCAATCGTGGCGCTGACGCAGATCCGCGTGCCGAGATGCTTGTTGGCGGCCTCCAGCCGCGCCGCCGTGTTGATGGTGTCGCCATAGGCGGTGTAGTCAAAGAAGCGGCTGCCGCCGAAATTGCCGACCAGCGCGGGACCTGCATGCACGCCGATCCGCGTGGCGCCGAAATTCACGCCCTTCTCCTTCCAGCGCTGCTTGAACGCCTGTGCCCAGGAATCGAGCGCGTGCGCACAGGCCACCGCCCGCGTCGCATAGTCGGGCTGGTCGCCGGGAGCGTTGAACAGCACCTGGATCGCATCGCCGATGATCTTGGCAACGGTCCCCTCATGCGCGAACACGACGTCGGTCATCCCGCCCACATATTCATTGAGGAGCTCGCCCAGCACGTCGGGCGCGGCGGTCTCGACCAGCGAGGTGAAGCTCGTGATATCGGTGAAGATGGTCGCGACATCGCGCCACTGCACTTCCATGCCGTCGCTTTCGCTGTCGCTGGACGCAAGCCGCCTTGCGATCTCCGGCGAGAAATAGCGCGACAGCGAGGCATGCGCCCGCTCCGCCTCGGCCTGGCGGCGGCGCACCTCGCGCAGCATCTCGACATGACGGATGGTCTTGTCGATCGTGGTCTCGAGATCGGTGAAATCGATCGGCTTGGTGAGGAAGTCGAACGCGCCGCGGTTCATCGCGGTGCGGATGTTGCTCATGTCGCCATAGGCGGAGACGATGATGGTGGACTTCTTGTCCTCGGCCTCCTGCAGCCGCGCCAGCAGCGAAAGCCCGTCCATCCGCGGCATGTTGATGTCGGAAATCACCATGTCGACGTGCGGATGCTGCACGATCGACTCCAGCGCCTCGAGGCCGTCACGGGCAAAGATCAGCTTGACCAGGCCCTCGCGGATGTGCCGGCGGAACTTCTGCAGGATCAAGGCCTCCAGATCGGCCTCGTCGTCGACAAACAGAATGGTGGCGGTCATGCGGCCTGCCCGAGCCTGGTATCGATCTCCTGGCGTAGTTGCGCAAAGTCGATCGGCTTGGTCAGCAGCCCTTCCGCGCCGTGCTCGATCGCCTTCCTGCGCGTCTCGGCGTCGCCATAGGCGGTGATCATGATCACAGGCACATCGGGACGCCTGGCGCGCACCTCGGGCAGCATCTCGAGGCCGCTCATGCCGGGCATGTTGATGTCGGACAGGATCAGGATCAGCGAGGGATCGCGGATGTCGGCGGCGCGTTGCAGCGCGGCCGGCGCCGAGGGCGCAAACTCCATCAGAAACCGCCCCGCCCTCAAGTCGCGGCGGAATTGCTGGCGAAACAGCGTCTCCACGTCCGGCTCGTCATCAACGATGAGAATGTAAACGCTCAATGCGGGCCTCCAGTACACTTCGCTATTTGCTTTTATTGTCGGCTTTGCTGTTTTCTTGGGCTGCCAGCACACGCGGCAGCGTAATGATGAATTCGGTGAAAGCGCCGGGCTCGGTATTTACGTCGATCCTCCCGCCATGTTGTTTCACCACGATGTCGTGACTCATGGATAGCCCGAGCCCCGTCCCCTCGCCGGCCGGCTTGGTGGTGAAGAAGGGATTGAACATTTTCTCCTTCACGGCTTCGGGGATACCGGTGCCATTGTCGCGAATCCGGATCTCGACGCGGTTGCCGAGATCTTTCGTCGCGGCGCTGAGCGTCGGCTCGAAATCCCCGTTCATCGTCTCCTTGCGCTTACTCGCGGCGTAGAAGCCATTCGATATCAGATTGAGAAACACCCGCGTGATCTCCTGCGGGTAGAGATCGACCATGCCGGCTGCGGGATCGAGGTCGCGCCTGAGGGTGATGTTGAAGCCGCTCTTTTCGGCGCGGGCGCCGTGATAGGCAAGATTGAGGCTCTCCTCGACGATCGCGTTGATATCGGCGGGGCGGTGCTCGCCGCTGCCCTCGCGCGAATGCAGCAGCATGTTCTTCACGATCGAGTCGGCGCGCTTGCCATGCTGCACGACCTTGTCGAGATTGCCTTTCAGCATGTGCGTGAGCTCTTCGATCTCCTCGCGCGTCTTGCCATCCATCTCCGTGGTCTTGAGCACATCGTTCAACTCGTCGATCAGCTCTCCCGACACCGAAGAGAAATTGTTGATGAAATTCAGCGGATTCTTGATTTCATGAGCGATGCCGGCGGTGAGCTGGCCGAGCGAGGCGAGCTTCTCGGTCTGGATCAGGCGATCCTGCGCGGTGCGCAAATCGTCGAGCGAGCGGGACAGCTCGTCGGTGCGCTCACGCAATTGGTTGAGCAGGCGCGCATTCTCGATTGCGATCACCGCCTGCTTGGCGAAATTGACGACGAGATCGATCTGCTTGTCGCTGAACAGCTTGACTTCCTGGCGATAGATGGTGATCGCGCCGACCAGCTCGTTTTCCTTGAGCATGGGCACCGCGACGATGGTTCGGGCTCCAGCCAGGTCCGTATTCGCCCGACGGATCGCGTTGCCCTCGATATACGCTTTGTCGGCCTTTGCGTCCTCGATCTGGATCACCTGCTTGTGGACCATCAACTGGCGCATCAGGTTTTCCGGACCTGGATGGATCACCGGCTCGCGCCGGCGCAATTCAGCGAAGGCCTCGGGCGCGTTGTGCAAAGCCACGCAACGCGCCGCATCACCCTCGGTCAACCACATCATCCCGAATTTCGCGCCGCAGATACGGGTTGCGTTTTCCAGCATCTTCCGGAACACCGGCTGCAACTCGCCGGCCGAGGAACTGATCGTCTCCAGCACCTCCGACGTCGCGGTCTGCTGTTCCAGTGACTCGCTGAGATCGTCGGTGCGATGGCGCAACTCCTTCAGGAGGCGCGCATTCTCGATCGCGATCACGGCCTGATTGGCGAAGCTCGTGACCAGATCAATCTGCTTGCCGGAAAATGGGTGAACCGTCTGTCGGAAAATGGCGATCACACCAACGAGACTGTCTTCCTTCAGCATCGGCACGAGCAGCATCGTCCGGGCGCCGCCGAGCTCGGCCAGCTCTACAATCGGCGGGAAACCGGCCAGATAGTCCGGTTCCAGCCTTACATCCGGGACGTGAACCTGTTGCCTGGTTTGGGCAAGCCGTCCTAACGGATCAGACGGTGGCGGCATGATAACGGGATTGCGCAGGAAAGTTTCGGCAAACGCTGCTGGCAGATTACACGTGGAAATGCAGCGGAAGCCTCCGCCTTCATAGAACATGAACAGGCCGAACTGCGCCTCGCAGATCCGAGTCGCATTGGCCAGGATGACCTGGACTACCGGATTCAAATCGCCGGGCGAGCGGCTGATGACCTGCAACACCTCGGAGGTCGCGGTCTGGTGCTGCAATGATTCGCTCAGTTCCGCGGTGCGGCTCTCGACCTTGTTTTCCAGGTCGGCATAGGATTCCTGCAACCTTGCGCCCATGTCGTTGAACTGGTTGGCGAGCCCTTCCAGCTCGTCGCCCGTCTTGATCGAGATGCGCTGGCCGAAATCGCCGCCGCCGATGCGCTCGGCGCCGGCACGCAAAGCCTGGATCGGACCGACCATGCGGCGCGCGAGGAAAATTCCGGCGAGCACCGCGAAGAACGACGCCGCAAGCAGCACGATCGCAAGACGTTGCAACGCGGCATAGAGCGAGGCATAGGCCTCCTTGACGGGCAGCTCCACGAACATGGTCCAGCTCAAGGGCAGGATCGGCGCGGAGGCGGTCAGGACTTCCTGGCCCTGGATGTTCTTCGAATCCTCCAGCGACTCCGGGATCACGCCGCCATTGGCCTCGGCCATCCGCACCTGCGGCAGCTTCGACATGTCGGTATTGCGCAGCACCAGGCTGATGTCGGGATGGGCGATCAGGCGCCCCTGCGCGCCCACCACATAGGCGTGGCCGTGCTGGCCGACCTTGATCTGCGAGACCACGTCCCAGATCAGCTTCAGATTGACTTCGGCGATCGAGACGCCGGCGTCCTTGCGGGTGCCGGCAATCGCGAGCGTCATGTAGGGCTCGGACTCGCGGCGGAAATAGACCGGCCCGTAATAGACCTTGTGGGCGACGGCCTCGGTGAATTTGGGGTCCTTGGAAAGGTCGAGGCCGCTGTCGATCACGTCCATGGCGAGCCGCGAGACCCGCAGGCGCTCATGGCCGGTGGAGTCGACCTGGGCGAGCTCGGTGATGGCCGGCACCTGCCTGAGCAGGCGCAGCGCATCGAAACGCCGGCTCTCCAGCGAAGACGCCGACCATGGCAATTGGGTGGTCCAGCCGAGCTGGCTTTCGATTTCCTTGATGAATTGGCTGATCTTGGCGGCCGCCGCCTCCGCCTGCTCCTGCTGGATCCGGATCAGCGCCGCCTTGTGCTCGCGGTAATAGAAAATGACCTCGAAAATGCCGTTGGACAGCAGCGCGACCGCGACCACGGCGACAAACAGCGCGACATATTTGGTGAAGAGACGGCTGCGGACTTTGGTCTGCGCCGGCCCCGCCGCAGCACCCGATGCGGGCGCGCCCGCGACTGCGCGGCCTTCCGTCGTATCCGGGTGGAGGGAAAGAGTCATCGCCCCCCTTCTAGCAAGAAGGCGCCTCGTTGTCTCTTGCCGCAGCGCGGTAGACTGGCCCTGGCAAAGCAAAAACGGCCGCGGTCAAGGCACCGCCGCCGCTCGAGAAACCCCGTCCAGCCGGTCGTCAGGTCGGCTTGAGCTGCCGGCCCAGGTCGTACTCGGCGATCTGCTTGCTCCGCTCGGAATTGGTCTCTGCCTGGTGGTCGGTCGCAATGGTCACATAGACCGCCGGCAGCACGAACAGCGTGAACAGCGTGCCGATCGACATGCCGGCGACGACCACCAGGCCGATCGAGAAGCGGCTGGCCGCACCCGCGCCGCTCGCGGTCAAGAGCGGGATCAGGCCGGTCACCATCGCCGCCGTCGTCATCAGAATCGGACGAAGACGAATGCGGGCGGCCATCTCGATCGCGGAACGCCTGTCGAGCCCCTCGTTGAGCTGCAGCTCGTTGGCGAACTCGACCATCAGGATGCCGTGCTTGGTGATCAGGCCGACCAGCGTGAGCAATCCCACCTGGGTGTAGATGTTGATGGTCGCGACGCCAAAGAACAGCGGGATCATGGCGCCGACGATCGCCATCGGCACCGAGATCATGATCACCAGCGGATCGCGCAGGCTCTCGAACTGTGCCGCCAGCACCAGGAAGATGATGATCAGCGCGAAGCCGAAGGTGATGGCGAGCTGATTGCCTTCCTGCACGTACTGGCGCGAGTCGGCGAGATAGTCGTGGCTGAAGCCGGCCGGCAGCTTCTTGGCCTCGCCTTCGAGAAAGTCGACAGCCTGTCCGACCGTGACGCCCGGCATCGGCACCGCCTGGAAGGTGGCGGAGTTGAGCTGGTTATAATGCGTCAATGCGTTCGGATCCGTGTGCGTCTCGATCGACACCACCGTCGATAGCGGCACCTGCTGACCCGTATTGGTCGACACATAATAGCCGCCAAGCGCTTCCGGCGACAGGCGGGTGCCGCGCGGCACCTGTGGGATCACCTGATAGGAGCGCCCCTCGAGATTGAAGCGGTTGACGTAGTTGCCGCCGAGCAGCGTCGACAGCGTATTGCCGATGCTGGCCATGGTGATGCCGAGGTCGCTCGCCTTGGTGCGGTCGATCGTCACCTTCACGGTCGGCTGGTTGAAGGCAAGATCGCTGTCGGAGACGATGAACAGGCCGCTCTTGCGCGCCGCATCCTTGAGCTTTTCCATCTGCTCATAGACGGCCTGGAAGCTGGCGGTCGAGTTGATCACCATCTGGATCGGCAGGCCGCCGGGACCGCCCGGCAGCGGCGGCAGGTTGAACGCGAAGGCGTTGACTCCCTCGATCTTGGAAAGCTCGGCCTGCACCAGCGGCTTCAGCTTGATCGACGAGCGTTTCCGCTCGTCCCACGGCTTGAGCAGCATGCCGGCGATGCCGTTCTGCGGGCCGTTGATGCCGTTGAGCGCAAACCGCAAGTCGGTCTCGGGAAATTTCTGGAACGCCTTGTCGAGCTTCTCGCCGTAGTAATCGAGATAATCGATATTGGCGTATTTCGGCCCCTTGATCACCGCGAACACGATGCCCTGATCTTCCTCGGGCGCCAGCTCCTTGGAGGTGTGCATATAAAGGAAGCCGACTAGGCCGAGGATCGTCACCGCGAATAGCAAAGTGACCGGCCGATAATCGAGCGAGCGGTCGAGCCTGCGGCCGTACCAGCGCGTCATCGCGCCGAACACCTTGTTGACGAGCCGTGCGAAGCGCCCTTCGTCCGCGCTCTTGAGGAATACCGAGCACATCATCGGCGACAGCGTCAGCGCGATCACGCCGGAGACGATCACCGAGCCCGCGAGCGTGAAGGCGAATTCGCGGAACAGCGAGCCGGTCAGGCCGCCGAGAAAGCCGATCGGAGCGTACACCGCGGCGAGCGTGATCGTCATCGAGACCACGGGACCGACGATTTCGCGGGCGCCTTTCAGCGCCGCCTGCACCGGCGGCATGCCCTCTTCCAGATGCCGGTGGATATTTTCCACGACCACGATGGCGTCGTCGACGACGAGTCCGATCGCCAGCACCATCGCGAGCAGCGTCAGGAGGTTGAACGAGAACCCCGCGAGCAGCATCAGCGTACAAACGCCGATCAGGGACAGCGGAATGGTGATGACGGGAATCACGACCGACCGCAATGAGGCCAGGAACAGGAAGATGACGACGACGACGATGATCACCGCCTCACCCAGCGTCTTCTCGACCTCGTCGATCGACGACTGGATGAACTTGGTGGAGTCGAACGCCACCTTCATCTTCATCGAGGGCGGCAGGTTGCGTTCCAGCTCCGGGAACAGCGCGCGGATGCCCTTGACGATGGTGAGCGGGTTGCCCTGCGGGGTCGCCTGCACGCCGATGAAGATCGCGTGCTCGCCGTTGAAGGCGACGCTGGCATCCGTGCTCTGCGCCGCAAGTTCGACGGTGGCGATGTCCTCCATGCGAACGAAGCCGCCGTTGGCGGATTTGACGATCATGCGCTTGAACTGCTGGACGTTCTGCAGGTCGGTATTAGTCGAGACGTTGGAGACGATGAAGTAGCCCTTGGCCTGGCCCGCCGCCGCCTGGAAATTGTTGGCCTGGATCGCCGCCTGCACGTCGGTCGGCGAGATGCCGCGGCCGGCCATCTTGACCGGATCAAGCCACAGCCGCATCGCAAAAGTCTGGCCGCCGAGGATGTCGGCGGAGGCAACGCCGTCGACCGTCGACATCACCGGCTGCACGACGCGCGTCAGATAGTCGGAGATCGCGCTGCCCGTGAGCTTGTCGCTGGAGAAGCCGATATACATCACCGCCGTGGTCTGGCCGGTGGTCTTGGTGACGATCGGGTCGTTGGATTCCTTCGGGATCAGGTATTTGACCGAGTTCACCTTGGCGAGCACTTCGGTCAGCGCCTGGTTCGGGTCGAAATTGAGCTTGATGTAGACCTGGATGGTCGAAGTGCCGAGCACCGAGGACGAGGTCATGTAGTCGACGCCCTCGGCGGACGCGACCGCCTGCTCGATCGGCGTCGTGATGAAGCCGTTGATCAGCTGCGCGGACGCGCCGGGATAGGAGGTCGTGATGTTGACGACCGTGTTCGAGAGTTTTGGATATTGCCGGATCGGCAGCACCATTGCCGCGCGCAAGCCGATCAGGAGGATCAGCAGGCTGACGACAATCGACAGCACCGGTCGCTTGATGAAAATATCGGTGAAGGCCATCGTAGATATCCGGTGACTAGAGCAAAACGATTTCAGATCGACGGGAGCAACTGCCGCTTCTCCCTCTCCCCGTCCTTACGGGGAGAGGTCCCCGCAAGCGGGGCAAGGTAAAGTCGGGGCCACGCTCTGCGCGAACCACACTCATTGTCCCTCAGTAACGCGGCGGATTCGCCGGGATCGGTGGCAGCGGATCGGTCGAGATCGAGACCGCGGCGCCGGATTGCAGCTTGAGCTGGCCAACCGCAACGACGCGGTCGCCTTCCTTCAGGCCCTTGAGGATTTCCGCACGGCCATCGATGCGGTTGCCGGCCACCACGAAGGTGCGGACCGCCGTCAGCGAGGACTTGCCGTCGGCCTCCTTCTTCTCGGTGAGCAGGAATACCGAGTCGCCGTAGAGCGTGTAGTCGACCGCCGTCTCCGGCACGGTGATGACCGGTGGCTTGTCCGGCAGCACCACGGTGGTGGTCGCGAACATGCCGGGCTTGAGGATGTGTTCGGGGTTGGCGATCGTGGCCTGCACCTTGATATTGCGGGTGTCGGCGGCGATCTGCGGCTCGATGGTCGTGATCTTGCCTTCGAACGTCCGGCCCGGATAGGCGTCGACCGCAATCCGCACGGTCTGGCCAACCTTGAGACTGCCGGAATCCTTTTCGGTCACGGTGAAGTTGGCATAGAGCTCGGACAGATCCGTCAGCGACACGATCGTGGTACCCGCGTTCAGGAATTGGCCGACTTCCACCATGCGGACGCCGAGATCGCCCTCGAACGGCGCGCGCACCAGCTTCTGCGAGATGATGGCTTCCGTCTTGGCAATGCCGGCCAGCGCCTGGTCATAGGTCGCCTGCGCCTGGTCAACGGTCGATTGCGGACCAAATTGCCGCGCGGCGAGTTGCTTGGCGCGGTCGAGCGAGAGCTGCGCCACGGTGGCCTGCGCCTTGTAGTTGGCGAGGTCGCCCTGGTCGGGCCCGTCGAACAACTGCACCAGCGGTGCGTCCGCCTTCACATGCGCACCCGGCGTGAACAGGATGTCGGTGATGCGTCCGGAGACGTCGGAGGTGACATTGACCTGATGCACGGCGGCAAGACCGCCGACCGCCGTCAGCAGGTTCGGCACCACTTCGGACTTCGCCACCGCAATGCTGACGCTCGTCGGCGGCGGCTTGTTGTTGGCGAAGAACTGCGCGATCATCTTGGAGCGGAAATAGTTGAACCAGACGAGGCCGCCGACGACCACGCCCAGCAACAGGCCAACGATAATGAACCAGCGCACCATGCGGATCGGGCGCTTGCGGCCCTGCTCCTCGATCCGCTTGCCCTGGAGCTTGGGTTCGGTCACGATATTCATCGTCATGCACTTTCTGCAATTGCCGGCAGCGTTGCGGCCGACGGCACGTCCCGGTTGAGATGCGCATTAATTGCGGCTTCGGTAAGTCCGATGCCGCGAAGCAGGAATTCGCAAAGCTGCCGGTCAAGGTCGGCGGCGTTGCCGTAGGATAAACAGGGCACCGCCGGCATCCGCGTCAGCGCCGCCGTCAGTACAGTATGGTGGGCAAACCAGAACAGGTTGACCGGCTCGCTGCCGACCCTGACAGCGTCGCCCGAGGCGATCGCGGCTTCGAGCGAGGCGGCAAACATCGCCCCGATCAGCTTCTCGATCTTGGCATAGAGCAGCCGCGCGAACTCGCCATCCTCAAGATGGCTCGTGATCATCAGCCGCATGCGCTGCGACTCTTCTTCCTGATCCAGGCCGTCGGACACATGCATGAAGTGCCGGACCATGCCCTGCATCAGCTCGACCAGCGCTGATGTCGAGGGCTCCAGCCCAAGCAGATGCGCAAGCTCCGGATCCGCCTCGCACTCCTCGGCGAGGATTTCGGCATAAAGCGCGGCCTTGGAGGGAAAATGCTTGAACAGCAGCGCCTCTGAAATGGCCGCCGCCGCCGCCACGCTCTTGGTCGTGGTGCCGGCAAAGCCATTGCGCGCAAAGCATCGCTTGGCAGCACCAAGGATGAGCTGACGCCTGAGGTCACTTGTCATACGGAGGGTGCTCATCTTGTGAGTAAGCACTCACCCACGCAAAAAGTCAATATTCTTTGTTGCGGCGCAACCAAACGAACGGTAGCGGGCTCTGGCCGACGCCAAACCCTCATGGTGAGTTGGCCACCGGCTTTGCCGGACGATGCGGAGCCTGTAATCGGGCCGCGCTTCGCGCGGACCCGTTGGCATCGCCGGGAGAACCATGAGGCCCGACTGTGGCCTCATCCTTCGAGACGCACGCTATCGCGTGCTCCTCAGATCCTATGGGTGGCGGGTGGTCTAGAGAGGTAGGATTGGATTGCTGACCATCCAGCCTCTGGAGGACCAAGATGATCCATCTCGATCGCACTGACACACCCGCCGCGGC
>Ga0157369_10007717_pt1 | contig 12377 bp, 10 predicted proteins | sample C25metaG_FD_113461 | JGI IMG/M metagenome (GOLD analysis project Ga0157369, IMG submission 113461) | Corn rhizosphere microbial communities from Kellogg Biological Station, Michigan, USA - C2-5 metaG | ecosystem: Host-associated > Plants > Roots > Rhizosphere > Soil | place: USA: Michigan...
CCGAGAAATGGACCAGGGACTTCAAATCGAAAAGCGGCACTAGAATCATAAGTTTGCTAGTGCCCATGGCTTTCCGAAGTTCGTATAAGTGGTTGCTGCAATGCTGTACGAACTTCGGAAAGTGAGCACTAGTGCCTCGGGAGGCGCATGGGGGCCTGCGACTGCGACGCGTCTGGGCGAGCGCCTTGCCCGTTTGCAATCGAGCGGCCGGCGATACCATTTTCGAGCCGGCGGAGGCGTTCGTTTCTCGCCGATCGACAACGGGCCGGCTCACGGCTTCACGTAAGTCCAACCCTGCTCTTCCAACTGCATCACGCGCACGACGCCTGATTTGACAACTTGCGCCTGTGGAATGATCGGTATCTCCCGGTTCTCGGCCTTACGCATGTTTTCCTGGGTGTTGCCACAGGCTTTGAATGAGACCTCCGGCGTGCTCAATGCCATGGTCTCGATCCGCGCCTTCACCGGCGAGGTATCCTCGCGCAGCATGTGCAGGCCGGGTCCGAACGCGATGACCTCGATCTTCACCTTTTCACCGAGGTCCTTGTAATATTGCGTGACGTTCATCGCATTGTTGAGCGCGAGATTCATCGCCGCGGGATCGTTGGTGTTCACCTGCAGGATCAGAGCGTGATCCTTTGTCTTGGCCGTCGAGGACCGGGCCATCAGCGCATACGCCGTCCGGCTCCGCATCCGCGCGATCCCGGACGGCGCCGCATGCCTGGTCGCGATGCGCGATCCTTCCCCGGCTGCCTGCTCAGGCGTGACCGATGGATGCCAGTATTCTCCCGCTGCAGATAGCGATGCGCCCAGCAGGAGTGCGGTGGCGCCGATTGTTGCTGCTCTCAAGATGTACCGAAACCTGCTCATGATCTGTCTCCCACTGAAGATGGTATTCCGCCGATCGTCAGTTGTTGGGCTTCGCGATGGCGTGCGGCCATCCGCACGAACCGGCGATCCTCGCGCGCACCCTCTCCAGTCCGGCCAGAGAGAAGATGGCATCCTGAGATGGCCCCACATGAGGCGAGAGGTGCAGAACGAGCTCACCATCGCCGGGAAGCGATTGTATCAATGCGACCGCGTCGGCCTTGAATGCGACGCCGACGCCGAACGCCGGTGTGGCTGCCGCGATCTGCACGGGCTGGCTGCCGCTGACGCGATAGGAGACGGCGTAATCATCGCCGCGGCCCGTGATGGCAGCTCCGGTCACCACGATTTCGGTGCGTCCCCCACGGCAACGAATGGAGAACTGCATCGCACCGCCGCCTTCGACCTCGCGCGATGAGATCGTCGCCGTGGCGATCGGCGAGTAATCCAGGGGGGAGCTCGTCTGGCTGATAATCCAGCGATCCTCCCTGGGCGCGAGAGGAGTGGCCAGCGCAAGCGTCCGCGACAGCTTGTCGAGGCATTCCACCCGGTCCGCGCGCTCCATAAGCGAGCAGGCGCGAAGCTGCGTCATCGGATCATCTCCCGCCCGCGCCGACGCAATCCCGCCTATCAATGCGATGGCGACCGAGGCAAAGAGAGGGAGGCGTTTCATTGCGATGCCTGTGTCGGGCGCGAATGTGCATCGAGCCATGCCTGCGCGGCGGGCGAGCGCGCAAGCCCCGGAACCGTCGCGGCAAGATTGATCGATTTCCATTTCGGATCGAAGCCCGGCGCCTGCAGCCTGTCGATCCGCGAGAACAGATGATCGACAAAACGCGCAACCCGTTCGTAGCGGTTTGTATTCGGCGGCCAATTAAAGGCAACCAGCGCCGTCGGGACGGAAATCGTCGGCACATGTTCGCCTTGCTTGATCAGGCCGGGATAGTCGGTCGCCTCGAGGGTAGCGGGGAGATAATAGTCTTCCAGCTTGCTGTCGTAGGAGACCGGCAGGAACTTGAACCCCGGATCCCAGTGCCCGCGCACGAACGCATCAACCGGCTTCGATGTGATGAACACCACAGCCGCGATCTCGCCCTTGCGCATCTGTTCCAGCGCGAGCGGATGCGGAATGAAAGTCTGCTGCACGTCGAGACCGAGACGGCTGAAGATCAACGGTCCCGAATAGGCCGCCGCCGTGCCCGGGGTGTTGAAATTCACCTTCTTGCCTACCAGGTCCTTCAAATTCTGGATCTCCGGCCGCACGAAGATGTGCAGTTCGGACGGAAACAGGTTGAGCACGTAGGTCACCCGGCGCTGGATATCCGGCACCTGGCTCCTGTACTCGTCGAGCACGTCGGCATTGATGATCGCCGCATCGATGCCGCGCAAATAGAGCAACGAGTTGACGTTCTCTGTCGGTCCCCGCGTCACGACCGGCAAGACATGCAGATTGTCTCCATCGTCGACCACACGGGAGATCTCCGCGGCAAAACGGATGGGCGCGCCCTCGATGAGGCCTCCGGCAAGACCGACCGTCCAGGCATTCATTGTCTCTTGCGGTTTCGGCGGCGGCGGTTGATGCGGCACGATGTGAACGTTCTGGATCCTGGCAGTTTTCGTCCGGGCATCGAGCCAGGTCGGCTGAATCGCCAGCAGCAGCGGAATCAATGCCGCCAGCGCGAATAGCGGTCGTAGCCCACGAGACGTATTCATCGACCAGCTCCTTTCTGCGAATTGCCAGTTCCGTTCGCGCTGCCACTCCTCAACCTGCAATCATCGACGCAGCGCATCAAACCGCTCTTTCGCCTCCTTGACGCCGCCGGCCTGGGCTCTCGCGTAGAGATCGCGCGCCTTCGCCGCATCGCCGAGCGTCCCATACGCGCCCCATTTGCGAAGAATGAGCGGATCGTAGGTCTCCGCGAGCGCGAAGCTTGCCTGGGCGCTGCCCGTCTCCGCGGCGCGTTCAAGCACGATTCGTGCCGAACCGATGTCGCCCTGGCCGAGCAGCAAACTCGCGCGCGCCACCAATCTTGTGACCTCGGCAGCATTCTGCGGATCGGGCGTGGCGTTGCTTCGCGCGGCCGCGGCGGCTGCCTGGTTCACCCCAACCGGCTTGATCGTGTCCGCCCCGAGCGGCTTGGCTTGGGTGACCCGGGCGGCGGTCACAACGCTGGATACGGCGGGCGCGTCTTTTGACTTCCGCTCGGCCGCCAACTCCCGCTCCAGCCGGGCGGTCTTGTCACGCTCCTGCTGCAACGACTTCAAGGACTGTGCGGAACTGTTGTCGGCAGCCTGCTTCAGCTGAGCAGCTTCGGCGCTTGCCTTGACTACCAGCGCCGTCTGCGTCTCAACGTCGCGGCGCGACGCCACCAGATTCTGCTCCAATTGCGCCGCGCGCGCCTGCTCCTGCCGCAGGAGTTTTCGCAGCTCTGCCGCGGTGCCCGACGTCGATTGCGCGCGAGCTGCCGCCTGATCATTGGCCATCCGCGCTTGTACCTCATAGGTAGAGGCCGCGGTGTGCACCATCGAGAGGTTCTGAGCCAGCGCTTCGGCCCTGTCGTGCTCTTTTTGCAACGAGCGTTTCAATTCCTCGGTGCCCTCGTCCGTAGACTGCTTCGACCGGGCGGCGCCCTCCCTTACTTGAGTGACAAGCGCGGTTTGCGCTTCGACATCACGCCGGGCCGCGGCGAGATCCTGTTCCAGCCGCGCGGCGCGAGCTTGCTCCTGCTGCAGAGATTTCCGCAGCGCCGCCACGCTGTTCTCGCCTGCCTTCTGCGCCTCCTCAACCTGGTCGCTGACCTTACGTGCCTGGGCTTCGTACGCGTAGATGGTGGCATGCGCCGTCGAGAGGTCTTTTGCTAACGTCTCCGCCCTCTCATGCTCCTTCTGCAACGATTCCTTCAGTTCGGCGGAACGCAAATCGGCGACCTGCTTCAACTTTATGGCGTCCCGACTCGCGTTGGATGCCAGCGCCTTCTGCGTCTCGACATCGCGCCGGGCGACCGCCAAATCCTTCTCCAGTAGCGGTGCGCGCTCACCTTCTTTCTGCAGAGATGTTTTTAGTTCCGCTACAGCGTTTTCTGCTGACTGCTTCGCCTGATCACCTTCCTCGTTTGCCTTGGACGCCAACGCCGTCCGCGTCGCAACATCGCGACGCGCGGCCCCGAGATCTTTCTCCAGCTGCGCTGTCCGCTCTCGTTCTTGCTGCAGGGACTTCGTCAGCTCGGCAGCATCCCTTTCCGTCTGCCCCTTCGCCTGACCAGCTTCCTCGTTCGCCCTGGACGCCAGTGCCGTCTGCATCGCGACATCGTGACGCGCCGCCGCAAGATCCTGCTTCAGGCGGTCGCTCCGCTCGTGCTCCTGTTGCAGCGACGTCCGCAGCGCGACGAGATCAGTTGCCCCAGCCGACCGCTCCGATTGGCCGCCCGACAATACCTTGCACAGCTCTGCGGCGCCGCTCTCGGCTGCCTGCTTCAGGCGCGTGCGCTCCTGCTGCAGGTGCTCTTGCAACTCGGTGTGTTCACTTTCCGACAGTTGCTTGGAGCCAGCCGCTTCGGTGCGGGCTCGATTCAACGTCAGCAGCATTTCGAGATGCCGATGGATCGTGAGTTCGCGGGCTAATAGCTCGGCGCTGTTGCGCTCCTGCTCCAGTGCCTTCTGCAAGCCTTCCGGATTATCTGGGGCTGCTTGCGCAAGTCGCACCGGCTTGGCGGTCAACCCGCTCGATAGCGCGCTTTCGGCGCCGAAAGCGCCAGGCTCGGAAACGGAGACCTCGAGTTGCGCGTGGGCGCGTGCATTGGCCTGCGGGTACCGTGCTTCGGAGGAGCCACGGACTTCGGATGCCCACGCCGTCGCGAGGAGAGCCGCGCCAATCCATGGACGCGCAGCTCGTCTCCGTGCGAACTTGCCTATGACTGGAATCTGACCAAGTCGCGCCGCAGCGGCCTCTCGGTCGACTTGACAACCAACGTCGACGTCATCGTTGAGAATGACGACTTGGCGATTTCCGAGTGCGTCCTCGATCACCTGTCGCATATCGTCACGGCCCAGTCTGATGACTCATCATAGGCTTCGCAGGCTGCCGAATCCTATTGCCCGCAAGGAGGACCCTCCGCCTACCCATTTCGGATTAGCAGCGATAGCGACGAGAAAGAAAACGCGCTCCAGCAACTCGCTTGCAGCGACGCCCAAGCCAGAACAGCGATAGCGCCATCGGGTCTGTTGCCGGGTACAATGAGCTGAAAGCCGAATTGAAGATTTTTGGGAACCTCGAGCTATGACGGTGTCGAGTCTCGCGATCTCCTTAGTCAACGGTGTTCTGCGGGTGCTCCCGACCTCAACTCTGGTGTCTGCGAGGAACGGCTGCCTGCAGCATCACATGGGGGCTCAGCGGTCATAACGTACCGGCGGCTGGCTGCGGATATTCAGCAACCATGATAAATTCCTGGATGGCAGACTCGATGCTCACGCGAGTTACAATGGGCATCCCTTGTTGCTCTCCTTGCTCACCTCGGAATGCGCAAGTCAGTGATGCGCAAGCGCCCGAGGCCGTCGCAAGCGAGGCGGTATGCGAAGGGATTACCTCGGGCGACAGGATGCGGATCAAGGCCTCAACCCGGCATCTACTCGCGCTGTTTGCCCCGATGGCTCAGCATGTTGTAGCATGACGACTGCAAGCTCCAGAGCGTTCTGCTCGTGAAGGTCCGGCGCTCGAGTCGGCGGGTTCTCGTACTTGCCGATCGCAAGCATCGGATCCTCCAACAGGATGACGGCGATGGCGATCAAACCGATCCTTGATGTGTCGCACCGCGGCAAACGGATCAGGGTACAACTTGCGGGCTGGCAAAAAGGCGTCGCGATGAGGTACGATATTTTGCTGGACGAGACGCCGATTCAAGTGGATCTGTTCGCGGAAGAAGTCATGCGCTGGCTCGCCGATGCGATGCACGAGCCGTCAACCAAGCCGCCGACGACCAAGCCGTGCAGTATGGAAGATGCCTATCATTGTCGTGACACTCAAAACGCCGAGTGCCATTTTCCTCACTGCCAAATTCGGGATGACCACAATACCGCGGTTCGTAAACGCCGCTCGCTCCGCCGATGACGGCCCGCGGAACTCGCAAGGGCAATCACAGGCGTGAGCGAGTCTGCCTGAGTACCTCTGTCGCGCGCTCGTGTCGGGCGGGCCTCGAAGGTAAGCTCGGTGATGCCTCCCGGACCCCCAGCTACGACCCCCCCATGGTTCGGCGGCGTGCGGCCCCGCCGTGCCGGGTAAACGGCGGGGCCGTTCAGTGCGCGAACGAACTTCCCTAAAGCCCGGGACAGCCCCGATATCCCATGATCCTCGGTTCGATCCTGAATGGCCTCTATCCAAGCCGGTACAACATCGGATCAGCACGAGCGCGGTCGCGGCCGACCGGCCTGCAGGAAACCGTGACACTCCTGCTCAAGCGAGCAGTTGCCGAGAGTCTCAATCGTCGACAGGAGAGCTTGAGCGATCGTCCTGCGACATGGCGAACGCAGCGAGTGCCGTCCGGTTCGTGACCTCGAGCTTTTCAAAGATGTGATGAAGGTGAACTTTGATCGTGCCGTCGGTAAGATTCAGCCGGCGTCCGATTTCTTTGTTCGACAGCCCTTCAGATACCAAACGCATGATCTGTCGCTCGCGGTCCGTCAGCGCCGGCGCAACCCTTTCCACGGTCGCATGTTGTTGCTCAAATGCGTCCCGATCGGATGAGCGCAACCTTTGATCACCTGCAACCCGCCGCAAGACCTGCACGAGGATTTCGGGGTCCACGTCCTGCGGGAGGACAGCACAGGCTCCCGCGCCCGCCAACGTCTGCAGATCGCGCGCTTCGACGGCGGTGGCAAAAAGAACCAACCGGGTAGAAGCATTCTCGGAATTTGCAAAGGCGAGAATCTCCAACCCACCGATGCCGGGCATAGAGATGTCTGCAATGGCAATATGCGGCCTGAACAGCCGGATCGCCTCGATGCAACTGGCAACGTCAGCACAACGTGCCACAATCTTAAATTCGCGCTGCGCCTCGAGCACACTGCTCAAGCCCCGCACGATCACTGGATGTGGGTGTGCAATTACAATACGGATAGAGTCCATATAATCTTCGCACTTCTGCCCCGAAAATCCTGCTGGATGTATTTAAGGTCCGGATATATTTAAGGTAAAGTCACCCAAGCCCGACTAGATCCCAATCTTACTCTATCTACTTGGAGTGATGGCGATGGTTCCTGGAGCCCAAGTTTGCTATATCGAAAGATATATATAGATATCATGGATTTAGCTTTAGTGTTACTCAAATCGGTAACCAACTTCGGTGCCGCTTTTTGCAAGAACTGATGTTCAACAAAGCTATTGCCGTAAAGGGGGTCCCCACCTTTTGAAGCCAAATTCCCGCTAGCCTACCAAATGAGCAATCCCTAGCTCGCCAGGAAATCGACGGGACGGGTGACGAGTTCACCCGCCGGTCAAGTGTGCAATTTTGTACCAGGCTGGGAGAGTACCATGAGTAAGCGACATTCGTTTGCGACCACAATAATTGGAAAGAGCAGTTTGCTTAGAGACGGCATTGCCAAGATTCTCCGCTCAGCAAATTTCCGCATCGTGGCTTCAGTATCATCCGCCGGTGATTTGCCCGCTAGAGTACAAGCGGATGACCCACTATTTCTCATTGTCCATACTGACGATGATTTTGATTTCGCGGCCGGGCAGATTGAATTTTTCAGGGACAGCTATCCGGATGGACGAATAGTGATCGTGGCAGACCGCTATCGACCGAACGAATTGGTCTCAGCGTTTCGCGCGGGTGCCAACGGCTGCTTCGTCGACGTCATGACCTGCGATGTATTCATCAGGTCTCTGGAATTGGTGATGATGGGCGAGACAGTCCTGCCACCTGCATTTCTTTCGTATATGTTCGGCCCCGAAGAGCGTCAGTTGCGCGACGACAGCCCTGACGAGGACGACAAGCAGACGATTCTTATGACAGAAATTGACGACTCGGCGCCACAGCTTTCGCCTCGAGAGAGGTTGATACTGCTCTGCCTTATTGAAGGCGCCTCGAACAAGTCCATCGCGAGAAAAATGGATATCGCCGAGGCCACCGTGAAGGTCCATGTCAAGGCAATTCTTCGCAAGATTCGCGTCCATAATCGCACACAAGCAGCGATCTGGGGGATGAACAACGGATGCCTGTCGGGGGCGACCGGCGCCATCGCGCCGCCATTGTCACCCGCCATCGCCAATCGGCTACCAAATGCAATCGGACTGAGCTCACAGACCGAGCCGATCAGCGAGCCGGCTTGCTCAACGCTGATCGCGCAAACGAATCACGCCGAAGTGCCTCGCATCGAGCGCCTCATTCGCAAGGATGCCAACTTGAGAGCCGAGGCAGCGATCCGGTCTCGCAAATAGAGAGCCGCCGCTTAGGTCTCGTTCCCAGCAGCATGGGCAGGCACTCCTGGTGCCGGTGCTGCCAAACTCGTGGAGCGGAAATTGTCGCCCTTGGAAATACAAGCTGCCGATGCCCTGCGTCGTGCAAGACGGCTTCCCGTTGGTCCAGGCAGAAATGACCTGCGTCAGCTCGCAGTCGGACTTCTATGGCTGCACCGCAATGGCATGCAAGCTCTGGAGCAAGAGCGCGCAAGGGTGATCTCAAGCGCGATCTCGGTCCACGATCAGGTGGAGAACGTCATGGCTTGAGCGCGCACCAGGCAGGCTGTGCTAAGCATTCGGCTCGCGCCAGCTGGTTCACCTTTCTCGCTCTGAACTCTCCTTCGTTATGCGGATTAGGAACTGGCTCAGACGCGCAATTTCGCGGTCTAACGCTGCTTCGGCGAACGAATAACTGCCTGGACGTGGCCGGCACCGCTTCCGGAAGCAAATTGCTTTTCTCGTTCCCCAGCACATGCTCGCTGTCGCATCGGTCATGCGGTATTGCCGGCGTCAACCGTCAGCATGGTGCCGGTGATGTTCCGGCCACCCTCGCCGAGGAGATATTCGACCATGGAAGCGACGTCCTCGGCTTCGGGCAGACGGCGCAAGGCGCTACGGCCGGTGATGCGCCGGCGCCCCTCCTTTTCCAGCGATCGCGTCAATTCGGTATCGATAAAGCCGGGCGCAATCGCGTTCACGGTGATGCCGAGCCTGCCTACTTCGCGGGCCAGCGAACGGGTAAAACCGGCGCTCGCGGCCATGGACGCGGCATAGACGGATAGGCCGTTGTAGCCTGCCGAAGCGACGATGGACGAGATGTTGACGATGCGCCCGGCGCCGTCGGCCATCATATGGCGCACCACGTATTTCGTCAGGACGATAGGCGATAGCACGTTGAGACGGAGCAATGCCTCAATTTCGGCATTGCGCATAGTCGCGAGCAGCCCTTCACCGCCAATACCCGTATTGTTGACGAGGCCGTAAATCACACCGAAGGCGCCGCGTAGCTCCTTCACGAAGACGGGAATCTCGTGGGTCTGGCCAAGATCGAATGCCTTGAAATGCAGGCGGCCCACTCCCGTTGCCCGCATGACGCGTTCCAGATCCTCGCTCTCGTGACGTGCGACCGCGATGACATTGTAGTGGCCGGATATGGCGAGCCTGCGCGCAATCGCAAGTCCGATGCCGCGGCTGCCGCCAGTGACGATGACGTTAGGCACCGGCACGCGCCAGTTTCCCTGCGGCGGTGACGTCGAGCCGCTCGACGAAGCGGATCACTGCAGGCACCTTATGCGCCGCCAGCATCGCCTTGCAGCCGGCCAGGATTTCGTTCCGGATCGCCTCCTGGCGGTCCGTCGGCGTGCCCTTGGCCAGTACGATGTCGGCGACCACGATAGAGCCTGTAATCGGGCTCTTGCGCGCGCGAGCGCGCGACATCCTGACGGCGACATGCCGATTGATCGTGGTCTCGATCTCCTCGGGATGCACCTTCAGCCCGCCGATGTTGATGATGCCGCCGCGTCTGCCGACGAAGTGGTAGCGATCGCCTCGCAGCTCGACCATGTCGCCGGTATCGACGAAACCGTCGGCGTCAACCAGCGACGGAGCCGCGACACCGACATAGGCGCGGGCCGTGCGCAGCGAACGGATCCGCAAGGATCCGTCGACAACCTTCATCTCGACGCCCTCGCGATTTTGCCCGGTCAGGGACGCTGGAAAGCCCTCACGTCCGTCGTCCACCGAGAAACCGACACCGGCTTCCGTCGAGGCATAGGCGTGGCCGATCGAGGCTTGCGGGAACATCCTCGCCAGCCCGTCCAGCACCGCCTGATCGGCGATCTCGCCGGACAGGCGGACGTAGCGCGGCGAGAACCCATGGGCCGCGCCGCTCATCAGAAGCTTGCGCCAGTGCGATGGTGTTCCCGAAATGTGGGTGACGCCGCCAGCACGCAGCCGCGCCACATGCTCGGCGAGCGACTCTCCGGATTCCGACAGCAGCATCGACCCGCCGCCGATCACCGCGCGCAGGAATATCTGGAGGCCACCGTAGCGGCGGATATCATAGAAGGTGGCCCAGGTTGCGTTCGGATGCCGCGCGGCTCCTTCGGCGATGATCGCGCCGGCGAGCCCCTCGAATGTGTGCCGGACGATCTTTGGCAGTCCGGACGTGCCCGAGGTCAGCATTAGCCATTCGGTCGCCTGCTCGCCGACGAAACGGGCGGCGGCCCGCTCGGCCGGCAGACCGATGCTGACGACCAGATACTTGCGGGTGTCGAACCCATGCACCGGACGGTCGGTGACGATAGTGTCGATCTCGGCTTCATCAAGCAGGACGGGGAGGCGATCCGGCTCGAGATCCGGCGGACACAGCAGCATGCGACGGGCCACGCCGTCGAGTTCGATCATCGCGAGCGCGGCCGGAAGTTGCCTCGACGTATCGATCAGGACCGAACGGCCTGACATCTTGCGGGCGAGGCCGGCCAGTGAGCCGAGACTGGACAGACCGGTCAGAGACACCCTGTAGCGGACATCGGAAAGCGCGCGGCCGCGCGGCTCCGGCCCGAGATAGTCGCGCAGCGCGTAGATCTCACGCGGGAACATTCTCGTAGGCTCTGACAAACTCGCCGATGGTCGACGGGAAACCGCCGTCTTCGGCGATCGTGAACGGATCGATGCCGAGATCATCCTCCAGCCGCGCCACCAGGATCGCGAAGGCCAGCGAATCAAACCCGGTCTCGTGCAGCGTCAGCTCGTTGTCGAGCGGCGGCAGAGTGATCTTCTGCTCTTTGGCGATTTGCTGCATGACGACGAAAATCCGCGATCTGACCGACATCGGAACACCTCATTCTTCGAAAAACTGCTTTCGTTTGGGCCTTACGTACTGAAACTTGATCTCACCCTCTGCGATGCGGGCGCGGATGTCCGCATCGAGCGGCCGGTACAGGCCGTCCGCGGGATGACGCAAAAACACCGGATCGTCCACGATCGAAGGATCAAATCCTTCCCGGACCAATCGCTGCTTCTGTTGCTTGAAGGTCTCGGTGGTGTCGAGCGTCCGACACAGCCGGAGGAAGATCGGGATGGCATAGGGGGGGAGCCGCCGACCCAAGTGCTTGGCGAGGAGCGCAGGATCGAACCTCTCCTCCGTCACCAGCGCGGCCATGCCGGCGCGCCCGTCGCAGCCGGGAACGGCGACGCCGTAAGTCGCGGCGTCGACGACGCCGGGGCAGTTCCGGATCGCCTCGCTCACCTCGCCGGTTGCCACGTTCTCGCCTTTCCAGCGGAACGTGTCGCCGACCCGATCCACGAAATGGAAGTAGCCTTGGTCGTCGCGCCGCATCAAGTCGCCGGTGGCGAACCAGGCGTCGCCTTCCACGAACACGTCGCGCAGGATCTTCCTGTCGGTCTCCGCCCTGTCCGTATAACCCTCGAACGCGCCGCCGCCGTCCTTGCTGGTTCCGATACGTCCGATCGCGTGCCCGACCTCGCCGACGCCGCAGGGAATGCAGAGCCCGTCCCAGCCGCGCGTCGGACGACCGTCTGCAGGATCGACCTTCACGATTGCGGCGGGGAAGCGATGCGCCAGAAGTGGAGGTATCCGGCCGATCGCGCCCGGCTTTCCCTCGACGTTGAACAGCGAAAAGTTGCCTTCGGTTGCCGCGTAGAACTCGAGTATCCGGGGAATCGAGAAGCGCTCCGCGAACCTCTCCCAGATGTCGGCGCTCAGTCCGTTGCCGACCGCGAGGCGTAACCGATGTCCGCCTTCCGCAGTGGGTCCCCGCAAGAGGTAGCGGCAGAGTTCGCCGATGTACTGGAAGATGGTGCAGTCGAACCGCACGACTGCGTTCCAGAATCCGTTTGCCGAGAATTTCTCGGCTATCGCGACCGAACCGCCCGCGCGGAGCATGCTGCAGGGCGCGACGACACCGCCGACCGAATGATGCAGCGGCAGGCAGTCGTAGAGACGGTCGTCGACGGAAGCCTCGGTCAGTCCGGCGAACCAGCCGCCCCAAGAGAGGATGCGTCGATGGCTGACGTTCGCCGCCTTCGGCAGTCC
>Ga0157369_10007723_pt1 | contig 12370 bp, 10 predicted proteins | sample C25metaG_FD_113461 | JGI IMG/M metagenome (GOLD analysis project Ga0157369, IMG submission 113461) | Corn rhizosphere microbial communities from Kellogg Biological Station, Michigan, USA - C2-5 metaG | ecosystem: Host-associated > Plants > Roots > Rhizosphere > Soil | place: USA: Michigan...
AGCTGGATCTCAGGTTTGCTAAGGTTTTCGCCTTACCGCGTACATGTACCTCTGATTGCCTCATACAGCCTTTTTCGTTGAGGGTAAGTAGTTGCCTTCCTAAAATCCATTCAACTTCGCTGCTGTTCGCAGCCATTTGATAAAGCTGGAGATAGTTCGATGAAGTTTGGGAAGCTGCTCGTCTGCCTTTGTGCTTTCATACTGCCTGCTGTCGCAGGTGTAACCGTAAACAGTCCATCCAATGGCGCAACCCTAGGTTCGCCAGTGCACTTCGTAGCCAGCGCTGCTTCACCCTCATGTTCCAAGGGTGTTTCCGCGATGGGGATCTATACCTCGCCAGGTGTTCTGGCCTACGTCGTGAACGGCACTAAGCTGGACACGTATGTTTCCATGGGCTCCGGCACACATTACCCGGTTGTTCAGGAATGGGACAACTGCGGTTGGTCGGCGAAAGTTCAACTTACGGTAAATGTGGGAAGCTCCCCCTCAAACAACGGTTCAGGAGGGGGGAAGACGTTCTACAACCTTCAGCACAGCAACGGATGGAACGGTTACGCTTTGCTACCGCCGAATTTTCCCATTTGCCCCACGTGCACTTCGACGGGTTCCAATGTGTCCTGGTCATGGGTTCAGAACGTTAGCTCGCCATCCATGGACGGAATGACCACCAAGTCGAGCTACAACGGTGGTACCACTCAATGGGCTGACATCCTCTGGAACAATCACCTGATCGGCGACTTCTCCTCGCAAGGGTTGCCTGACTTCAGCAAGACCTTGGTTCCGTCGCTCCACAATTTCACTTATGACGTGTATTTCTGGATCGGAAACACCAGCAACTCGCAAGCGCTGGAATTCGATATCAACCAGTTCGTCGGTGGGAAGTCCTACATCTGGGGCCACGAGTGCCGCATCGACGGTGGCCATGAGTGGGATACCTGGAGCAACGGCGGCCAACATTGGGTGGCCAGTGGGATCCCCTGCAATCCTAAGAGCAACGCATGGAACCATCTCACGATCCAGGTACAGCGTACCTCCGATGGTCACTTGCTGTTTAAATCCATTACTTTGAATGGCTATACGGCAACCCTGAACCGGTATGACACGCCAACCAACACCGGTTGGTACGGAGTGACGGTCAACTACCAGATCGATAGCGACTACTACAAGACGCCTTACTCTGTGTACCTCGACAAGTTCACATTCTCGGCATGGTAGCTTCAGGTGGAAAGACAAAAGGCACGTCATATCCGGCGTGCCTTTTGCTTTTTACAAGCCCTAGACAGCTTCACGCAGCTGCTTTCCATCCCAAGGACTATAATCAGCTGGGGTGCTGTATGAGGCTGCGCTTCGTGGTTTCGTTCGTTTTCCTATTGATCGTTGTCTCCCTGTGTGCAGCCAAAGATGAGCAGCCGACTTCGGCCATGACCGAGCAGCACAAGGTCGACATCATCCGCACCTTCAACTCGGAGCTGGTCTATATCCGCACCCAATTTCCCATGGGCAAGACTGGTCTGACCATTAAAGACGGAAAAGTCTCACCGAGCGGAGAGCAGTTAGAAAAGTTGCTCACTCTCTGGGGACCCTCGGTGAAACCCGGCGACCGTGCCATGATCACGAAGTTTGAGATCAAAGGCGATCACATGCGTTTTGAGATTAACGGCGGCCCGGTGAGAAAGCAGAAATGGTACCAGCACATCCAGGTGGGCATGAATAACACTATGACGACGCCCGGTGGCGGCGATCAGACTGGCCCATTTAATAATCCTCGCGGTTCGTACGTTGACTTGGTGTTCGATCACCACATTCCCGACCTCACAGTGGAACAACTGAAACAGTTGCTGTGGCCGGTGTTTGACTTCGACTCCAAGTCACCTGTCGATGCCTATGTCGCGACTGTTCCGCCCAAAGTGAGAGATGCCATCAAGAACCATCAGGTGTTGGTCGGAATGAATCGCGAGATGGTGATTTACTCCAAGGGGCGTCCCGACAAAAAGATTCGCGAGAAGGATGATAAGGGCACCGAATACGAGGATTGGGTGTACGGGGAACCTCCTAAGGACGTGGATTTCGTCCGTGTCGTCGGCGATGAAGTGATTCGCGTCGAGACCATGAAGGTTGATGGCGAAAAAGTCGTCAAAACAGAAAAAGAAATTGATACCGGTGGACCTCAGGTCGCGGTTGCTGCGCAGAACGAACAGAAGCAACAGACAAAAGCGCCGACTTTAAGGCGACCCGGCGAAGAAGCACCGCAGCAGCGCGGACCCGGCGCACCTATGCCCTTGCCTCCCAACAGCGGTTCTACGCCTCCACAGCCCGGTGGTCCAGGCCAGTGATCCTTGGCGTGCTGTCTCTCTCCCGTTAGACTGGAAGTGTGAAGCTCGCGCTGGGACAGATTAATCCTACAGTTGGCGACTTCGCTGGAAACGCGGCGAAGATCATTGAGTACTCCACTCGCGCCCGCGCTCAGGGCGCAGGGTTGATCCTTTTCCCCGAACTTTCCGTGTGCGGATATCCACCACGCGATCTCGTGGAGCGCGCCTCCTTTGTGACTCATAACCGCGAAGCGGCGGAGCACATTGCATCGGAAACTCGCGGCATCGCTGTTATCTGCGGGCTGGTGACACCTGCGCAAGCCGACACCGGCAAGTCCGTCATGAATTCCGCTGCGCTCCTGATGGACGGCGAAATTAAGTTCATCCAATCGAAAATGCTTCTGCCCACCTACGACGTGTTTGACGAAATGCGCAACTTCGCGCCTGCACGTCATCAGGAACTGCTTCCGTTTTGCGGCAAGCAAATGGCGGTCACCATCTGCGAGGACGCCTGGAACGACAAGGATTTCTGGCCGCGTCAACTCTACAACGTCGATCCGGTCGAAGCGCTAGTGAAAGCCGGCGGCAACTTTGTTCTTAATATTTCCGCATCGCCCTTCTGGGCAGGGAAGCGCGAGCTGCGCCAGGAGATGCTGGCTACGATCGCACGCACGGACCACGTACCTGTCGCTTTCGTGAACCAGGTTGGTGGCAACGACAGCCTGGTGTTTGATGGATCGAGCCTTGTCTTTGATCGCCAGGGCAATGTCGTTGCAACCGGCAAGTCCTTTGAAGAAGACTTGATCTTCTTCGATTCCGACGCACTTGCGGGCGACCTGCACGATCAGATACCCGGCGACGAAGCCAGCGTCTACTCGGCGCTTGTTCTGGGCACGCGCGACTACATTTCGAAGTGCGGGTTCAAGAAGGCAATCGTCGGGTTGAGCGGCGGCATTGATTCCGCGCTTACTGCCGCGATTGCGGTCGACGCGATTGGCGCCGAGAGTGTGATCGGCGTTGGCATGCCTTCCGAATACTCGTCAGAAGGATCCATTACTGATGCTCGCGAGCTTTCCTGCAATTTGGGAATTCACTTTGAGATCTTGCCAATCGGCGACATCTTTCATGAATTCAAGGGAACTCTGCGGAAGGTGTTCGAGGGCAAGACGGAAGACGTGACTGAGGAAAACATTCAGTCGCGCATTCGCGGCTCACTGCTGATGGCGATGTCGAACAAGTTCGGCGCGCTGGTCCTCAGCACCGGCAACAAGAGTGAATTGGGAGTTGGGTATTGCACCCTCTACGGCGACATGGCGGGCGGACTGGCCGTTATCGCTGACGTGCCGAAAACCCTGGTCTATCGCCTAAGTCGCTACGTGAATTCGCGCAAGCCGGTGATCCCGCAATCCACTTTAGAAAAGGCGCCGTCTGCCGAATTACGTCCCGATCAGAAGGATACCGACTCGCTGCCTCCCTACGAAGTTCTGGATGCTATTCTGGAAGACTATGTCGAGCAGTCGCACTCGGCGGAAGACATTGCGCGCGAGCACGGCTTTGACCTTGCCTTGGTGAAGAGCGTGATTCGCATGGTGGAACGCAACGAATACAAGCGTCAGCAGGCCGCCCCAGGAATTAAGATTTCGCCGAAAGCGTTCGGCTATGGGCGCCGTTTTCCGATCGCGGCCAAAGCCGATATTTGAGTGTTGGCTGAGTTTGCCTCTGTTGCCTGCGCGGTCAGTTCTTCATTCTCGAAGAATCAAAAACCGACCTCAGAGGACACAGAGGTGCACGGAGGAACGCCGCAGGGGAACACCAGCCAGGAATGGCGCTGAGAGTAGAAGTTAGGAACAACCGGCGCCAAGGATGAAAACCAGGAAATGCGCGAAAGCCTCTGTGCTTGCCTTTGTGTAACTCTGCGTCCTCTGTGGTGAAGGTTTTGATGTTTCACGTGAAATGAATTTCGGTCTTGAGGTTGTCAAGGATCCACATGCGCAAATTCGCAATTTCAGTTTTGCTTTCCGTGACGGTGCTGGCGGCCGCTCAACAAAAACATACGACGGCGACTCACCCGCCTACGTCAGCGAAATCATCCGATAACGCTACCAATCTTCCGAGCGAAGATGAGATCAACGGGTTCCTGCACGAAACCTTCGGCTACAATCCACAGCTCACGTGGAAGATTGTCGACGTCAAGCCCGCGGAGGCCAAAGGCCTCACGCAGGTCGATGTGCAGATCAGCAGCCCCGAAGGCCAGGGGGGACAAAGATTCTTCGTCACCGAAGACGGCAAACACGCCGTGGTTGGCGACATCATCCCTTTCGGAAAACACCCTTTCCAAGCTGCACGGCTAACACTGCAAAAAAAAGCCAGCGGACCCGCTCGAGGCCCGGCCAGCGCCCCAGTCATGATCGTTGAGTTCAGCGACTTGCAGTGCCCGCACTGCAAAGAGGCGAATCCGACCATTGAGCGTCTTCTGAAGGAGGACCCCAACGTGCGCTTCGTCTCGCAGAACTTTCCGCTTCCGTCGCACAACTGGGCAGAGAAAGCTGCGGAATATGCCGATTGTGTCGGCCGCGCCTCAAATGATGCCTACTGGAAATTCGTCGACAGTGTGTTTGCCGCTCAAGAGCAGATCACCGCCGACAACGCCGACGACAAGCTGAAGGGAATTGCTGACAGCTCCGGCGTCAATGGCTCTGATATTGCGGCCTGCGCCGCTAAACCGGAGACCCAGGCACGAGTCGAAGCGTCCATTCAACTCGGGAAGGATTTAGGAGTGAACAGCACTCCGACCCTATTCGTGAACGGCAGGCCGGTCGGGGTCGCGAGCAACAATTATGACGCGCTAAAGCAACTAGTGGATTTCGCCGCGACCGACAAGTAAGGAGCCGGAGACGCGGGCCAGAAAATCTGAATCCCTGACCGGGTATTTCCATCTACTTACAGGTGGCGCCTGGACGGTCAGCTTGAGTGTAAATGTCTCAATCGATGCCAATCAGCAGGTGGTTTTAGTTGCACTTGCTGGCGAGATCAAAGACGCCGACCTGATTGAAATCGCTGCTGTCACGAAGGCGCATCCTCTCTTCGAGCCAAGCTTTTCAGAAATTGTAGATTTCAGCGCCGTCACCGGCGGCAAAGTTTCGACTTTCGCTGTGCAAACGTTGGCTCAGCGAGCAAGCATCTACAACCGCACCTCAAAACACGTCGTAATAGCTCCCCAGGCGCATGGCTTCGGGCTCACCCGGATGTACCAGGCGTACGCACACGAAACCAGGCCGAACATGGAAGTTGTGCATACGATGGAGGAGGCCTACAAATCTCTTGGCCTGGAATGTCGGACCGAAGACTTACGATAGACATTCAGGTGTGGAGTGACCCAACGCGCCACTTCAGCTATTTTGGCAGGTAGACTTCCGAACTTTCGTTCGCGCTGCGCGACACAATGTGCGGTGTGATTACCACCAGCAGTTCGTCTTCATCGATCTCTTTGCTGTTTTCCGTAGTGATTTTATTCAACCCCGGTACGAATCCGAGCCCGGGAATTCCACTCATGGCCAGCGCTTCGGTTCGGGTCACTTCTCCGGCCACGACCGCTGGTTCGCCGTCGGTCAGGGTAATGCTGGCGTTGTACTCGCGATTTCCAATCACAGGAACGCCGTTGAAGGACTGTCCAGCCAGTGCCCGCAGTTGAAGTTGGAGTTTCAAACTCACGTTATTCGTCGCGCTAATGGTTGGTTTGGCTTTGATTGTCAGCCCAAGGTCTTCGTAGTTGAATGAGGGGAAGGCCGCCTGGAACGAGTTGTTCTGGATCACCTGCGAGATCGCGGCGGTGTTGAAGATGGGCGCGAAGGTTGCATTCAGAATGGGATACCGGCTTCCCATTCGGAAGCTGGCGTCGGTACCTTGCGATGCCCGCAACGATGCATGATCCAGCGTTTTCATCCAGCTCTCGTTCAACTGCAATTGTGCGCTGAGATGATCGAGGGTCACTCCGGTCAGGGTTTTGCCGCCGCCGAACGTCGCCAACGGCTGACTGAAGATTGAATTCTGCCCTTGCTGAGACTGCAATTGCGCCAGCAAGGCCGACAGCGCCGTATTATTCGCCTGATTGATTCCACCACTGGCGATCAGTTGATTGATGAGGTCCTGGATGTTCTGGCCACCGAGTGCCGCAAGCGCTCCCGCTGGAATATTGAACAAAGTGAAATTATTGGGAATATGCACGCCCAAGTTGCGCATGAAGGTGTGGTTGATCTGATAAACCTTCACGTCCAGCATCACTTGCGGGCGCGCGTCGTCCAAGCTCTCGAGAAAATGGGTCGCTGCGTCCAACGCGTTCTGCGGCGCGCGGACTACCAGCGTAGCGGCTGAGGCGTTCGGCACGACGAAGCGGATCTCAAAAAGGTTCCGCAGCAGGTTCATTACGTCGTTCAATGCCGTCGGAGTCGTCGCCGCGGAGGGAATGTAGAACTTGCGCATCGCCATGCGCTCGTACTGCCGCCGATTGTCCGGCGTGTCGGCGACCACCAGCATGTGCTTCTCGTCGAGCGGGCTCCAGAAACTTTTGGTGAGCGTGCTTGCCAGCAGCATCGCTTTGTAGAAATCGATGTTGTCGATGTCAAACGTGACCCGCCGCGACTGGACCGAATCTTCCACTTGCGCCGAGACCCCGTAAACCTGCGCGATCTGTGTCAGCAGTTCGCGGCTGTCTTCCCGAAAGTGAAAGCTGGCGAGATTGAGGCTCGGTTGCAGGTGCAGTTCGGTGGATTGTTCAATCACCTGCGGGGCGGTGTCCATTTTGGGCGCCGAGTCACCGAGTGCATCGCGCAGTCGCTCTTGCGCAAACTGATTTGCAGGATCCAGATGCAACGCACTGCGAAAATCGGCGAGCGCCTCGATCTGTTTTCCTGCTTCGAGTTGGGTGTTTCCGCGCTCGATGTCGCGCGTGACCAGGCGCTGGAGTGCAATTTCTCGGGCGGTGACGTAGGTCAGATTGCGGGGCACCAGGTCCGCAGCGCGCGAGAATTGCTCGTAGGCCTGATCGAGGTCTTTTTCCTGGAGTCTTACTGCGCGCGAGTATGCCGCCTTCGCTTCCTTCTCATCGCCCTTCGATGGATTGCACGCGGAATGACTCGCACCGGGAGGGCAAGGAAGCAAAGGATCGGGTTGTTCCTGCTTCGCGAGCGACGGCACGCTGAAGCAAGCGACGACAAACGCCAAACAAAGTACACGGCGCATGGCTCATTCTAACCTGAAGCCGCCGCGAAGCCTCTCATCTCTGAGGGACGTGTATTATCGAAGTAACAAACCTCCATGATGATCAAACTGATGAAATCCAAGGTCCACCGGGCCACTGTGACCGGCGCCGACCTGAATTACGAGGGGAGTATTGCGCTCGATGAGGCGCTCGTCGAGGCAGCGGGGTTCCTGGTCGGGGAAGCCGTGCATATCTGGAACCTGAGTAACGGTGAGCGGTTCGAAACCTATGTTATTTCCGCTCCGCGCGGATCGGGCGAGGTCTGCCTGAATGGCGCGGCCGCCCGCCTGGTGCACCCGGGTGACCTGATCATCGTGGTCGCATTCTGCTGGCTGGACTCTGCCGAAGCTAAAAATCACGCATCTAAGGTAGTGTTCGTGGATGAAAAAAATCGATGCATGCAGACCAAGTAGTCCAGCGTCGTCGAACCCGCGTTTTGTGCGGGTACACGCGCCGCAGCGTGATTTGAGCCGATCAGCTTCGGTTTGGAAACTTTAAGGTTTTTGGCGTATAAAAGTTAGTTGCGGCTGCACGACGAAGCTTGCCGTGTGCCTCAACTATTCCCGATTAGCGAGGAATCTAGTGGGCCTTACGATGACACACGCTCCCAAGGGGCTGGAGGGCGTGGTCGCCACGACATCCAAGATTTGTTACATCGACGGCGACAACGGTGTTCTCGCCTACGGCGGCATCGATATCCATGAGCTCGCCGAAAAGTCCAACTTCGAAGAGACCTGCTTCCTGCTGTGGCACGGGCGACTCCCGAATTCCGAGGAACTGAAGGACCTTCGCCAGCGTCTCGGTTCTGAGCGCAAACTGGATCCCTCAGTCGTCGATTTTCTGCGCAGCGTTCCCAAGAACGCGCTGCCCATGGATGTTCTTCGCACAGCGGTTTCAGCCCTGGGTCTTTATGATCGCGATCGAAGTGCCAATGATCACGATGCCAATGTCAGCAAGGCTATTCGTCTCACGTCGCAGATTGCGATGATCGTGGCTGCATTCGACCGGATTCGAAAAGGGAAGAATGTTGTTGAGCCGGACCCCTCGCTTTCGCACGCAGCGAATTTCCTTCTTTTGTTAAACGGGGAGAAGCCTTCCGAAACTGCAGAACGCGCGCTGGATATCGCACTCATTCTCCATGCGGACCACGAACTGAACGCATCCACCTTCGCCGCCCGCGTCACCGCAGCTACCCTTTCTGACATGCACTCCGCGGTTACTTCGGCCATTGGTGCTCTGAAAGGCCCATTACATGGCGGAGCCAACGAGGCGGTATTTCACATCCTGGAAAAAATTGATGCCGCGGGTGCTGATCCGGTCGAGTATGTCCGCGATATGCTGGCGAAAAAGCAGAAAATCTCCGGCTTCGGCCATCGCGTTTATCGCACCGAAGATCCGCGTGCCACGCACCTCCGCAAGATGTCAGAGGACCTCTGCCGTGCGCACAACGAGACTAAGTGGTTCGAGATGTCGCACGCCATTGAGAAATTCGTGAAGGCCGAGAAGAAGCTGAACGCCAACGTGGACTTCTATTCCGCTTCCACCTATCACGTGCTTGGAATCGACGTCGATCTGTTCACCCCGATCTTCGCGGTGTCGCGCATCAGCGGCTGGACGGCGCACGTCATCGAACAGCTCGATGACAATCGTTTGATCCGTCCTCGAGCGGATTACATCGGACCCGCATATCCGCAGCACTGGATTCCTGTCGGCCAGCGCTAAGACGCTCTTCACAAACAAAACCCGCGGATCGCTCCGCGGGTTTGCTGTTTCTACCTACCAGCTCATTTGCGTGGTCCTGAGGACGGAGGCGGAGGCGCGGGCATGCTCATCCGCGGAGGCGGTGGTGGCGGAGAGCTCATCCGCGGCGGCGCTGCAGGCCTTGTCTGGCCTTCCCCGCGCTGCATTCCCGGCCGCATGCCCGGTTGCATCATCGAGCGCGGCGGCGTTATTGACTGGTTTGGTGAAGGAACTCGCTGTGTCACCATCCCCTTGGTCTGCACCTGCTGCGAGACCTTGGCGATGTTGGAAAGCCCGCGCGGAACGCCCAGTCCCGCCGAATTGTTCTGGATCATGATCTTGCTGCCTGAACGATTGGCAAAGGTCGTGACCGGTCCACGGTTCACCGCCAGGATCGTAGTTCCTTTCACGGGTGCGGCTGGAGGCTGCGGCCGTTTAAATCCGCCGGGCGTATTCAACAAAACAGGCGTTGAGTAGTACGGCATCCACGCGCCGCCGGGTTGCCATGCCCATCCGTACCCGGGCAGGAAGACCCACGTGCCATAGTGATAGGGCACCCAGCCCCATGGATACGACGAAACCCAGCCATATCCGAAGCCCGGCGAGAAAGCCCAGGCGCCGTTCATGAACGGGTCCCATCCGGCACCGATGAAGTACGGTTGCCAAAGCATGCCGTAGCCTGGCGCGCTGAAGAAGTTGCCGTAATAGGCCAGATCGCTGGTGCCGTAAGCGTAAGGCGAGTAGTTCGTATACGAATTGCTCGCGTATACCTGGTGATACTCAGACTGTTTTTTGTCCCATCCGTCGAGCGGTTCGGGCTCGATCTTTTTGGCGACAACTGCTTTGGCATTTTCTCCAGCTTCAAAGCTGACTGTCTGATTCTTCTTCACCTGGACCGTGCCCGATGCACCCTCAACCTGAACATCGCCCTTGAACACTGCAAGAGCTGTGCCTTCTTCGTTGGCGTCGATTCGCAGATGAGCAGCCTGCGTCAGAGTTGTTTTCGCGTTGCCAAACAGCAACGTGAGTTCATCGTGCTTGGCCGCTGCAAAGTCAACGTACACGGTGCCATTCTGCACATCGGCTACCGAAAGCTTGCCACCGGAGTCACGCAACGACAGCTTCGTGAACTGCACGTTGGTGTTCGGGGCCAGACGCATGGTGCTACCGTCTTCAAATTCAACCTCGGCGCGTCCGTCTGCAGTGCGCAGTTTCGTCCCTTCGGTGACAGGCAAGTTCACAATCGCCTTCTCGAACTGCCCGGTGTTGCGATCGATCGTCACACCGCCTTCGATGTAGCTGAGGCGAACAATCCTGACGTGAGATTCAGCGAAAACCGGAAACGAAAGAAGCAGGGTGAATGCAGCTGCGAAAGCAAGGCGGAGAAGGGCTTTGCTGGACATAGGGGCACCTCCGAGGGAACAACTCTCTACCTCATTAGAGCACGTTTACGGAACGTTTGTTGTCTTTATGCTGTAAAAGCATGCCGTACTTGTGCTGGCTCATCCCGAACGCCCGTGCTTTCACCAGCGGGCGAAGGGATCTGGCGCGGAGTGACCTAGGATTCAAAGCATATTCGACATCCCAAGAATGCGTGTTTCGACACCCACGTCGTGTTCCACCAACCACGCAGCCAGGTTCGTCAAGAAAGACTAACTGCCGCCGAATCAATGTCATTCATTTTGGCCGCGATCTTGCCATTCCTCTCAACGAAGTCCCACGGAGGGGAACATGACAACGATCAATCCAAACTCGGTAAGCGGTAACAAGAATTTCAAGCAAGATGACGGCGGCTGGAGCAGCATGTACCTGCCAGCGATATGTGCGGCGGTCCTGATGGCGGGAGTGCTGTTCTTCGCGATCAACTGGTCGAAGAAGCCTCAGACCACGGCGAAGATCAATCCGCCGATTCAGCAACAGGCTTCAGCAACGGTTCCAAGCACGTCCGCAGCTTCGGTTCCAGAGAAGCCGAAAAAGGCCCTCAAGAAGCATCATCGTCCAGCCACTGCGAAGTACGTGAATAGTGACTACGGCGTTTCGTTCAAGTATCCGGTCAAGTACAGCCTGCAATCAGGCGACAAGCTAGCTTCACTGCCAGTCACATACTTGAAGGAAGGCGCGGTAGCAGTGGCGGCAGTTGATATGCCCGGAGACTCCTATCCCGAAACGGATTTCACGGCTGCGCTGCTCAGTGTGAGTGTCAGCAATGACATGAGTTCGGACGAGTGCATGCAGTTCAACCAGTCGTCGAAAGAAGCCGGCGACGTAAAGCCGACGATTGTGAAGCTTGGCGCCAACGAGTACAGCGTGTTTGAGCAGATCAACGGAGAAGGCGACAACAAGTCTGACCTGAAGTACTTCCACTTGTTCAAGAACAACGCTTGCTACGAATTCGCGCTGGCAGTCGATACGACCGATCAAGAAGATATGGCCCAGGTCGATCACGGAAAAGTCTTCCAGCAGTTGGAAAAGATTCTGACGACTGCGCGGATTAAGGACCTGCAGCCCACGGAAGTCCAGGATGCCGACAGAACGTCGTCAACGGGACTGCCGATTGCGGATACACAAACTGCGGACAGCAAGTCTGGGGACGCAGCGTCTGTCGAATCGAAAGCTGCCGACAGCAAGGCAGCCGACGCGAAATCAAGTGACAAGACCGAAAACGCCCAGGTAGTCACGCCTGAGCCAAAGCCGGAACAGAAGTAATAACCAAAGTTGTTGAGGGGTGCCCCACCCTTGTCGCGTTCTTGGCGACAGGGTGGGGTTTTTGACTTTGCGTGAATGTAGCTCTCAAGATCAAAATCCCCGTCCTGCCTCGCAAAATACGCGAGACAAGGACGGGGCACCCGAATTACGATCGATCCCGAACAACGACCTTTGGAAAAATTCCCTGGCGTTCTCGCTTCCGCGCCGTCCATTGCGACTCAATCTCAACCACTCCCTCAGTTCCAGTCGCGTAGTGCACGAAACTACTCCACTTCCAGTCTTCCGGGCGCTTGACGAGTCCCCTGACCACCGGATTCCGATGCATGTAACGTAATTTCTCCACGCGCTTCGATTC
>Ga0157369_10007724_pt1 | contig 12370 bp, 14 predicted proteins | sample C25metaG_FD_113461 | JGI IMG/M metagenome (GOLD analysis project Ga0157369, IMG submission 113461) | Corn rhizosphere microbial communities from Kellogg Biological Station, Michigan, USA - C2-5 metaG | ecosystem: Host-associated > Plants > Roots > Rhizosphere > Soil | place: USA: Michigan...
GCGCCTGAGCGCGTCACTAAGCTTGCAGTGTTTAACTCAGGTTCCGATGCACGTAGCGATACGGAAGAACCCGGTCGCCGCCGTTTGCTGGCGATCGCTCGCTCCCAGGGCATGCGGGCCATGGCCGTCGAGTGGCTCAAGGGCATGCTCCCCCCCTATCGCCAGGACGATACGCCGCTGGTGGAAGAAATCATCCAGATGTTCGAACGTAAGTCCCCGGACCTGTTCGAAATCCAGATGTTGGCGCTCCTGGGCCGGCCGAACGCGACTCCTTTGCTGAGGGAGATTCAGTGTCCGGCGCTGGTACTGACGGGCCGCGACGACGCCTGGAGTCCTCCGGCGCGGCACTCGGATATGGCTCAATTGATCCCCAAGAGCGAATTGGTCCTGATCCCCAAGTGCGGGCACATGTCGACCATGGAACGCCCCGATGAAATCAGCGCCGCCATGCGCCATTGGTTAAGGTAGGACAGATGATCTTGTCACCTGTCATTCGGAATGGCTATCATTATCTTTTCCCTGAAGTGAACGGAATCATATAAGTGGCAAGAACAGTTGGGGTCCTCAAAGAGACCTTCCCCAGTGAGCGGTGTGTGGCGATTGTCCCGCGCTCGGTGGAGGCTCTCAAAAAATCTGACATCGCAGTGGTCCTGGAACCGTCGGCCGGCACCGAGGCCGGCTATACCGACGACCAGTACATCGCTAAGGGCGCGACCACGGCATCTCGCGAAGAGATTTTCGCGCAAGCCGACATCCTGATCCAGTTCCGCAGCCTGGGCGCGAATCCCCAAGCAGGCCGCGCCGATCTTCGCTCCCTGCGCGCAGGCCAGATCGTGATGGGACTGGGCGAACCTCTGACGGCGGTTCGCGAAGCGGCGGATCTGGCAGCCGCCGGCGTATCGTTTTTTGCCCTCGAATTGATCCCGCGCACCACGCGCGCGCAGAGCATGGACGTGTTGTCTTCGCTCGCCACCATTTCCGGTTACGAAGCCGTTCTGCTGTCCGCTCGAGCGCTGCCGAAAATCTTCCCGATGCTGATGACGGCCGCCGGAACGATCACTCCGGCGAAGGTATTCGTGATCGGCGCGGGCGTCGCAGGATTGCAAGCCATCGCGACCGCACGCCGCCTGGGCTCCGTCGTCAGCGCCTACGACGTCCGTCCCGCGGTGAAAGACCAGATCGTCAGCGTCGGTGCGAAATTCATCAGCCTGGATGTGGAGGCCACCGCAGCGGAAGACAAGGGCGGCTACGCCAAGGTCATGGATGAAGCCTTCTACCGCCGCCAGCGCGAGCTGATGATGGAGGTGGTTCGCGAACAGGATGTAGTGATCTCGACCGCTGCCGTGCCCGGCAAAAAGGCTCCCATCCTCATAACCAAAGACATGGTCGAAGCCATGGCGCCGGGGTCGGTGATCATGGACGTCGCCGCTGTGCGCGGCGGGAACTGCGAACTTACGCGTCCCGGCGAGACGGTCATCCACAAGGGTGTCACGATCCTTGGACCTACAAATTTCGCCTCTATGGCTCCTTATCACGCGAGCCAGATGTTCTCGGCCAATGCCATCACGTTTCTGAAACACTTGATTGGGTTCCTGCCGTTGACCAATGACGTGACCGACGACATCGTTACCGACACTCTGGTCACGCACGGTGGCGAGGTGACTAATTCGCGGGTCCGCGAAGCCCTCGGATTGCCCGCCTCCGAACCTGTTTCTTCCGGGAAGGTTTCCTAAGACAATGCAGTCCTACGAATTTGGCTTGTACGTCTTCATGCTGGCTGCGTTCCTCGGATTCGAGCTGGTGAAGCGCGTTTCCCCGCTCCTGCACACGCCGCTGATGTCGCTGTCGAATGCGATCTCAGCCATCGCCGTGGTCGGTGCGATCCTGATCTCGGGTGAGAAAGACGCCTCGACGCTCCAGAAGGTGCTCGGATTCGTCGCGGTGGTCTGCGCGACGCTCAACGTCGTCGCGGGTTACCTGATCACCGACCGCATGCTCAAGATGTTCCGCAAGCGCGAGCCGGAAAAGACTAAATGATAGAGAACGTTCTTCCGGCGATCTACCTGCTCGCCTCCGTTGGTTTTATTCTCGCGGTCAAGTGGATGAACAACCCGGCCACCGCACGCCGCGGCGTCATAATCGGCGAAATCGGCATGCTGCTTGCCGTGATCGGAACCCTGCTCCGTCCCGAGGTGGTCGAATACCGTTGGATCTTGATCGGGCTTGGAATAGGCTCTGCGATCGGCGCGCCCCTCGCTTACCTGATGCCGATGACGGCGGTCCCGCAGCTCACTGCCCTTTCACATGCTTTTGGCGCGATGGCTTCCGCGTTGATCGGTACGGCGGAATTCTATAAGGGGTCGGTGCCGCTCGGCTTTCCCATGGGTGCTCTGGTGATCGAAACGCTCTTAGGGTTTCTCACCACTACGGCCAGTATCATTGCGTTCGCCAAGTTGCAGGAACTGATGCCTACGCGACCCCTGACGTACAGGGGCCAGAACGTAGTGAGCCTCAGTATCCTGACCGCGGCGATCGTCATCGGAGGCTGGATGGTGGCCTCGCCCGCGCCGGCGTGGGCGTTTCCCGCTTTCGTCGCCCTCGCGTTGCTGTTTGGCATTATGCTCGTGATGCCGATCGGCGGCGCTGACATGCCCACCGTAATCGCGCTGCTGAACTCTTACGCCGGCGTGGCGGCCGCGGCGATGGGTTTCGTGCTGAACAACCGCCTGCTGATCATCGCCGGCGCGCTCAACGGAGCTGCCGGTCTCATCCTGTCGATCATCATGTGCAAGGCCATGAACCGCTCGTTTACCAACGTTTTGTTTGGGGCGTTCGGGCAATTGACGGCTGCGGTGGCGGGGACGACGGCTCAACGGCCGGTTCGCTCGGCGAACCCCGACGAAGCTGCATCGATTCTGGACTCTGCCCGCACCGTGATCGTAATTCCCGGTTACGGCATGGCCGTGGCGCAGGCGCAGCACAAGATTCGCGAGCTGTATGATGCGCTCACCAAACGCGGCATCGACGTGAAGTTTGCGATCCATCCGGTGGCGGGACGCATGCCCGGCCACATGAACGTGCTGCTCGCCGAAGCCGATATCCCCTACGACAAGCTTCTTGAAATGGACGAGATCAACGGCGACTTCCCCAACACCGACGTCGCGCTGGTCATCGGCGCGAATGACGTTGTGAATCCGCTGGCGCGCACCGATAAAACCAGTCCCATCTACGGTACCCCGATTCTTGATGCCGATCGCGCCCGCACCGTTATGGTGATCAAACGCAGCATGAGTCCGGGATTCGCCGGCATCGATAACGAGCTGTACTACATGAACAACACGCTCATGCTGTTCGGCGATGCGAAAAACTTCGTAGCCGGCATCGTGAAGGAACTAGCCGGTTCCCACTAGACAATTGCCGCTATAACATAGTCATATGAGCGCGCTGTTGCTCATTGTGATTTTCTTTGCGCAGGCCCGCTCCCGGGAATTCCCGCCTGACATCGTTCCCCCCGAAGTCCTCAAAGGCAAAGACGCCCTTGCAGCCGACCCGAAACACTACAAGCTCGAGCTTGAGAACGAACACATGCGCGTCCTGCGCCTCACCCTCAAGGCCGACGAGGTTTCTCCCGTCCACGACGATCGCGATGCCCTGTTCGTCTGCGTCGCCGCTGGATCAGAAAAAGCTTGTCACTTGAGGCTGACCCGCCCCGGCGGCCGCAGCCAGGACATCCACATGCAAACCGGGGAATCGCGCTGGATCTACGCCGACACCCGCTCCGAGAAAAACGTCGGCAGCCAGTCCCTTGAGTTGCTGGTCATCGAGACCAAGTAACTTATAATGGGACGTTCACCGTAGATCAAACATGAAAATCGATATTTTCAACCACATCTTCCCCCAGAACTACTTCGACGAATACATCGCCGGCCCCAAAGCGCTCCCCGATATCGGCAAACGCGTACGCAACATGCCGACCATCGTGAACCTGGACGCGCGCTTCAAGGTGATGGACGAGTTCGGCGAATATTGCCAGGTCATCTCCCTGCCGGCTCCCGCTATTGAGGCGTTCGGCGGCCCCAAGGAGACTCCCGCCATCGCGCGGTTCGCGAACGACGGAATGGCCGAGCTGTGCCGCAAGCACCCCAAGCGTTTCCCGACCTTCATCGCTTCGCTGGCGATGAATAATCCCGATGAGGCCACCAAGGAAGCCATCCGCGCCGTGACCGAATTGGGTGCGGGGGGCGTCCAAATATTTACCAACGTCACTGGTGAGCCTCTGGATGAACCCAAGTACCAGCCGTTCTTCGATGAGATGGCCAAGCGCGGTATCGGCATCTGGATGCATCCGGCGCGCGGTGCGAATTTCCCGGACTACGTCACCGAGAAAAAGTCGAAGTACGAGATCTGGTGGACACTGGGCTGGCCTTACGAAACCAGCGCGGCGATGGCGCGGATGGTCTTCTCCGGACTGCTCGACCGCAACCCCGGAATCCGGATCCTGACCCACCATCTGGGCGGCATGATTCCGTACTTTGAGGGTCGCGTCGGCCATGGCTGGGATCAGCTTGGGACGCGCACGTCCGATCAGGATTACGTTTCGCTGCTCAAGTCGATGAAGAAGCGTCCGGTGGACTACTTCCATATGTTTTATGCCGATACGGCGCTGTTCGGTGCGGATGGGGCCACGCGTTGCGGCATCGAATTCTTTGGGTTCGACAAAGTGTTGTTCGCTTCCGATGTGCCCTTTGAGCCTTCTCCGGGCTTATACATTCGCGAAACCATCCGCATTATTGACAGTCTCGATATCACCAACGTGCAGCGCGAGCAGATCTATCGCGGCAACGCGTTAAAATTTCTGAAGCCTGCCCAGGTTCTGCAAGGCGTCTAATAATGCGATATCCGAACGCATTGCTGGCTTTGTGGATCGCCGCCGTTCCTCTTGCAGCGCAGTCGTATAAGGCGCCCCGCACCCCGGAGGGTAAGCCCGATCTGCAAGGCATCTGGCAGGTGATGAACACAGCCGCCGTGAACCTGGAAGATCACATCGCCGTCCTCGGCATGCCCGCGGGCCGCAGCGTCATCGTCGATCCGCCGGACGGCAAGATCCCATACACGCAGGCGGCGGCCCAAAAGCAAAAAGAAAATTTCAAGAACCGAGCCAAGGCCGATCCTCTTAACATTTGCTACATCCCTGGCGTTCCGCGCGTGATGTACCTGCCGTTCCCCATCCAGATCGTACAGACACCCAAATATGTGCTGATGGCCTCGGAATTCGCCCACACCCTGCGCACCGTCTATATGAACGGCACCAAACATCCCGATGTCGCCCTGTTTTGGATCGGGGATTCACGGGGGCACTGGGACGGCGAGACGCTAGTCGTCGACGTGGCGAACAACCTCCCCGATACGTGGTTTGATCGCTCCGGGAACTTCCACAGCGACGCGCTGCATATAACCGAGCGCATAACTCGCACGGAACCCGATATCCTCACCTATGAAGCGACGCTCGAGGATCCCCAGGTGTTCACTCGGCCCTGGACCATCCGGATGTTGCTGTACCGGCATAAAGAACCTAACTTCAAGCTGCTCGAGTACGAGTGCAACGCGTATTTGGAAGGCGCTGAGAAGGAAGCCCGATGAAGAAATTAAACACGCTGAACTTAGTTGTGGCATCGGTTACCGCCGCTGCGTTGATGACGTTTGCGCCTATCCCCGGCGCGGGCCAAGAAAAGCAAGAAGCCAAACAGAAAGGCGGCAAAGGCAAAGGCGGCCCTCCCGGCGGCGAACAATACGGGCCTTACTACGCGGCGCCTGTGAAGGCCGGCGAACCCGTGGGGCGCACTCCCGATGGACAACCCGACATGCAGGGCTTCTGGACGCCTCGCTTCAATCAGGCGATCTTCGAAGTTCAGGATCACCCCACCGCGCAGCCCGGAATCGGACCGGGCAAGGGTGCGATCGTCGATCCGGCGGACGGGCGCATCCCCTACAAGCCCGAGGCCGCGGCTAAGGCGAAGGAACTGCTCTCGAAGCAAATCTACCTGGAACCCGAAGCGCATTGTTACGTGTCAGGCGTACCGCACGCGGCTTACCAGCAGTTCGGCTATCAGATCGTTCAGCCCGCCGGATATGTTCTGTTTCTGACCGAGTACGCGCACACCTATCGCGAGGTTCCGACGGACAGCCGTCCGCACATTTCGCCGAACATCAAGCTGTTCCGCGGCGATTCCGTCGGCAAGTGGGACGGCGGGACGCTGGTGATCGACACGACGAATCAGAACGGCAAGACCTGGTTCGATATGGCGGGCAACTTCACTACGCAGGCCATCCACGTGGTCGAGCGCATTACACCGGTCGATACCAACAACATCAATTATGAAGCTGTGGTGGACGATTCTACGATCTACACGCAGCCCTGGAAGATTGCCGGGCAGCTCGGCCGCCATCCCGATCAGAACATGGAGCTTATGGAGTTCGCTTGCGTTGAAGGCAACCAGGATCTAGTGCATTACACCGAAGGTGTGGGCGGCAAAGCCAAGGAAAAAGGTGCGCTCCGGCAATAATGGTTTACTTCAAAATGCTCGCCCGCTTGATGTAATCGAGCTTCGGAAACCGCGGAACAAGGTACGCATTGGCTCCTTCTTCCACCGCCCCCGGATCGATGAACTTGCCGGTCGGCCGCAGCTCGCCATAGCCTGAGTAGAACTTATCCACCACATCCAGGCCTTCGACGACCTTGGCGAATGGCACGAAGCGTTGCTCATCCAGAATCGCGTTATTGTTCAGGTTGATGAAGATCTCCGTGGCGCGCGTATTCGGTCCGGATTGCGCGAACGCCAGCGTGCCCACCAGGTTCTTCTGCTGCGGCGGGTCGTCGACGATAAAGAGATTCCGCCAGACCGTGTGCACGTCGTAATCGCGATGCACGCCGAACTGCACGATGAATTGGGGAACCACCCGGAAGAAGCGGCTTTCCGTGAAATAGCCCATGCGCACCAGCTCATGGAACCGGTCCACTCCGTGCGGCGCCCAGGAACGTGTCGCTTCGACGACAACGTCTCCTTTGGAGGTTTCAAACTTCACCCGGAAGGCGTCCGGGACGACGATTTTCTTCTCCCCGCAGGCAGCCAGAAGAATGGCCAGGAGAACTAACGTCACCCTGGCGCGCATGGTGTTAGTTTAGGAAATTCCCAGCAGCTCGATCTCAAAGACCAGTGTCGCGCCGCCGGGAATATCAGGGGGAGCGCCGCGCTCGCCATACGCGATGCTCGCGGGACAAACCAGGCGCGATTTTCCGCCGACTTTCATCATCTGGACACCCTCGGTCCAGCAGGGAATCACCATGTTCAGCGGAAACTCGGCAGGCTCATTTCTGGCATAGGAGCTGTCGAATTCCTTGCCGTTGGTTAGCGTCCCGCGATAGTGAACCTTCACGGTATCGGTTGCCTTGGGCGAGGCCCCCGTGCCGGCCGTAATCACGCGGTAGACCAGACCGCTGGCGGTTCTCTGCGCGCCGGGTTCGGCGGCGGCTTTATCGAGGAAGGCTTTCGAATCAGGATTTACGCTCACTAGTGTTTTCTCCGCTGTGGCAGACGATGAATCCGGCGCTGACGAGCACGAACTCAGTACAACCGGCAATAAGCAGATCAGGACGCGACGCATTCGCTCAGAATACCAGCTTATTGAAGAATCGCCAGCAGTTCGATCTCGAAAACCAACGTCGCTCCCGGAGGAATCGACGGGCGGCCCTGATCCCCATAGGCAATTTCCGGTGGGCACACCAGCTTCGATTTGCCCCCGGTCTTCATCTTCTGAACGCCTTCCGTCCAGCAGGGGATCACGCCGTTTAATGGAAACTCCGCCGGCATATTTCGCTTGTAGGAGCTATCGAACTCAGTCCCATTAATCAGCGTGCCGCGGTAGTTTACTCGGACTCTGTCCGTCGATTTCGGTGAAGGTCCTGTGCCCACGGCCAGTTCGCGATACACCAGCCCGCTCGAGGCGTGTGTGGCGCCGGGCTCAGCCGCCGCCGCATCGAGAAACGCTTTGCCTTTGGCTTTTTCCGCCGCCGCCATCTTGGCCGCCCGGGCCTGCGTAAACGTCTGGAACTTCGGTTGCCACGCGTTCAGCTCCAGAGCCGGTTTCCCGGCCGCGGAGTCGGTCAGAGCCTGCTTTATGATTGCGTACTCAGCGGGCGAAATGCCCATCTGCGAAAGCTGCTGGGCCATGCTGAGTCCCAGCGCGTAGATGGTCTTCTGGTCGTCCGTGGTCAATGCACCCGGTGCCGCCGCCGGTGTTGCCGCCTTGGCCTTGGAGGATTTTGCCGCCGTCGTAGCCGACTTGGAGGTTGGAGTGGCACTCTTAGCCGCGGGAGTGGCAGCTTTCGTTGCCGCGGGGGCGGCCTTGGTCGCCGGAGGCGGAGTTTGCGCCATCAGGATGGCCGGAAACCCCGCCAGGATGGCTGGAAAAAGGATCAGCAATGAACGCATTTTTCCAGGGTAACATTGGAGGGTGCGGATTCCGTATTTGGCTGCGGCTATGAGTCTGGCATGCGCCGCTCACCTCCTGGGCCAGGACGCCGCCAACGGTAAAAAGCTCTTCACTAAGGATGGATGCTACCAGTGCCACGGCACCCAGGGGCAGGGGACCACGGCGGGCGCTCGTCTGGCTCCCAAGCCGCTTGCCCTGGCGGCGCTGATCGCTTACGTGCGCCAGCCCAAGGGACAGATGCCGCCCTATACCGCCAAAGTTATTTCCGACGCCCAACTGGCCGATATCCACGCGTATCTCGCTTCGATTCCCGAGCCGCCGCCCGCCAAGAACATACCGCTCCTGAATCCGTAAAGATCACACGCCCTGGATCTGCGGGAGTTACAGGGTGCCGAGATGCTTGCCCTCCTGTGAAGTAATCCAAACCTCGCCCGGACCCACCGCGTTCACCGCATAAAGATTCCCTTTCGAATAGACCTTCATGTCATCATTGCCCGCTGGAATAAACGTCTTGGCGTTGACGATGCTCCCGTCGGGCTGCACCTCCCAGCGCAACGTTTTTCCGAACCCCGCGGTCACGTAGAGATATTTTTCATCGGGCGAAAAGGCGATGCCGTTGGGAAACTCGCTTGGCCGGTCCTTGTCGCTATCGAGCAGGGTGATCGAGCCGTCCCGATTCGATAGACTCCGTTGAAGGGCAGTTCACGCAGAGGTCCGGTCGCGCCGCCGCGCAGGCCGTTCACGCTATCGGTGAAGTAAATCGCGCCGTCTGACTTGACCACCACATCATTGGGGCCGCTCAGGCGCTTGCCTTCATAGCGACCCGCCAGGACCGTCCGCTTGCCGTCTTTGTCCAGGCGCGTCACTGTACGATCCGCCATCTGCGTGATGATCAGGCGGCCTTGTGGATCGAGTGCCAGCCCGTTAGAACCGATCAGCAGGATTGCCAGTCGCCCGCTGACTGTTTGTTGTCCGACATTCAATGTATCCGTGCCCGTATATCCGCTCTTTTCGAGGTACACCGAGAGCGGCTTGCCCGCCATCCATTTATAGATCACGTTCGCGGCGCAATCGCTGAACAGAAGATAGCCGCCGGCGGGGTCCTGAATCCATACAGGACCCTCGGTGAGCCCGAAATGTTCGCCCAGGATCTCGATCTTGGCGTCGGCGGATATGATGGCATCGAGCGCCGGATCCAGGCGGACGACCTTGAATGGCCTCGGGACGGGTACTTGCGCGTGGACGGCAGAGGCGAGCAAAATCCCGATGAATAGTCTGAGCATCAGACTATACTAATCTGTACAAAACCGAGGATTCATCCGATAGATGCCCGACCGACATCTACGTAGATCACAATAGAGGTGAGGGAGCTGCTGCTGTGAATCTGGCGGGCTTTTTTGGCTGGCCGACCCGGCTGAACGGGTCTGGACCGCGCACGCCGTCGCGTGCCGCCCGCAAGGCCATCCTGCTGTGCCGCAATCTCTTGTCGGAACGCGGCGAAGTTTCAGGCACGCTCCTCGCTGCCGAAGCGCTGGCCGCCTATCAGGCCCTGGACGAGAACTCGCGTGGGGCGTTCTTCGATCTCTTGGTCGAGGAGTTCTCCCCCGATCCCCAACAAGTCTCCAGTGCCGGGGACGCCTATCGCGCCGATCCCTCGCCTGCGAATCTGGCCCGGTTGCAGACCTCCGTGGAATCGCCTCGCGAGGAGCTCTTCCGGCGTCTGAACCTCGCCCCCGGCGCCACGCGAATTCTGGTTGAATTACGGGCCAGCCTGCTCCGCAAGCTGGATCTCAATCCGCATTGGGAGCCCATCGTGGCGGATCTGGAGCGTCTGCTGATCGCCTGGTTCAATCGTGGATTTCTGGAACTGCGCCGGATCGATTGGCGCACTTCCGCGCTGGTGCTAGAGAAACTTATCCGCTATGAGGCGGTTCACGAAATCCAGGGTTGGAATGATCTGCACCGCCGGCTGGAAGCCGATCGCCGCTGCTATGCGTTTTTTCATCCTGCCTTGCCGGACGAACCCATCATCTTCATCGAAGCGGCGCTCACGCGCGGCATGACTGACCGGGTTCAGCCTCTGCTCGATCCAAGCTCACCCGTGCTGCCTCCGGAGTCGGCCGACTGCGCGATGTTCTATTCCATTACGAATTGCCAGGAGGGCCTGCGTGGCGTGCCCTTCGGCAGCTTCCTCATCAAGCAGGTGGTGGAAGACTTGGGCCGCGAATTTCCCCGTATTCGCAAATTCGCCACGGTTTCGCCCGTTCCGGGCTTTCGCGAGTGGTTGACGCAGAATCCCGAGCTCGCTCCTCTGCAGGCCAAGCTGGCACAACCCAACTGGTGGGAGAACGCGCGGCTTTCTGAGGAGCTTCGCCAGGAAATGGTACCCTTATGCGCACGGTACCTACTTCACGCGAAGCATCGCCGCGAGCCGCTCGATCCCGTCGCCCGCTTCCATCTGCGCAACGGGGCGCGCCTGGACCGGATCAACTGGCTGGGAGACATATCCGCCATCGGAATGCAGCGGTCCGCCGGCATCATGGTGAATTACTTCTACCGCCTCGCCGATCTCGAAAAGAATCACGAGACCTACACGCGCGATTACCAGATCGTCGCCACTTCCGAGATCGAGTCGCTTGCGAAACGTAAGGTTCTCCGCCCGGCGGCTGCTCCCGACAACAAGCGCTTACCTACCTGACGCTGCCGGCGTCCCGGCCAACGAGCGTGGCATAATCAACCCCATGTACAACTTGCCCGTTTTTGCGGAAACGCGCGTGGATGTGCTGCATGCTTTCATACGGGCTCATCCGCTGGGCACGCTGATCACAAATGGCCCGCAAGGCCCGGAAGCCACACATCTGCCCTTCTTCTTGGACGCTCCATCGGGATTATTGCGGTGCCATATGGCGAGGGCCAATCCGCAGTGGCGCCAACTGCAATCAGGTGATCGCGTGTTGGTGAGCTTCGTTGGGCGAATCACTACATCTCGCCGAGTTGGTATCCAGCCAAGCGAGAACATGGCAAGGTCGTTCCCACATGGAATTACACCGCTGTTCACGCCGCTGGAGTCGCGCGTTCCTTTGAAGATGCGCCTTCCCTATTGAGCCATCTCAACGAGCTTACAGATTTCCAAGAGGCTCCTTTCACGGATCGATGGTCGGTTGCGGATGCGCCGCCGGAGTATATCGAAGGCATGACCAAAGCTATCGTAGGCATCGAAATCTCGGTGGACCGGCTGGCGGGGAAGTGGAAGGTCAGCCAGAATCGTTCTATGGCGGACCAGCAAGGTGTAGTGATCGGACTCGAGGCGCTCGATTCGTACGCCAGCCATGAGATGGCAAATCTGGTGCGGGATCGAAGATCGCTGACGCGATAACTTGAGCACGCAATGTGATATGCTTCGTCGCCGAGGACACACAAATATGAAACCGTTGGCTGTTCACATTGCACCACTTGCGCTCGCAGTATTGTTATTGGGATGCGCACAAGCCCCGCCGCCCGCGCCGCCCGACACCCGCGCCGCTGACGAGAAGGCTATCCGCGATTCAGAAACCGCTTGGGTGAAGGAATTCGCCGCAAAAGATATGGATAAAATCGTGGCCCATTACGCCGACGATGGAATGGTTCTCCTATCCAACGCGCCCACTATGGTCGGGAAGGATGCCATTCGAGCCGGCATGAAAGACACCGTAATCGACCCCAAGTTCTCCCTGGATTTGAAAACGGTCAAGGTCGAGGTCTCTGGCGACTTGGCCTATTCGCAAGGCACCTACTCCGTTATGGCACCCGACCCCAAGACCAAAAAAGTCATGGCCGAAACTGGCCGGTACGTCGAGGTGTATAAAAAGCAGCCAGACGGATCCTGGAAGATCATCGAAGA
>Ga0157369_10007725_pt1 | contig 12369 bp, 6 predicted proteins | sample C25metaG_FD_113461 | JGI IMG/M metagenome (GOLD analysis project Ga0157369, IMG submission 113461) | Corn rhizosphere microbial communities from Kellogg Biological Station, Michigan, USA - C2-5 metaG | ecosystem: Host-associated > Plants > Roots > Rhizosphere > Soil | place: USA: Michigan...
CACCGCTTCATCGGGCAGCGGATCGAGCACGCCGACGACTCCGGTTGCGCCGACCCTCACCGTGGCCGATCATTCACTGTCGGTCAGCCCGGGTGGCCAGGTCCCGCTTGGCCTCAGCGTGAGCGTGCCCCATGCAGGGGATAACGGGTCGGTCAACATCTCCGGATTGCCGGGATACGAGACCATCACCGACAAACTGGACGGTAAGACCTTCAGCGGAAGCTCGGTCACGCTGACCGCGGCCGAGGTCAACAGTGGTCTCACGCTGAGCAGCTCCTTCAAAGGTCACGGTCGTCCGAGCGCGACACTGACGCTCACCGCGCATGATGCCACCGGCACGCCGACGACGAGTGCGGCCCAAACCATCACTGTGAAGGATCCTCCGGCGGTCACGACGAGCTCGGGCCCGTCAACGACGACAGGGGGCAGCACATGGTCAGGCGATTCGCTCCATCACACGTCCGATCATCACAACGCGGTTGCTACAACCAGCTCCGGAACGTCGACGACGACATCGGGCAACTCATCGAGCCACTCGCAAGCAAGCCATAGCAACATCGCCCAGTGGTTCCATGATTATCCCGGCTTCGCCCATGTGGCGACGACGCTCAGCGAGGCCGGAGCATCGAGGTCGGGCATCGCGTCCACTCCCACGACCACGACGACGACCGATCCCGCCGCAGGCGCCGGCGCGAAGGCGTACGCCCTCCTCAATCAGATGATGGCGGGCGACTTCGGCCATGACTCGCATTTCGCGCAGACGGCGGTGACCACGGCATTGTCGGCGTTGTCTCAGCACCAGCCCAACGTGCTCACGAGGGCTTTGCACTAACCCGCCAACCAAGGTCACGCGACATCGGGCCGCCCCCGTCGGGGCGGTCACGATGTCGCGCGGTCGGAGCTTGAGGCATGACGACGACCATAAAAAAGATGAAGCGGCCGCAGGCCCCGCACCATGAGGACACATTCAGCAGAGCGCGACGGGTTCGGTTCGTCCTACTGAGTATTTGGCTGGGATTTTGAACTGCTTTGCGCTCGCAGAGCTGCGTCCGGCGCGTCCTGGTAATGCAGGGCAACCTCGACGGTATCGCCCGGCTGCAACTCAGCATCTTCGTCTGCGACGATCCGTTCCTTCCCTTTCTGGCCCTTTCTGATAATGACAATCTCCGGTTTATCGCCGGCTCCTCGCACCAGTTGCGATCGTACCATTGCCGTGTACTGAAGTTTCTCGCCCACGCCCTGCAGCTTTGCGCGAGTGTCGTTCAACGCGAGGCTGGCATCTTGCAGTTCACGAAGAAGGTCGAGCCTCCGTTGGTCGTCGAGCTTCTCCAGCTTCCTCTTGAGCTCGTCCTGTTGTGTCTTGACCTGCATCAGTTGCGCCTGCGTCTGCAGCTTTCGGGTCGATGAGAGCAGTACCGCGCGACGGGCATCCGTGACCCGAGGACTAACTAACGCCCCCTTGCCGAAGAGGTCGTTCACTTTCTGGAGTTCGTCGAGGTCTGACTGATGGGCCTCTTCCTCTGTCTTCTGCTGAGCTGAAAGCACGTTGACCTGGTTGTCTCCTTCTCGGACGCCATGCTGAAGAAAAGCCTTCTCTCGCTGATAATCACTCTCCTTCGTCTTCAAATATTCCGTTTCGGTACTGACGATTTCCGAAATCGTCGAAAAAGGAATCGGCACGTCCTTCATGCTGGCTGGATCAATCTGCGAGCTTTCCCCAAGCTGAACCTTGATGCGCCATATGCGCGCCTTTTCCTTGGCGAACTCTGTCCAAAGTGATGCATACTGGCTTCTCAAGTCTGCGGACTCGAGATAGGGGTTGTTCATTCTCATGTGCATGATGTCGTAGCCGCCCGCCACAGCGATGAGCTGGCGTGCAGTGGTCGACGGACGATAAGGGTACTCACCCGGCTTTGACACGTCACCATCCACGTATACCGGCCTGTATTCTGCAACCGTGGTCGTGACTTCATCTTTATCGACCACGACAGCGATCTCTCGGCCATCTTGACTCCTCTGTCGAAACACCTTGCTCGCCAGTGCGAGTCCGATCTTGGTTTGAATTTGTGGTAAGGTCAGGCCGGCGGCCGGAAGCATTCCGACCAGTGACAGCGAAATGTTCCCGTCTATTTGGACAGCGGCGCGCTGCCTTAGTTCCGGCACGCCCGCGACCGCAACCTCCAGTACATCTCCGACGTTTACGATATATTCTGCCTTCGCTTGAGACACGGAAATCGTCAGGCCAACAGCCACCAAGCCCCATTTTATGCAACGACCCGAGCTGCTGCCCAAGAGATCAATATGCGAACAATGGTGCAGTGTGGAGTTCGGCATGGCGGCAACTCTCTGTAGCGAAATACTGCCCATCCAAATGGGTCAGATGGACTGCGAATTGGTGATCAATAGGATCCGCTCATCTCCGGTTGAATCAGTACATTCCGGGTCACTGGTTGGAAAAGGCAATAAATGGGTAACTAGGATGGTCCATTGAGCCACAGCACTACCGGGCTAAAGTCACGAGCAGCAATCCGCTGCCTATCGTCGCGGAGCCTCAACCAGTGCTGGTACGGAAATGCTGCAGAATACAACGAATGATTGGTTAAATCGGGACAATTTGCTGCCGCCTGAATTTCGTCCTGCGCCGGCCTTGTCCTTGGTAGAAGTGGTAGCCTTCCTACGACGACGCCTCTCAATTATATTGCTGACATGTTTGGCAACGCTTGGCATTGCCATCATTTATCTCATCACTGCGGCACCCAAGTTTACTGCCAATGCGGAACTCATAATAAACTCGAGAACGACCGCGTGGGACACTGCGGCGGTGGCAACGATTGTCGAAAGTCAAATCGAAATCATAAAGTCTGAGAGCATCGCTAGCGCCGTGATCGAGAAGCTCGCCCTTGCTGATGACCCGGAATTCGCCACGGGCCAGGGCAGCGGCATGATATCCCGGCTGCTCGGCTGGAGTAGACCGGAAGCGAAAGGTAGCACCGCGCGGTATGCCGTGGAATCGTTTGAACGCAAGCTCTCGGCCAAGCGAGTCGGCTCTACGTATCTTGTCGAGTTGACCTTCGAGTCCAGAGATCCTGATCGAGCGGCGCAGATCCTAAACGCCGTTGCAGAAAAATATATTACCCATCAAATGAGCAATGCCGGCCTGCAAGATGATGCATGGGTTAAGGATCGATTGAACGAATTAAGCACTCAAGCGTCGGCTGCCCAAAAGGCATTGGAGGATTACAGTAGAAATGGGAAAGGTACAGCGGATTCCGCTGCTACCATCGATAAATTGGCAGCCGCTGCCGAAGCATCCAAAAGCGCCTATGATAATTTCCGACATGTGCTGCGCAGGATGGAAGCCACGCGACAACAATCCTCACCGGTGTTTGAGGCGAGTCTCCTCAGCGGGGCGTCGCCTCCCTTGAGGGCCAGTTGGCCAAAAGCCAGAATCGTGCTTGGAACAGCGATCGTTTTGGGGGGACTTCTTGGCATCGCGATCGGAATACTGCTCGATCTGTCGGAAATTCTCGCCATCGGGCGGGAGCCACGTCTAAGCGCACAAGGTGACGGGATCGAGCGACCTATTCCGGACGTGGTTCGACCAGATCATCAATCTGAAGCATCTGCAAAGACAAGGCCAGTGCGCCTTACGGGTTCGGGGTGAAGGATACCTGACAATCGGCATGCCAGCGGCGTTTGTGCTGGACACGAAAGCGCTTCAGATCGCGCTTACCCGCCAGGTTGCGAGATGCGCCTCGATGATCTCAATCCACGAGGGTAAGGCCTGATGCCCCAAAAACTCCTCATTAAGATTTCCGCTTGGGCTTCCCTGTGTTTTATCGCTTACGCTACCCTGTCTCCTCTTCGGGAGAGGCCAACTTTGCTGATCTCGTCGAGCGTTGAACATCTTGCAGCGTTTGCCGTTTTCGGCGCGCTCTTCTGCTTGGCCTATCCACGGCGGATTCGTGCTGTCCTGGTCCTTGTAGTTGGCAGCGCGATCTTGCTTGAAGTTCTGCAGCTGCTTACTCCGGATCGCCACGCCCGAATCCTTGACGCTTGCCAAAAGATTGTTGGTGGCTTCTTGGGTGTCTTCGCCGGCCGCGCTATTCTGCATCTCGAGCGCGCGCGTTCCTGGCTCCAAGTATAATCTCTCAATAACGCGCGTCGCTCGTTGCCGTGGGTTGGCGTGAATTCCTTGCGTGTGTCCTTGCCGATTTGTTTAGGAGGGGAAGTAGTTCAGCCGGCTCGACATCGGCAGGCAGACGGTGCCGCCGGTTGAGATGCCCAACTCCCGTGACCAGTTTCATGCGGCCGGTTGGTTTGCCGTCTCCGGAGTCCGGATGTCGATGACGTCGCGACGTCTTCATGGCTGCGCTCGGCAGTTCGCGCGCAGAGCCAACAAAGAGCGCTTCCTATCGTTCGCGCAGGACGTCATGCTCGTACCTGGCGAGCGGTGAGAGCAGATATCCGATGATGCGGCGGGATCCGGTCTTCATCTCCACCGTGACCGCCATGCCCGGGCCGAGATCGACGACGCGATCCCCGGCCTTCAGCTGCCGCTGATCGAGGGATACCCGGGCGGCATAGACGAGATCGTCCTGTCCTTGCTGGCCATTTTCCGTCCCGCCTTGACCACGGTTCCTGGGCTCGGCGACATCTCGTCCGTCGCGCGCGATGGTATCGGGCGAGACGCTCAGCACCTTGCCATGGAGAACCCCATAGCGTGTGAAGTTGTAGGTATGAACCTTGATCTCGGCGTCCTGTCCAGGATGGACGAAACCGACATCGTCGTTCGCCAGCGTCGCTTCGATCTCGAGGTGGCTATCCTGTGGGACGACCACGGCGAGCACCTGGGCCGGCGTGACGACGCCACCTATCGTGTGCACGGCAAGCTGCTGGACGACGCCGTCGACGGGGGCGACGAGATCCTGGAGCTTGGTTCGCCGCTCGGCCTTGATCTCGTCCTGGGCGACGCCCGCGGCCTTCTGCTCGGCTTTCGCCAGCTCGTCGAACAGCGAGCGCCGGAACTCTGCCGCGGTCCTCTCGCGGGTCTCCTTGAGCGCGGCAAGCGCTGCCTCGGCCTCCTTCAACTTGCTTCGCTGAATGAGGAGGTCCTGCTGCTGGCCTACCAGCTCCTGGTACTCGCTCAAATAGTTCAACTTCGATCCGAGTTGTTTGTCGAACAGGGTCTTGCGCATGTCGACCCGCTCCTGGAGCGGCGGGATGGTAGCTTCGAGCTTGGCGATGCTCGCGCCCACGGTCGAACGCTCGGCGTCCTTCTGCGATGTCTGACGGTCGAGCTCTGCGAGCTTGGCGCGCTGCTCCGAGGTCTGGCTGATCAGGAATTGCCGGTGCATTTCGATCTGTGCGGCCGTCGCGCCCGCGGGCGGATGGAAGTTCGCGAGCGGATCGCCGCCGTCCGAGAGCACCGCCTTTAACCTCGCGACGTCCAGCCGGGCGGCGATCAGGTCTGCCTTGACGTGCCCCTGCTCGGCAGCTGTCATGGTCGGGTCGAGCTCTATCAGGCTTTCTCCCGCCTTGACCAGCTGGCCCTCGTGGACGTTGATGGCTCGCACGACGCCGGTTTCCAGCGGCTGGATCAGCTTGGTCCTGCCGCTGGGGATGATCTTGCCGTTGGCCGTGGCGACGATGTCGACCTTGCCGAAGATGGACCACATCAGTGCCACGCAGAAGATCGCGATGATCGTTGCGCCGACGGCGCGTCCGACCGGGGACGGCGGCGTCTCGGCAATCTCGAGCGCCGCCGGCAGAAAGGCGAGCTCGTAGTTGTGGCGGCGAATCGGGCGCCTGGGAAAGGGAACGATGGAGTTGTTAGCGGACGCCATGGATGCCTGCCTGCAGGTAGTGAAGCTTCGCGTAGCGGCCGTTTGAGTGCAGCAGATCGTCGTGGCTGCCGTCCTCGACGACGCGGCCGGCCTCGAGGGTGATGATGCGGTCGGCGGTCCGCACCGTGGACAGGCGGTGCGCAATGATGAAGACGGTCCGGTCCGCGGCGATCTGCTTCATGTTCTGTTGGATGGCTCGCTCGCTCTCATAGTCGAGCGCGCTCGTGGCTTCGTCGAAGATGAGGATTCGCGGGTCGGCGACGAGGGCACGGGCGACCGCGATGCGCTGTCGCTGGCCGCCGGAGAGGGTCGATCCGCGCTCGCCGACGACGGTGTCGTAGCCTTCGGGAAGGGCGAGAATGAAGTCGTGCGCGCCGGCAAGCATGGCTGCGGCGAACACGCGCTCCATCGGCATCATCGGATCAGCGAGCGCGATGTTCTCGCGGATCGTCGTGTTGAACAGGACGTTTTCCTGCAGCACAACCCCGATCTGTCGCCGCAGCCAGGCAGGATCGACCATGGTCAGGTCGATGCCGTCGACGAGCACGCGTCCGCGCTCGGGAACGTAGAGCCGCTGGACCAGCTTGGTAAGCGTGCTCTTGCCTGAACCTGACGAGCCGACAATGCCGACCACCTGACCTGGTTCGACGTCGAAGCTGAGGTCGTGCAGGGTCTCGGGGCCGTCGGCGCGATAGCGGAACGTGACGTGGTCGAACGTGACCCGGCCGCGGATGGGTGGCAGCGCTGCACGGCTGGGGCTTTGGGCCGGCTCGGGCAGGGTGTTGAGGATATCGCCCAGTCGTTCCACCGAGAGCCGGGCCTGATGGAAGTCCTGCCAGATCTGGGCCAGCCGCAGCACCGGCGTGCTCACGCGTGCGGAGAGCATGTTGAAGGCCACGAGTTCGCCGACACTCAGGCTGCCGCCGATGACGAGCTTGGCGCCGAGATAGAGCGTGGCCGCGCCAACAAGCTTGTTGATGAGCTGCACGGCCTCGCTCGCCACGTTGTTGAGGCTCACGACGCGGAAGCTCGAGGCGACATAGCCGGCGAGTTGCTCCTCCCATCGCCGTTGCATCTGCGGCTCGACAGCCATTGCCTTCAGCGTCTCGATCCCGGTGACGCTCTCGACCAGGAATGCCTGGTTCTCCGCGCCGCGCCGGAATTTTTCGTCGAGGCGCCGCCGGAACAGCGGGGTCAGCCCGGCCGAGATGCCGATGTAGAGCGGGAATGCTGCGACGGCGACGAACGTCAGCAACAGCGAATAGTACAGCATCACCGCGAGGAACACGCAGGTGAACAACAGGTCGAGGACAAGCGTGAGCGCTGATCCGGTGATGAACTGACGGATGTTTTCGAGCTCGCGGACGCGGGCCACCGAATCGCCGACGCGGCGCGCCTGGAAATAGGCGATCGGCAGCGAAATCAGATGACGGAAGAGGCGGGCGCCGAGTTCGACGTCGATGCGGTTGGTCGTGTGCGCGAAGAGGTAGGTGCGCAGGGCTCCGAGGATGGCCTCGAACGTGCCGATGGCCACGAGGCCGAAGATCAGGACGTCGAGCGTGCTCAGGCTGCGATGGACCAGCACCTTGTCGATGACCACCTGAAAGAACAGCGGCGAAATCAGCGCGAAGAGCTGGAGGAAGAGGGATCCGGTCAGCACTTCGGCGAGCATCCGCCGGTATTTGCCGATAGCGCCCAAGAACCAGGTGATGTCGAAGCGGCGCGCAAGGTCCGTCAGGCCTGCGCGGCGCGCCATCAGGATCAGGCCGCCGCTCCAGATGGCCTCGAACTCTTCCCGCGTCATCGTCTCGGGCCGCTGCTCCGCCGGACGCTGCACCAGCACCTTGTCGGGAGCGGCCCTGCCGAGGATGAGGAAGCTGCCGTCGCGGAGCACGGCGATGCCCGGCAAAGGCGTGGACTCCAGCCGCTCCCAAGTCGTCGAGACCGCGCGCGCCTTCAGGTCCATTTCCTTGGCGCAGCGGAGCATCTCGCCGATGCCGATCCGCGGCGAGCCGATGCGATGGCGGATCTGTTCCGATTCGGCACCTATTCCATGACAACGCAGCAATATCACCAGCGCCAGCAGCGCCGCTTCGGTTTGGGCCGGGTCTTGCGCGGCGGCCTCTTCGTTCGGCTCGAACTCAAGATGCGCGGCATCGTCCGACGTGGATCGCAACCATTGCCACAGCCGCTCGGCGAAGCTTCGGACGTGTCCGACCGCAGCTATGGTCAAGCTGGCGACCCCGGCGTCGAGGCGCGGCAGGCGCGGTAAATAGTCGAGAACGTTGCGCAGGCGGGGGAGTCTTGGCGCGGAGTCTTTCCAGTTCCTCGGCGGAGCCAGTGCGACGACGCGGCCGTCCCCAACGCGCTCCAATTCGGTCTGCGACATGTATTTCGGCCGTCGTGACGTCAGATCGGCCGCCACCACGCGGCCTTCGACGATCTGGCCAAGAAGCAGGAATCCGCCGGCTCGGAGCACGGCGATGGCCGGCAGGGATAGTTGCGACAGGCCCTTCCAGTCGCAATTGTGCGCCCGCAACTTCATTCCCAGCGCGCGGCCGCAATTCAGCATTTGGGTGACGTCGAAGACGTCCCCCTTGCAGTGCTGGCGGACTTGCTCTGGCGCGACGCCGCGCCCGTGGAGACGCGACAGAATCGTCAACGCCGTGACGCCCTGCTCGAACGCGTGATCGTGATGCGCGGCCTGTGGCCGCTTGGTCCTGGTCGTCGTCATGTCTTGAAGCTCCGGCCGTGCGGCATCGCGACCGCCTCCGAAGGGGCGGCCGGTCCCGAGCAGCCTTGGTCTGGCTGGTTAGTGCAGAGGCCTGGTCAGGAGGTTGGCCTGCTGTTAGGACGACGCGGACGATGCCGTCGCCGCCTGCGCGAAATGCGACTCGCGACCGAAATCGCCCGCCATCATCTGGAGGAAGGCGTACGCCTTCGACACCTGCGGCAGGATCGGTCGTCGTCGTGGCGGCGCGGGCGACACGATGCCAGACCTTGTTGCTCCGACCTCGATGAGCGTCGTCGCCGCACGTGCGAAGTCAGGATGATTGTTGAACCGATGGGTTCCGTCAGAAGCACTTGTGGTCACTCTAAGATCCCCCTTGCAGGAAGTTGAAGACGAAAATTCCACTGCTGCCCATCGCGAAGGCGCGCGACAAGCCATATGCTTGCGGCGTCGCGCCGCGAGCATATTCCAAAGCATTACATTCTCGTACCGCGAGAGGATTCCAAAGCAGCGGGAATTTGGAAGGTGCCCCCCAACTGCTAGCCCGGATGGTTAGTTAGGAAGTATGGCAAAAAAAATCTCAAAATGTGATTTCTGCGCATCATAGAGCGGCAGCACGTGTGCCGAGCGGTGCTTGAGTAGTATGTCTCGCAGGCAAGCGCATCGGGATCGAGATTGAGTAAACCAGTACAAGAACTACGGCGAGGCAGACGGAGGCCAAGCAGTTGCGTGCCAGGTCTCGCGGGCTTTTCACTGCGTCACGTAAGTACCTCGTTTGCGCCCTTAGTTGCCGCGGTTGCGCACGATAAGATCGTGAGCCGAAAATTCGAAGGCGCCTTCACTCGTGAACGGAGAATCCGATCGGACTTCGTCAGCACCGCAACCAGGGTTCGTTGCCGGCCGCATCGCCTAACAAAATAGGTGGATGTGCAGTCCTAAATGGAGCGCCGTGATGATTGTTGGCAGTAAATCTGTTCGCCATTCGCAGACCTGGACCTTCTTTGAGGGCCGGTGGCACGAAGGCAATGTACCCATCATGGGACCGCGCACGCACGGGCTCTGGCTCGGGTCGACTGTGTTCGATGGCGCGCGTGCGTTCGAAGGCGTTGCGCCCGATCTCGACCGGCATTGCGCCCGTGTCAATCAATCCGCAGTGAACTTCGGGCTCAAACCCATGGTCGATCTCGACACGTGGCTTGGTCTGGCGCGCGAGGGTGTGGCGCGCTTCCCGGCCAATGCGGAGCTCTACATCCGCCCGATGTATTGGCCCCAGAACGGGGTTGGCGGCGGAGTCCTCTTCGATCCAGAAACAACCGATTGGTGCCTCTGCATCTACGAAGCGCCCATCCCCAAGCCTGTTGGCATTACGATAACACTGTCTCCCTTCCGTCGACCGACGGCCGAATGTGCGCCGGTCGGAGCCAAAGCCGCCTGTCTCTACCCGAACAATTCGCGTGCGCTGATCGAGGCCGCCTCGCGCGGCTTCCAGAACTGCCTCATGCTGGACATGCTCGGGAACGTCGCAGAGTTCGGCAACTCGAACGTATTCATGGCAAAAGACGGCGTCCTCTACACGCCCGCACCTAACGGCACGTTCCTGAACGGCATCACGCGGCAACGCGTGATCGAACTCCTGCGAGGCGAGGGCATCGCCGTGCTGGAGACGACATTGCGCTATTCCGATTTTGTCGCCGCCGACGAGATATTCTCGACCGGAAATTTCGCCAAGGTGACTCCGGTGATCCGGATCGATGACAGGCCGCTCACGCCCGGGCCACTTTACGCACGTGCGCGGAAGCTTTATTGGGACTTCGCACACGCGACAAGGCTTGCGGCCTGAGAGGGATTGAGCGCTTGCCCGCCAGCATTTCGCCGGGATATGCGGCGGCGAGCGCGGCTCGATCGCGTGCTCGGGCGGACCGCGTTAACAGATCAGCGATTGCGTCAAGATCGACCGTTCCGATCTTGACGGCAGCGGATCATGAGCCAAACTCGGTCCTTGGATACGATCCCGCTCCGAGACGCGGCGCATCCAGCAACCGCGGTCGAATGCGCCCGATGCGCTGTGTTTCCATGTAGGAGAGCCAGTTGCGGTAGATGCGTCTGGCCGTGCGACGCCAGACGTTCTGGACGTCTTTGGCCAGTTGGTCGGCCGGAAAGTCGGCGAGGAGCTCGGGTTTCCGTTCCGACAGGGCCTTCGCCCGGAAGTCGATCATGATCCCTTCGGATTTGATGTCGAAATAGCCGCTTGGTATCGTCGGGCAAACTTGGTTTTCGCCGCGGAGAAAGCGGCCGATATCCCTGCGGTATTCGCCGAGCAGGCTCTGAGTCTCGTATTCCGGATGTCCCTGAAAGTGGACGAAGAGGCTCTTCTTCTGCTGCTTGACGAAACAGTCGACGCCGGCGTCAGCCGACTTCGAGAGAACAGAGTAGCCGCATTCCGAAAGCTCTTCCTCCAGCACCTCGTTCCAGCGCGCGTGCGGTATGCGGAACGTGCGTGACAGTCCGTCAGTCAGGGGATGGTCCATCGCTTTCGTCTGGGTGAAGACTCCGATGCGTTTGGCAGGCAGAGAATGGCGCTCGACGCCGTCGGCGTGCAGGACGACGCCATGGACGGCGAGACACGAATACACCGACGAGACGGTGTTCTCGCTGGCCCAGTCAGCGATCTCGGCGAAGTCGGCCCAGTAAGGCTCTTCCGTCAGCCTGGCGGCCTTCGGTTCGGCACCGGTCACGATAATGCCGTCCAGCCTTCCGTTCACCATCTCGGTGGTGGCGCGGTAGTAGCGGTGCACGTAGTCGCGTCCCCAGTCCGAGCGCGGCGTCGTAGGCATTGTGTAAAAGTGCAGCCTGACGGCATGTTTCCCGGCGGCCGCCTCGAGCAGGTCGAACACCTGACGCTCCGTGGGGATCAGGGCCGAATCCGGCATGTTATTGACCAGACCGATATCGAGACAGCCGATGCTTTTGTTCTGCCGCGCCTTCTCTTCCTGCACCCTCGCGAAGAGATGATGGTCTTGCTGCTCGATGTTGATCAGGACAGGCATGGGAACGCCTTCGTGGCTCGTTATGGTTCGAAGTTCAGTTCGCGCCGCCGAGCGCCTGATCGAGGTCGGCCAGGATGTCGTCGATATGCTCGATCCCGACGCTCAGTCGGATCATCTCGGGGCGTACGCCGGCCTTCGCTTGCTCTTCGGCGGACATCTGCCGGTGGGTCGTCGACGCGGGATGGCAGGCGAGCGATTTGGCGTCGCCGATATTGACCAGGCGCTTGAAGAGCTTGAGACGGTCATAGAAGCGCTTGCCTGCCTCAAACCCCCCGGCGACTCCGAAGGTCAGGAGCGAGCAGGCCTTTCCGCCGAGATATTTGTGCGTCAGCGCGTAATAGGGGCTATCCTCAAAGCCCGCATAGTTCACCCAGGCGACGCGCCGGTCGTCGCGCAGGAAGTGCGCCACCTGGGCACCATTCTCGACATGGCGTTCGATCCTCAGCGCGACCGTCTCGATGCCCTGCAGCAACAGGAAGGCGTTGAGTGGCGCCAGGACGGCTCCCGTCGTCCGCTGAGCGACGGCACGGCAGCGCGCGATATAGGCAGCCCGTCCGTAGCGCTCGGTGAACACCATGCCGTGGTAGGACTGCTCCGGCTCTGTCATCAGCCGAAAGCGCCGGCCATGATCGGTCCATGGAAAATTCCCGCCGTCGACGATGATGCCGCCGAGAGTAGTGCCGTGGCCGCCCATGAATTTGGTCAGCGATTCGATCACGATGTCGGCGCCGTGCTCGATCGGGCG
>Ga0157369_10007726_pt1 | contig 12369 bp, 12 predicted proteins | sample C25metaG_FD_113461 | JGI IMG/M metagenome (GOLD analysis project Ga0157369, IMG submission 113461) | Corn rhizosphere microbial communities from Kellogg Biological Station, Michigan, USA - C2-5 metaG | ecosystem: Host-associated > Plants > Roots > Rhizosphere > Soil | place: USA: Michigan...
TGGCTTTGGGTCATGGCCTGGTACCAGGCGCTGTTGCCCGGTTGTTTGCCGGCGCCGATCAGGCCGCGCTGGGCGCGCAGCCAGTCGACCACCACCACGATGTCCAACTCCGGCCGCGCAGCCTTGGCTGCGTGCAGGGCGTCATAGATCTCCTGCCCCGCTTCGTCGTGCTGCAGATACAACGCGACGATGTAGATACGCCGGGTGGCCTGGGCGATTTTTTCCAGTAGGCAACGGCGGTATGCGTCGGCGCCGGACAACACCTCAAGGGCGTCTGGAGTAACGGGGAAACCGCGCAGTTTGGGCAACAGGGAGCGTTTGAAGAACGACGGCATAAGGCTCGCAGTGGGTCGAATCCAAAGAGTCCCCGAGCTTACACCATGGGGGTGCCCAGGTCTCGCTGTGGCGCATGGAAAAAATCTTATTGACCAAGAAGAACGATCGTTCTACTGTTGGCTACATGAACGATATTAGTCAAAATGAAACCCGCGACATCATCCTCGATGTGACCGAAAAGTTGATCTATCGCCATGGCATCGCCGCCACCGGCATGGACCTTCTGGTGAAAACCGCCGGCGTCTCGAGAAAAAGCATTTACCGTTACTTCGCCAACAAAGACGACTTGGTGATTGCCGCCCTGCAACGCCGCGACGAGCGTTGGATGCAGTGGCTGCGCAATGAAGTGGAACGCAGTGAAGGCTCGGGCGAACGCTTGCTCGCGCTGTTCAGCGCGCTCAAGGCCTGGTTCGGCACCGCCGATTTTCGCGGTTGCGCCTTTATCAACACCAGTGGCGAAACCGGCGACCCGCAAGACCCGGTGCGCCTGCTGGCCAAGGCCCATAAACAGAAACTGTTCGAGTACGCACTTGAACTGTGTCAAGCACATGGCACCCCCGACCCCGAACGGCAGGCCGCGCAACTGCTGATCCTGATCGATGGCGCCATTACCGTTGCCCTGGTGATGGGTGATTCAACAGCCGCCGATAATGCGCAATGCATGGCGCGAACGTTATTGGGACTGTGACGCACAGGTCAGCGCAACTTTCGATTAAACCTTATTCCTTTGAGGAAATGCCCATGTCATCCGCCGCTGAAACACGCCCGCCGCTGCCGCCATTTACACGCGAGTCGGCCATCGAAAAAGTCCGCTTGGCCGAAGACGGCTGGAACTCCCGCGACCCCGAGCGGGTGTCCCTGGCCTATACCCTGGATACAAAATGGCGTAACCGCGCCGAATTCGCCTACAACCGTGAAGATGCCAAGGGCTTTCTTACCCGCAAATGGGCCAAGGAGCTGGATTATCGGTTGATCAAGGAGTTGTGGGCATTTACCGATAACCGCATCGCGGTGCGTTATGCCTACGAGTGGCACGACGACTCGGGCAACTGGTTCCGTTCCTATGGCAACGAGAACTGGGAGTTCGACGAGAACGGCCTGATGGCCAATCGGTTTGCCTGCATCAACGATCTGCCGATCAAAGCGAGTGAACGCAAGTTCCATTGGCCGCTGGGGCGACGCCCGGATGATCATCCGGGGCTGTCTGAACTAGGCCTGTAAACCTTGGCGGCGATGGCGCTGATGAAATCGCCATCGCCGCCAAGCCGGTTGCCTACGGCGTGCATGGACCTTCAGTCCTGGTTCAGGCCGACCCGATACAGCACGCCATTGTCCTCGTCCGTCAGCACGTACAAGAAGCCATCCGGCCCCTGCCGCACGTCGCGAATCCGCGCTTTCAAACCACCGAGTAAACGCTCTTCGTGGATCACCTTGTCACCGTCGAACTGCAACCGGATCAGCTCCTGGTTGACCAGCGCGCCGATGAACACGTTGTGCTGCCAAGGCTTGAAGCGGTCTGCATCGTAAAACGCCATGCCGCTGATACCCGGTGATTTTTCCCAGACGTGATGCGGCGGCACCGTACCTTCTGCCGTCTTGCCCTTGGCTTCGGGAATCGGCGTCAGGGAATAGTTGATACCGTGGGTTGCCAGCGGCCAACCGTAGTTCTTGCCGCGCTCGATGATGTTGATCTCGTCACCGCCGCGCGGGCCGTGTTCGTTTTCCCAGATCGTGCCGCTCCAGGGGTTCAAAGCCAGGCCTTGGGGATTGCGCTGGCCGTAGGACCAGATTTCCGGGCGCACCCCTGGTTGGCCGACGAAGGGGTTGTCATCCGGCACGCGGCCATCCGGGTAGATGCGCACGACCTTGCCTTGCAACTTGTCCAGGTCCTGGGCCGTCGGGCGGTCGTTGTTTTCTCCCAGGGTCACGAACAGGTAGCCATCACGGTCGAAGGCCAGGCGTGAGCCGAAGTGATTGCCGGTAGACAGCTTGGGCTCCTGGCGCAGGATCACCTTGAAGTCGGTCAGGCCACTGAGGTCAGCGGCCAGACGCCCACGCCCCACGGCAGTACCGGCCTTGCCGCCCTCGCCACCGCCTTCGGCGTAGGACAGGTAGACCAGGCGGTCCTGCTTGAAGTCCGGCGACAGCACCACATCCAGCAGACCGCCCTGCCCTTTGGCCCACACCTCAGGCACGCCCTTCAGTGGCGCCGAAAGCTTGCCGTCCGGGCTGACAAAACGCAGGTGGCCAGGGCGTTCGGTGACCAGGAAGCCTTGCTTGTCCGGCAGAAAAGCCACCGCCCATGGGTGGTCAAGCCCTTTGGCGATCGGGGTCGCGGTGATGCTGCCTTGTTCACTGGGGAACTGCTGGGCGTCGGCAGCGAAAGCGGCCGTCATCGGCAGCAGCGTGGTTGCACAAAAGGCGGCGAGAAGGGTTTTGCGTAGCAACATAGGGCGGGATCCTTACCGGCGATTGCCGTTGGCATCATAGGTGGGGGATTTGGTTTGAGTCGCTGGGCGACTGGGGGCGGCATCGCGCTTGGGGTAACTATTGCCAATGCCACCGTTCTCCAGGGTTGGGGTGCGCGTGGTCGGCCCGGTCTGAATACCGCGAACGGCGGGCGCATTGGGCTGCGTGCCCTGCATGCTGTTCGGGTTGGCCCGGTGAATCGGGCTGTTATTGGAGTTGTTGTTGCCGGGCAGGTTTTGCGCAAGGGCCAAAGGCGCAAGGGCCAGACCCAACACCAGCGCAGCAACGTGACGCAAACAGCTATTCATGACAAAGCCTCTCTGGGGGCCAAGGAGTACGTGCTTTCGATAACACGCTACGCCTTGGGTTCGGCTTTCGACACTAAATACTTTCTCATTAGGTGTAACACGATCTGTCCGCGCATCTGCCTGGGGAAACTTTTCACGCAGCGTCCGAGTCACCAGAACACAGCCTCTACTTAAGGAATCGCACATATGCCACGGTCAATCTGGAAAGGCGCCATCAGTTTTGGCCTGGTGCATATCCCGGTGTCGCTGGTCTCGGCCACGTCATCACAGGGCGTAGACTTCGACTGGCTGGACAAGCGCAGCATGGACCCGGTGGGCTACAAGCGCATCAACAAGACCACCGGCAAGGAAGTCACCAAAGAAAACATCGTCAAGGGCGTGGCTTTCGAGAAAGGTCGCTATGTGGTGCTCAGCGAAGAAGAAATCCGCTCAGCCCACCCCAAGTCGACCCAGACCATCGAGATCATCGCGTTTGTCGCCAGCGACCAGATCCCATTGCAGAATATCGACACCCCCTACTTTCTCGCCCCGGACAAGCGTGGGGGCAAGGTCTACGCATTGCTAAGGGAAACCCTTAAAAAAACCGGCAAGGTTGCGCTGGCCAACGTGGTGCTGCACACCAAGCAGCACTTGGCGGCCTTGATGCCCCTGGACTCGGCGTTGGTACTGGTGATGCTGCGCTGGCCCGCCGAAGTGCGCAGCCTGGATGAACTGGAACTGGGCAGCGACGTGACCAAACCCACCCTGGCCAAGGGTGAGTTGGACATGGCCAAGCGTCTGGTGGAAGACATGAGCGCCGATTGGCAGCCCGATGATTACCGCGACAGCTTCCAGGAAAAAATCATGGTGCTGGTGGCCAAGAAGGCCAAGGCCGGCAAGATCGAAGACGTGGAAACCAGCAAAGACACTGAAGAGCGCAAGTCCGCCGACGTGATCGACCTGACGGAACTGCTTAAGCGCAGCCTGGCCGGCAAACCCGCCAAGAAGCCCGCGGCGAAAAAATCCACCAAGGCCTCTTAAGTCATGCCAAAGCCCCTTAGCGAGTACAACCGCAAGCGCGACTTCGGCGTTACCGGCGAGCCGGCAGGCAGTGCGCCCGCCGGCAAGCGCAAAGCATCGGCGCTGTCCTTTGTGATCCAGAAACATGACGCGCGCAACCTGCACTATGACTTTCGCCTGGAACTCGATGGCGTGTTGCTCAGTTGGGCGGTGCCCAAAGGCCCGAGCCTGGACCCGACGCAGAAGCGCCTGGCCGTACACGTGGAGGACCACCCCCTCAGCTACGGCAGCTTCGAAGGCAGTATTCCGGCCGGCCAATATGGCGCGGGCGATGTCATCGTGTGGGACCGTGGCGTATGGCAACCCCATGACGACCCGCGCAAGGCCTACGCCGCTGGAAAACTCAAATTCACCTTGGTCGGTGAGAAACTTTCCGGCGACTGGACACTGGTGCGCACCCGCCTTAAAGGCAGCGGCGACAAGGAGCAGTGGCTGCTGATCAAGGAGAAAGACCCGCAGGCACGCCCGGCCGACGACTACGATATTGTCCAGGCCCAGCCGAACAGCGTGGTCAGCAACGCGTTGGTCGGCGCGCCCAAAGCCAAGCCCCCGGCGAAAACCAAGGCCAAGCCCAAAAAAGCCGCGACGTCCGCCCTCCCTGAGCAATTCGCACCGCAATTGGCTACGCTGGTGGACCGCGCCCCCGAAGGCGACTGGTACTACGAGATCAAGTTCGACGGCTACCGCATGCTCGTACGCATACGCGATGGCGACGTGCGCCTGTTCACCCGCAACGGCCATGACTGGACCGAACGCCTGCCGCGCCAGGCCAAGGCCCTGCAAGCGTTGAAGCTTAAGGACAGTTGGCTCGACGGCGAGGTGGTCAGCCTCAACGGCGACGGCCTGCCGGACTTCCAGGCGCTGCAAAATGCTTTTGATATCGGCCGCAGTCTGGACATTGTCTATTACCTGTTCGATGCGCCCTTCCTCAATGGCCAGGATCAGCGCCAGGCACCGGTCGAAGATCGCCGTGCGGCACTCAAGGCAGCGTTGGCGGGCAGCAGAAGCAAGCTATTGCGGTTCTCGGAAGCGTTCACCGCCCACCATCGCGATATTTTTGAAAGTGCCTGTGACCTATCCCTGGAAGGCGTGATCGGCAAGCGCCTGGGCAGCCCTTACGTGTCCAGTCGCAGCGCCGATTGGATCAAGCTCAAATGCCGCCTGCGCCAGGAGTTCGTGATCGTCGGCTACACGCGGCCGCAGGGTTCGCGCAGTGGTTTCGGGGCGCTATTACTGGCGGTGAACGACAAGACAGGGCTGGTGTATGCCGGGCGTGTGGGCACAGGCTTTGATCAAACGGCGCTGAAGGCCATCTATGCGCAACTCACGCCGCTGGAGCGCAAGGCATCGCCCCTGGAAAAACCGTTGACCAGCGCCCAGGCCCGTGGTGTGCACTGGGTGGAGCCGACCTTGGTCGGCGAGGTGCAATTTGCCGAATGGACCCGCGAAGGCGTGGTGCGCCAGGCGGCATTCGTGGCGATGCGCACCGACAAACCCGCAGCCCAGATCATTCATGAGCAACCGCGTACGGCCAAATCCATGAAACCCGCAAAAAAACCCAGCGCCGGGGTGAACATCACACACCCCGATCGTGTGATCGACTCGCAAAGCGGCACGCAGAAGCAGCAACTGGCGCAGTTCTACGCGGGGATCAGCCGATGGATCCTGCCCTTCCTGCACCACCGCCCGGTTTCACTGCTCAGGGCGCCTGAAGGTATCGACGGCGAGCAGTTCTTCCAGAAACACTCGGAGCGTCTGGCCATTCCCAATATCAAGCAACTGGATCAGGCCCTCGACCCAGGGCATGCGCGCCTGATGGAAATCGACAGCGTCAAGGCGTTGATCGGGGCCGTGCAGATGGGCTCCGTGGAGTTTCACACCTGGGGCGCCACCTCGGACAAGATCGAAACCCCTGACTTGTTTGTGCTCGATCTCGACCCGGACCCGGCGCTGCCGTGGAAAGCCATGCTCGAAGCGGCGCAATTGACCCTCTCGGTATTGGATGAAATAGGCCTGCAAGCCTTCGTCAAGACCAGCGGCGGCAAGGGCTTGCACCTGGTCGTGCCACTGGCGCGCCGAGACAGCTGGGACACCGTCAAGGCCTTCGCCAAGGCCATCGCCCAGTTCATGACCGCACAATTGCCGGAGCGTTTTACCGCGACCTCAGGCCCCAAGAACCGGGTCGGCAAGATATTCATCGACTATTTGCGTAATGCGCGGGGTGCCAGCACGGTGGCTGCGTATTCGGTACGGGCGCGGCCGGGCCTGCCGGTCTCGGTGCCGATCAGTCGTGAGGAATTAAAGGGGTTACGCAGTGCACAGCAGTGGACAGTCGCCAATCTGCAGCAGCGGTTGGACGGCCTGAAGGCTGATCCTTGGGACGGCTACGCCAATCGACAGAAAATCAGCAAGAAGATGTGGGAAAAACTGGGCGCCCATTCACCGGAGTGAAGGCGCCCGAAGCGGTCAGATCAGTAGGAAGATGGCCGCCAACACGGCGAAGATCGCCCACTTTTCCAGGTAGTAACGCGTGCGGTTGCGCTTTTTCAGCTCCTTGCCCCGCAAGCGGATCTTGTACAGGCGGGTAAAGGCACGATTGAGCCCGCCGGTCTTGTCGCCGGCATCGTTGGGCGAGCCGGCAGCTGCCATCACATTACGGCTGAACCAGCGATTGAAGGCCGCAGCCCAGCGGTACTTCATCGGGCGCTCGATGTCGCAGAACAGGATGATGCGGTTGTGCTGCGTGGTGTTCTCGGCGTAGTGGATGTAGGTCTCGTCGAACATCACCGGTTCGCCGTCACGCCAGTAATAGTTTTCGCCGTCCACGTTGATATAGCAGCCAGGATCGTTCGGGGTATCCAGGCCCAGGTGATAGCGGTATGAACCGGCATACGGGTCACGGTGGCGCACCAGCTTGGAGCCCGGTGGCAGCTCGGCAAACATCGCGGCCTTGATCGAACCGATGCCCTGCACCAGCTCCGTGGTGCGCGGGCACAGCTTCATCGCCGACGGGTGGCTGTCGCCGTACCATTTCAGGTAGAAGCGTTTCCAGCCCGACTTGAAGAACGAGTTGAAACCCACATCGTTGTATTGGTCCGAGCGTTTGATCTCGCCCGCACGCATCAGGTTCTGGCCTTCCTGGCGGATTTCTTCCCAGTGTTCTTGCAGCGGGCTGAGGTCGGGGAATTCGCTGGGCGACAGGTACGGTCGGCTGGGCAGCTTGGAGAAGAGGTAGAGAAAGCAGTTGACCGGTGCCAGGAAGGTGGAATGGTCACTGAGCTGGCGGCCCAGCTTGTGTCGCACCCGGCCACGCAGGTGTACATACGCAATCGAGGCAACGTAGAGAACAACAATGATGAGTTTCAAGGGATTTCGTCACACGTCAGAAGAGAACAGGCTGCTCCTGCGTGCCCACGACGGCCGAGGTTGGATAGCAGCACCTGAAATCACAATTCACACAGTCGGCACTACCCGTTAAGTCACTACGGGTTCATGGCCATTGGCAGTTATTTAGCCACAGGTTGTAACCAAAAGTTAACTAAGAATTGTGAAAAGCTGTCTTCTGAATGTGCTGAGCGGGCTTGCCTTGGGGCAGGCCCGCTAGGGGTTATTGCGGACTATCGGGCTGGCAACCGACGTTCATCAAGCACAGAAAAGGGTCCGTTTTGCCTACGCACTTGCACAAAATGTCGCGCCAGTGCCAGCAAAATACCGAACATCAGCCCTGCCACCAGGCTTAACGCGATGATCAGGGATTTTCTTGGTTTGATCGGACCCAGGGGTTCCTGCGCCTGCCGGTCGACGGTCACCAGTTTGAGCATGCTCATATCGATATTGAGGCCGCGCAGCCGGGCTTCCTCCGCCCAGAGTGGCTCAACGTCTTGCAGGAACATGTCCTCATCCTTGCGACCGTTGAGCACCTCCACCTCACGATTGACGTCAAGCATGCGCAATTCCTTGCCAATCTCCGCGATGCGGTCGCTGGTGAAGTCGTCGTTGGTGCGGCGTACCAGAGCCGCTCGCTCGGCCTCCAATGCCTGGGTGCCCAAGAAGTACAAGGGGATTTTCTGGTTGGTGACCTCAGTGCGCATCACCGGGCTGGAACCACTGAACGCATCAGCCCCCATGGCCGAAGGCGTAGTGGGATTCTTGATGCCGATCGACTTGGCGATCGAGATCGCCTCATCCAATTCTGCCAGACGGCTGCCGCGCTGCAATTTCATCTGCAGGCGCAAGGCGGTGAGTTCGTCCTGCAACTGTGCACGCTTAACCTTGTCCGCCTCCAGCAACCGGGCAATTTTCGACGCCTTGCCTGTTTCATAATTGGCACGCGCCGCATCGATCTTACCCTTGAGCTCGTTCAGGCGGTTATTGACGATTACCTCGAGGTCCGCCCCCACCTGCTTGCGTTGCCGCGCGATAGCGTAGGCTACGAACCCATTGAGAATTGCCACTCCGTCAATGCCCTCGGGGTACTGCATCTCCAGGCGCAAGTAGCTGTTGGGCGAATCGGATTTCTTGGGATCCGGGAGCACCAGGTTGATGGCGGAGCCATTAAACGCCTCGAAGCTCTGCTCCAGGCTGCGTCCGGGCTGCTGAAAGGCCTCGAACAGCGCAGGATTAGCCCTGAAGAAATCCATGCGGGCCTCATACGATTCGAGCTGAGAGCCAACTTTGGCCAGTGCATCGGCCGGTGGCAGCTTGTAGACTTCAGACCGGTTGAGGGCATCCAGCTCATTGATCGCCGCAGGCCGCAACACACTGCTGACTTGGTAAACCTTCGGCGACAGGTACGCGTAGCCTACTCCCAGAAGGCCCGCCAGAATCGTGCAACCGATGATCCATTTTTTTTGCTTCCAGATTGCATGAAACAGCTCAAAAAGATCGACTTCATCCGACGGTGAATATTGATGTAGCTGGGGAGTGTTATTCAAAGTTCATACACCCTGATGAATTGAAATTCAGCGCCCAAACAACTCAGACCTGAATAACAACCAAATAGACAGGGGGCAACGTGCGGACGCTCGAAATAAGCGGCCCTCTGTCGGCAAAGGGACCACCCAAATCACTGAAGCCTCATACCTAAGCAGCCAAAGGTTTCATTTCAGTTACACGGGAGCCCTTATTGACAGGCACCCACAGCATAGACGGTCCGTTACAAGACGTTACCCAGCGGCCAGGCAAAGTGACGCTAATTGCCTGTTGTTATAACGAAGAATCGCATAAAAAATTAAAAAATAACTTTTTTCCTACGCTTAATTAAGCATTAGGCGGACAACCCTTCAGCAAAAAGGAATTTGTATGCCCTCCATTTCCGACCCGGATCTTCAAACCCTTCAGGGCGTTTGGGAACAAACCTCACTCGAAGACAGCAGCGTGCTCAACCCCATCGATGCCCACAGTGCCCCTGGGGCACTTACCACTATTACCGGTGACCGCTTCGAAGTGAAGACCGTCAGCGGTGACGTGTTGCTGGCTGGCCGGTTTTTCCTGGACAGCAGCACCGTTCCCAAGAGCATCACCTGGATCGACGCCATAGGGGATGACGCAGGCAAGCAACTGCCCGCCAGTTATCACTTGGAAGGGGATGAATTTGTGTTCATTGCCGCAGATGAAAGTATGCCCAGGCCAATCGAGTTCAGTACTGGCCCAGGTCAAACCATGCGCACTTTCGTGCGGCGTACCTGATCGACGGCCCATCCGAATTTGCGACCACATTTTCACAAACCCTTCACTTTCAGGTCTATAGGGTGAAGCCTACCTACTCCGGTGAATCCCTTAGCCCGCCTCTGCTCGCGGGCTTTTTTTGCCTTCAAGAAAGCCCTCAACACCGGCCCCTGAACCCAGTACCAGACTCGTAGGAGCCGGCTTGCCGGCACTGGTCGTCAACGTTGACGCGCATTATCAGGAAAACGGCGGCGCTCCTGAGTTTTTTCGCCGGTAAATCGGCGCCTACACAATCAGCGCGTCACTCTGCACGCTTGGTGGCGGTCAAGGTAAAGCACATCGGCAATTGCGCCGACTGATGCTCGTACTGGTCGTACAGCTCTTCGCGGTTCGAATGGGCATATTCCTGTAGATGGCTGATCTGCAAGTGCGCGCAGATCGCAGCACTGACAACATCGCCCAAGGTGTGCACGTACCAATAGGAGGTCGGCCCGGCCACCTCGCCCTGGCCCTCGTAGACAATCGATTCCTGCAGCACGAATGGCTCGCGCCGAAAGTAGGAACTGGCCGGCAGGAATGGGTTTTGCGCCCGGGGATCGAACACTTCCAGGAACGGGTGGGTTTCATACATCACCAGCGTACCGCCGGGCTTCAAGGTGCTGGCCACGTGGCGCATGAATAACCCCACGTCCGGCATCCAGCCCAGCACGCCGATGGTCACCAGCGCGATGTCAAAGCGCTCATGCAACTGCGGCGGCAGGTGGTGGATATCACTTTCAATGAATTCAGGGCTGTGGGGCGAGACAGCCGCCAATTCGCGGGCCTGTTGGAGAAAAGCCCGGGATTGGTCCACCCCCACCACCGAGCGTGCGCCCAGGGCAAACAACGAGAGGCTTTCACGGCCATTGTTGCAACACAGTTGCACCACATCTTTGCCGGCCACACCCACATCCTGCAGCAAGCCGGTCAGGGTCGGGTCCAGGCAGGAAAAATCAGCCGCACCCACGCCGTTGAGCAGCGCGTTCCAGGTGTCGGTGGTTTTGTGCAGGTTGGCGGATTGGTCCCAGGCGTCCTTGTTGCTGGCAACTGCCTGTTGAGCTGAGGGCATGTCCATTGCGCGTCCAGATATTCAATACAGCGGGGCTGAGAAAATAAGCCAAGTGTTCACGGATTAAAACCCCACAAGGCAGGCGAAACTTAACACAGGCCGCGTAGGTCATTAACGCATGCGTGTCCAGCCCTTGGACGCCGCCTGCGAAGCCTTTGCCGTGGCCAATCATTCCGACTTGCGCACTACCCTGTCCCTGGACAGCCTGAATTTCTTCCTGGCGGATGTGCGCGATGGCCTCGGCCCCTACCTCGCCATTTATTTGCTGGCCGTGCACAAATGGGACCCGGCCAGCATCGGCGTGGTCATGACGCTGGCCGGTATCGCCGCCTTGCTTACCCAGGGCCCGGCGGGCGCACTGATCGACCGCACTCGCAGCAAGCGCGCCGTGATCGCGCTGGCCGCCATCGTAGTGACCGGCAGTTGCCTGCTGCTGCCCTTTGTCAGCTCATTCAGCCTGGTGGCATTGACCCAGGCCGCCAGCGCCGTCGCCGCCTCGGTGTTTGCACCGGCGATCAGCGCAATCTCCCTGGGGATTACCGGACCGCGTGCGTTCACGCGCCGCACCGGACGCAACGAAACCTTCAACCACGCCGGCAATGCCGTGGCGGCGCTGTTGGCCGGTGGCCTGGCCTACCTGTTCGGGCCAGTGGTGGTGTTCTACCTGATGGCCTTCATGGCGGCGGCCAGTATCATCGCGGTCAGTTGCGTGTCGGCCTCCGCGATCGACCATGACGTCGCACGCGGGTTCGACCCGGCGCATCACAGCGATCAGGAACAACCTTCCGGCATGCGGCTACTGCTGGCCAACCGCCCGCTGCTGCTGTTCGCGATCTGCTGCGCCCTGTTCCACCTGGCCAATGCGGCGATGCTGCCGTTGGTCAGCCAGAAGCTGTCGCAGATCAACCTGCAGATGGCCACGCCACTGACCTCGGCGTGCATCGTCGCCGCGCAGTTGGTGATGGTGCCGATGGCATGGCTGGTCGGGCTGAAAGCCGACATCTGGGGGCGCAAGCCCCTGCTGATGGCGGGCTCCATGATCCTGCCGCTGCGCGGGGTGCTCTATACCTTGTCCAGCGACCCTTACTGGCTGGTGGCCGTGCAAATGCTCGACGGCGTCGGCGCAGGGATCTTTGGCGCGTTGTTCCCGGTGATCGTCAAGGACCTGACCCAAGGCACCGGACGATTCAACGTCAGCCTGGGCGCCCTCTCTACCGTCTTTGGCCTGGGCGCGGCGCTGAGCAGCAGCCTGGCGGGGTTCGTGGTGCAACAGGCCGGCTACAACGCCGCCTTCCTGACCCTGGCCGGCGTGGCTGCCCTGGCCCTGGCACTGTTGTGGCTGGCGATGCCGGAGACCTTGGAGAAACCTTCCTTCGCTCGACATACAACTGTCGCCTGACATATGCGACAATGCGCGCCAAA
>Ga0157369_10007729_pt1 | contig 12366 bp, 9 predicted proteins | sample C25metaG_FD_113461 | JGI IMG/M metagenome (GOLD analysis project Ga0157369, IMG submission 113461) | Corn rhizosphere microbial communities from Kellogg Biological Station, Michigan, USA - C2-5 metaG | ecosystem: Host-associated > Plants > Roots > Rhizosphere > Soil | place: USA: Michigan...
CTCCTAGATGCCGATCTTCTCACCGATGACTTCACCCGACACGACGATTTCAACCCGGCGGTTCTTTTGTCTGCCTGCGGCGGTGTTGTTATCAGCAACCGGCTCGGACTTCCCAAAACCTTGCGCGGTTACACTATCCTGGGGCAAACCTTGTTCAGTCAGGTAGCTGCGCACCGCATCGGCACGGTCCTGGGAGAGCTTTCGGTTCAGTTCGTCGCTTCCAGTGCTGTCGGTGTAGCCCTCGATGGCGAGCTTTAATCCCGGATGTGCCAGGACAATACCTGAAAGTTTAGCCAGTTTCTCGCGTGCTTCGGAACGCAGGTCGAACTTGCCGGTGTCGAACAACACATCCCCCATATTGACCACCAGTCCACGAGGCGTGTCGCGGGTCTCCAGAATACGGTTGAACTGTTCCAGCAACTGGGCACGCAGTGCTTCCGCTGCCTTGCGAACTCGCTCGGCTTCGGCCTTCGCAGCTTGTTCCTTGGCCTGCATGAGCCCTTCCTTGGCCGCAGATAGCTCAGCCTGGCGCTGCGCTTCGGCATCGGCTTTGCGCTTGGCCTCAGTTGCTTCCACTGCTGCCCTGGCTTCGGCTTCGGCCTTGGCCTTCGCTGCTGCATCCTCACGCTCCTTCGCAATGCGCTCTTCTTCCTGGCGCTGCGCCGCCAACGCCCGTGCATCCTCTGAGAATTGTGCAGTCTGCCGAGCGGTCGAAATGACCGCGTTCTTATCGGCCTTGGCTGCCAGGGAATTCTCCACGATCTTCAAGCTGGCCTCCGCCTTGGAATAGATTTCCGGGGCGTACTTGTCCGCTCGCCGCGACTTGGCGATATCCACGGCGTTGCGCGCTTCGTACACCTCCAGTGGAACCTTCGGATCCAGCGTCAGAGCCAGCGGGTTCCCTATCTTCTCGTACTGTCCCCGCTTCATGAGCTTGTACTGGCTAACAGGGAAAATCTTTCCTTTCGTATCCTTCCGAGTCTCGCTCTGAAGAACAACCATTTCACTCGGCACGCGGACGGCAAAATATGGCTCGGCTGTGACAATCAACGAGAATGTTTGTCCCGGCGTTGTCGCACTCAGTTTGCCCTCTCCATTCTTGGAGAGAAGAATCTCGCCAGTATTACCGGTGCGTCCTTCTGGGGTAACTACCCAGAGCACATAGGTCAGAAATTCCGCGCCGAGCTGCGACGGCGGCGTCATGTCTTTCAACTCGACCTCAACGTTCGTTCTCCCGGCCTTGGATTTGGCCTCGACTTTGGCCACACCATTGGCCCGAGGCATCAGCTCCGTGCCCTTCAGATCGACTTTCGTGCTACCGCCGCCAACCTCGTAGCCGACGGCCCTGACAGTCTTAGTGATGACGCTGGAGGGAGCGACTTCTTGATCTGCTTGAGCTGCCGTGCTGCCTGAGAATCCCGATAACCAGCACAGCAGGACGGCAAAGGTTGTCGCCTGTCTATTGGGTGACTTCATAGCGCTACCCCTTTCAATCTAATAGTCGAGTGGAACAAGCGTCAGCCCTGCAGTTGCACGAGTTGTTTCGTTGTTCCAGGGGATACTCTGAAGACTCCAAGGCACAGAGCGTTGTGCGTCGCAAACAAATGCCGACAGGCAAGCCTCTTCTTTTCTTATGATCGAGAGTTGCAGCATAGAAGGGAACTGGCAACAATGACAGTCTGCTGGTGAGGTCAGCTGGAGCGCGTGGCCGGCATTTGGCTAATCCGTCGGCGCACCATCCTATTTGTAAATGACCGGGACAGAGCATAGGGGATTGTGATGAGGACCGGACCGAGCAACAGCGCCGCCCCGGGGTGGATCTCGCGAAAGATGAGATATTGCGATCCGACATCGGCAAGAATGGCTATCCCTACCAGGTTGCGGATGGATGCCAGCATATTTCGCAACAATCTCGGCCGGTGGGCGCCATGCAAAACTACCGCCCGAACAAAAGGAGGTAGCCCTGCGCGGGCGTCCTTAACCCCGTCGCGTGCCCCGAGTATGATCGCCACTATGGGCTGCAGGACAAACCGCATTCTTCCAGGGCCAGAGAGACGTGCGAAAAGGTCGGCAAAGAAGTCATGGGTGAACAGGTACGGGTTGCCGGTTTGTATGATCCTCCAGACTGCGCTCGGCAGTGCAGCGAGAAGTACCGCAATGACGACTACGGTCAAGACCGACCTGCGAGAGATAGAAGCCATTTAGGGCACAAAACTCCGTCAATAACAAGATCAGATGCGGTCGCTATCCTCAGCCGAGAAGGCTCTGCACGAGTCTGCCGCTGCATATCCGGTGCGCGAGCTGACGAAATTGCTCTGCATTCTCGGGCGGCGCGAACAGACCTTGTTCTTCGTCGATGATCTCATCGCGGGGTGAGAGGGGCAGCCGCACGCGACGGCTGACGAGGTCATAGTTGCCGAATACCACGCCCAGATCAGGAAAGTGGGCGCGAAATTCCTGGCAAAGGCAGTAGGCACTCCAGGCAGCGTTCAAGGTTATAGCTGCTTCAAGCAACGCGGCTTGATATCCTGGTTCGCGGATGACCTCAAGGCCAAATACCATTTCCATGCTCATTGCAGCAACGCGCACCGCGACCAGGATCTGGTCCTCAATAGACCGGACGGCATAATCGGTTGCAATCTCCAGATAACGGCGCGGTTCGAGATACAGGCGTACGGCCTCGGTGACCGCACCGCACTGAGCATGGGACAACACAACCACAAGCTTGAGCGTGGTTGGAAAGTGAGCGACTGCATACCGTAGGCTGCCCACGCACTCCTGACCGAGCACATTGCCGGCAACCCGGACAACGAAGAGTTCGTTGCAGCCCCTGCTGAATACCGTTTCAATTGGAACGCGAGCGTCGGCGCATCCCAGAACGGCAGCAAAAGGGGCTTGTCCGGCCACGTCCCCATTCCCAACGCCCCACCCAAAGGCCCGCGGATCGAACGCGATGATACGGCTGTTCTTGGCCGTGTGACGGGTGTCCGTCATTTCCGCAAAGTCACGATTCCCCTCTACCAGGAGCCGGCAAGCCTCTTCCGGAGTCTGGGGCATACTGTACGACTCGGCCTTCGCGGGATCGAAGCGATAGACGAGTTCGAACATGGTGTTTGTTCCTGAATCAGCACACGTTACGCGCGGCCGGCGCTGGCACCCGGCTTTGGCGGCCGGTAATCGTCCTTCAATGACGCGACTCAACTTGCCGCTCGGAGTGCTCGCTTTCTTTGCTCGATCAGGGCTGCAATACACATTCTCTGTGCGATGCCTGGAATCCGAGTTTCGAGTCCTTCCGCATGCAACAGATCGCGCACGTCCCCGTGAACCTCAGCCAGCATGAGGGACGCTCCGCCTTGCGCCACTTGTTCGTCAAGTTCCCTGAGCATCCGTACTCCCGCCAGGTCGATGTTCGCCGACGTAGAGAGGTCGATAATCACCAGTTCCACATCGCCTTGTCGACGCGCTTGTTCCAGCACCTCGTTCTTGACGTTCTGGGCGTTGAAATAAAACAGTCCCGCCTCCACACGCAGCACCAACACGTGTGGAATCGTTTCACTGTCGGCATAGCGTGCAGAATCGGCAAATCCGTCGCTTCCGCGCAGCTTTCCCAAGACGGCGATTTTGGGATGGGAAGCTCGTCGGAGCAGAAGCAGAATAGAAAAAATAGCAGCCAGCAGCACACCCTTCAGGATCCCAAACGCCAACACCCCAACTGTGGCCACCATGGCTACACGAAATTCCATCCTACTTACCCTGTACAAATGCCTGAGTTCGCGGGGCCGGATCAGTCCCCCGACTGCTATCAGCACAACCGCAGCCAAAAGAGGCTCGGGCAGATTGTTCATTAATCCGGTCAAGAACAACAGGACTATGCCTATACCAGCTGAGGCAACGACCAAAGCCATCGGGGTCTTGGCACCGCCAGTTTCGTTCACCGCCGACTGCGACATGCCTCCCGCGAGTGGATACCCCTGTCCCATTCCCGCCGCAAGGTTCGCAAGGCCCAGGGCCAGCAACTCCTGGTCCGCGCTGATGGGATAGCGATGCTTGAGAGAAAACGTCCGAGCCACTGAGATGCTCTCCACGTACGACAACAGAAAACAGGCCAGCGCCACCGCAAGCAGATTATCCACTTCTCTCCACTGTCCTACTGGCCATCCGAAATCAGGAAACCCCTGGGGGATCACACCCACGGTTTTTACGCCCTGTCCACCTAGAGAGGAGTACGACATCACCATGATTGAGAGTGCAACCACAAACAGCGTGATTGGGCGCCGGGGCAACAGTCGCTCCCCCAAGACAATAAGTGCGAGAGCACCTAGCCCCACGCCCAGGCTCGCCAGATTGGTCTCCGGGAGATGCCGGAGCACTCCGATCGTGCGGGTGAAGAAATTGCTGCCTCCGCTGCTGATGCCGAATAACTTCGGTAATTGGGTCGAAGCAATTACCAGACCTGCTCCGAGCTTGAACCCGCTAAGCACGGTCTCGGAGACAAAGTTAGCTATGGTGCCCAAACGTAGCGTCCAGGCAATGATGCCGACAAACCCCGCTAGTACCGCTACCGTTGCCGCCAAGTGGATATGGCGAACCGTATCACCGGCCGCCAGAGTGCCCACAGCTGACCCGATCAAAATAGAAATTGCCGAGGTTGGCCCTATGGCCAGTTGGCGGGAGGTTCCAAAAGCTGCGTAAGCGACTCCTCCCACCAGATAGCAATAAAGACCAGCTTGCGGGGGCAATCCGGCCAGGGAAGCATAAGCCACTGAGACCGGAACGGCATAGGCGGCAAGGGTCAGCCCAGCCACGAGGTCGGAGCGCAGCCAACTCCTCTGATATTGCGGTAACCAGGTAATGACAGGGAGGGCTGAACGGATCCGGTTCTGCCAGGCGCGTTCGTCATCCGTCTGCACTCGCTGCTTCCTTCCTCAGGTGTGCGCGCACCACTTAACCTGCAACCTGACGGCGAGTGATCTCAGCCATCAGGTCTGATTTGGCTGTTTTGAGCATCTCGGCCGGTCTCAGGCGTGCGAACAAATCGAGCGAGCGTGCGATCGTCCCCGTCCATCCGGTCTGGTGGCTTGCTCCAAGCCCCGCCCCGTTGTCCCCGTGGAAATACTCGTAGAAGAGGATGTAGTCTTTCCAGTGCGGATCATCCTGGAACTTGTTGGTTCCGCCATAGACCGGCCGTTTGCCGTTCTCATCGCGAAGAAAAATCGCCGAGAGTCTGCGGCCAATCTCTTTTGCTACTTCGAACAAGGTCATGTATGTTCCCGAACCGGTGGGACATTCGACCTTGAAGTCATCGCCGTAGAACTGGTAGAGGTTCAGCAAACCCCGGATCAACAAAACGTTCACCGGCATCCAGACAGGCCCTCGCCAGTTGGAATTGCCACCGAACATTCCCGTGTTCGACTCCGCCGGCAGATATTGAACTTTGAATTCCTGTCCGTCGAGATTGAATACGAATGGATGCTCCAGGTGGTAACGCGACAGAGACCGTATACCATAGGGAGCGAGGAACTCATTTTCGTCAAGCAAGTAAGCCAAAATCCGCCCGATCTTCTCCTTGTTGCAAACCGACATCAGTCGACGGTCAGCGTAGCCGACGAACTTACTGTCCGCAGGAGCGATATGCTTCAGCAGATCCGGATGGCGCTTTCTGAACAGTTCGATCAATTCCAACATTCGGGGATGGCGCGCCACGGCTCCGGATTCGAACACCGTCGAAGCGCATAGCGGCAGCAGTCCGACCATCGAGCGGACTCTTAGCCGCTTGGCATCGCCATTCGGGAAATGGAGCACGTCATAGAAGAACCCGTCCTCGCTATCCCACATCTGGTCGTGGTGTTCCCCGATCCGATCCATGGCGTAGGTGATCCAGAGGAAGTGCTCCAGGAACCGGTAGGAAAGTTCCTCATACATGGAGTCGTAGTCTGTAAGGATCAGGGCGATCTCCAGCATGTTCTGGCAGTAGAAAGCCATCCAGGCAGTGCCGTCGGCTTGATCCAGATGTCCGCCCGTCGGGAGCGGAGAACTGCGATCAAACACGCCTATGTTGTCTAGCCCGAGAAATCCGCCGGCGAAAACGTTCTTTCCCTGTGGATCTTTCCGGTTGACCCACCAGTTGAAATTCTGCATCAGGCCTTGAAACGACCGCTCCAGAAAGCGGAAATCTGCCCGGCCCAGCGTTTTTTCAATATTGTAGAGAAATAGAGTTGCCCAGGCATGCACTGGCGGGTTCACGTCACTGAAGTTCCACTCGTAGGCTGGGATCTGCCCATTCGGATGCGCGTAGAGATTCCGCAGCATGAGCAGCAGTTGATCCTTAGCAAAATCGAAATCCACCAGGGATAGCGCGAGCGTGTGAAACGCGAGATCCCATGCCGCGTACCAGGGGTACTCCCATTTGTCGAGCATTGAAATGACGTCGCTGTTCAGCATGTGGAACCACTCGGTATTGCGGATATTCCGTTTACCCGATCCCATCAAAGGATGAGCGTCGTGCTCCTCCAGCCAACGGTCGAGATCGAAGTAGTAGTACTGCTTGGTCCACAGCATTCCGGCCAGCGCCTGGCGGTGTATGCGACGTTCGTCGTCGCTCAACGAGCCGGGGGTGATCCTGTCATAAAACTCGTCCGCGTCAGCGTGGCGCTCGGTAAAGACTTGGTCAAAGGTGTCGAATGCGTCGCCTGTTGGCTTTGCCCTCAGGCGCAAACGAATGACCTTGCTGCCACCCGCCGGCACCTCGAGGCGATAGTAGGCGGCCGCTTTCGTGCCTGTCTTGTATGGACTCACGACCTCGTGTTTTCCTGAGACTACGTAATCGTGAAATGCGTCCTTCACATACGGAGACGGATTCGGCTGCCCCCAGAGCCGGTTGACGTTGGATTCATTTTCCGTGAACAGGAGGTCGGGATTCCCTTCACACTGAAGCGTGCGCTCGCCCATTGTGCCGTGTGAGGCCAAGACTGACCCGCTTTTTCTTTGGCGTAGGGAGGGCTTGACTGCGTCCTTTTCCCACGACCATGTGTTGCGAAACCATACCGTCGGAAGCAGATGGAGCTCCGTAGGTTCGGGACCCCGGTTGTGAACTGAGATCTTGATGAGAATGTCTTCAGGATCTCCCTTGGCGTATTCGACAAACACGTCGAAATACCGATCGGCATCAAATATCCCGGTGTCGAGCAATTCATATTCGAACTCTTCCCGCGATCGCTTCCGGTTTGTCTTGATGAGCTCTTTATATGGATACTCTCCCTGCGGGTACTTATATAGATACTTCATGTATGAGTGCGTCGGCGTGCTGTCGAGGTAGAAGTAATACTCCTTCACATCTTCGCCGTGATTGCCCTCGTTGTTAGTCAGGCCAAACAATCGCTCTTTCAGGATCGGGTCTCGGCCATTCCACAGAGCGATCGCGAAACACAGTTGTTGTCTGTCATCGGAGATGCCAGCCAGACCATCTTCACCCCAGCGGTAGGCGCGGGAGCGGGCCTGGTCATGACTGAAGTAGTCCCAGGCATTTCCGTCCTGACTGTAGTCTTCACGAACCGTCCCCCACTGACGTTCACTGAGATACGGCCCCCACTTTTTCCATGGGACGCCGTTCTCGCGGGCCTCGTTCAGACGCTTTTGCTCCCTTGTTTCGATGTACGTAATTGGAGTCTTCTCGCTCGACTTCATGGATATCTCCCTGGTCGGTTGTAGATTGTCGTCTCGTGAGTATTCGGCTTATTGATTGTTCTCGTGCTTGTTCATCATTGGGAACTGTTGCTTTTGCCAGTACCTTCGTTGACGTCAAGCGATACAACATTAGGGATTGGCCCACGTGGGCAGAGAAGTTAAGCGCAAGGAAGAGAATCCGATGAAATCTTTAGCGATACTGCTGATATTGACCCTTGGAGCCTTGTTCGCAATAGTGCAGGCTCCATCGCCTAAGGCTTCCGCATCATCCCCTGCAAAGAGCGTTGGACTATTTGCTTATCCAATGAACCAACAGGGTCCTGAACAACAACTCAAAGACGAAAACGATTGCTACAGCTCGGCCAAGCAGCAGACGGGCGTGGATGCGCAAGCCCCGCCACCCGCGGCACCCAGCGCGGAGGAGCAGCAAGCTGCTCAAAAGCAGGCTGCGCAACAGGCCGCCGCAGCAACCCCGAAGGGAGGAGCAGTCAAGGGTTCCGCTCGAGGCGCCGCCGGAGGCGCGGCCATTGGCGCGATCGCTGGGGATGCTGGCACCGGCGCAGCCGTTGGCGCAACCGCTGGGGCCGTGCGCGGCAGGCGCCAGCAGAAAAAAGCCCAGCAGGGGGCTCAACAACAAGCAGCCGAGCAAACTGCTCAGGCGCAACATCAGGCCCAGGCGGAAGCCAACGCCAAACATCAGGAAGCAATAGATACTTTCAAGAGGGCGTTCTCGGCATGTATGGAAGCCCGAAAATATTCCGTCAAGTGACAGGCAGACTGCCACTTTGCTGATTTGCCAGCGCCACTATCAGTTTTGACAGTTCAACAATGTCCAACAGGTCTTTAAGCTATGTTCGCCTCACCCGGTTGGAGTCCGAAGGGAAAGGGCTGGGGACAGCGCTTCTCTGCTCACCCCGAAAGATCCAGACTTAGGAGATCGGACGGATACATTCATGCGGTACAAGCTGCGGACCGCGACGCTCGCATTTCTGACACTTCTGATCATTTCGGTGAGCACGTGGGCAAAGCAGGTTACGCAGAAGACTGAGACATTAGTGATAAATGGACAAACGGGTAAAGCGACGGTCATCGAAGTAGATGGCCGCGCCTATGTCGACCTTACAACATTGGCGCAAATCGCGAATTGGTCCGTGAGTTTTAAGGCCAATCGAATTGTCTTGAGTCCGGCGCCAAACACCGCAAGCGCTCCCGGAACTGTTGGCCCGCCAACCCAAGACGACGACTCCAGCCTATCCCGCGACTTTATGCGTGCTGGGATGGAAGCGATAGCGCAGATGAGGGAGTGGGCCAGTCCGCTTTCATACGCCATTCAGAATGGATATCCAGTGACAGAACATTGGGTTGCAGGCTACCGCGAACAGGCTGCGCATGCTCTCAGTCTTGCATCGGTGGCAGCCACCACTGATGCTGATCGACGCGCCCTTCAATTGCTCACCAATGAGTTCGATGCCGTGCGACAGTGGAGCGACAAGCTCGTGGAGGCCCGTAAGTCCATGAGCACAGGGCAATATGCCATGTCCGCGAGCGCGTTACGCGATGATCCGCTGTCGCAGAAGATCGTTGCCTGTGGACGGTTCCTGGCGCCGATGTTGGCGGGCGGAAGCATTCAGGATGATCCGTCGTGCCACTGAATTGTTGGATGAACGCCAAGTCAATGAGCCACCGTTCTTCAACTCGCGACTAGTACTCGCGCTAGTTCGAATGAGCCCGCAGGTGTGTGAAACAGGAACGTGGAAAGTGTCGTATTGGTAGGCGTTGGCCGGTGTAGTTCGCCAAACCAGGACGTGGGTGTTGGGGGTAGGCATATGAGCCGCCTATGGTGGGTCCTCCTGTTTTGTCTATGGTGGTTGTCTCCTAACGCGCCAGTGTTAAGAGGGCAAGTGGCGCAGACGATCGGTACGGAACCCCAGCACGTCCAGAAGGCGACGCACCATGGCGGAAGAGATGACATTGAAGCTATTGGCAATCGGAAGATTGGCGGGAGGGGGTTAGGGAACTGGTACTCGTTGGAATCTGAGATCAGTATGGGCCGCGAGTACTCCCAGGAGATTGAAAGCACTTGGAAGCTGGTAGAAGATCCAGTGGTTGTGGACTATGTGAACCGTGTCGCACAGAATCTGGTTCGCAACTCCGACGCCAAGGTGCCCTTTACAATCAAAGTGATTGATTCGGAGGAGATCAACGCCTTCGCTTTTCCGGGAGGATTTCTGTTCGTGAACTACGGGGTCATTCTCGCGGCAGACAACGAGGCGGAATTGGCCAGTGTCATGGCTCACGAGATTGCTCATGTTGCTGCGCACCACGCTACGAGGCAGATGACTCGAGCCCAAATGTTCAACTTGGCGTCTATTCCTCTCATTTTTGTCGGTGGCGGTGTGGGTCTCGCAGTGCAGGAGGCGGTTGAGCTTGCGATACCGTTGGGCACGACCAAGTTTGCACGAAGCTTCGAGGCGGAGGCTGACTACCTCGGAGTAGAATACCTGTACAAGGCTGGCTATGACCCTCAGGCGCTCATTTCATTTTTTGAGCGAGTTCAGGCGGGAGAAAAGCAAAAACCAGGATTCGTGGCCAAGGCCTTTTCCACACATCCACAGACTGCCGACCGCATAAAGAAGACTCAACGGGAGATCGATAGGATACTTCCCGCCCGCGAAACCTACGTTTTATCGACCTCCGAGTTTGAGGATATGAAATCACGGCTAGCAATCTTCTACCATCGCCAGCGGACACGTGAGGAGCGGGCAAATCGCTCGATTCTTCAACGCAGGTCTGCCCAAGAGGACTCCAGCGACGATGATCCGCACCCAACACTAAAGCGACGCGATAATCAATGATTAGTCGCCCGTCGAGGCTGGCAGGATTAGTGCTTTTGCTTTAGCAGACTTATAAGGCTTTTGACATCCGCAATCCTATGAGAATCCCAGTCTTAAGCGCCGAAACCCACCCACCAGACTCATCGAGCGCAGTTTTATGGCGCGAAAATGTAGGCTCCGATTCTGGAAGGTCTCGCCAGTACTCAAGAGACTGTCAATTTTGGCAGTCGCGGGTCGCTATGCCGCGAGTGATCATTCCACAGGTCCGGCAACGGAAACTATTTGGTCGCGAGAAGACCAAGAGCATCCCGCACTGGTGGCGCGTCAAACCTGGCCGTTCCAGCGCCGGACCGATTGCGGTCACTAGAGAAGGACATTCCTTTATGAACGCTTTCTGGGCAGAAATCCCGATTCGCGTCACGCGAAATCTAGTGGCCATCAGCTGTGCGGCAATACTTGTGCCGGGCGACCTGAGTTCGCTGGCGAGACCAATGTTACCGCAAGCGGCCGCAGCCACGGAAGAAGCGGCCCGTGTACCGCCAGAACAGCTCGATTCTCTGGTGGCTCCAATCGCGCTCTATCCTGACCCCATGTTGAGTCAGACGCTGGTGGCATCCACCTATCCTCTTGAAATAATCCAACTTCAGCAGTGGCTGGAAAAAAACAAGAGCCTAAAGGACAAGGCTCTTGCAGATGCCGTCAAAAAGCAGGACTGGGATCCAAGCATCCAGGCGATGGCAGCCCTTCCGGAAGTAGTTAAGCAAATGGCCGAAAACATCAAGTGGACCACGGACCTTGGCAACGCCTTTCTGGCGCAACAGGGTGATGTGATGGACGCCGTGCAACGCATGCGCAAGAAGGCCAACGACTCGGGCAACTTGAAATCCACCGAGCAACAGAAAGTGGAAACCAAAGTAGTCGAAAGCAAGCAGGTGATCGTGATCGAGCAGGCCAGTCCGCAAGTTGTTTATGTTCCCAGTTACAATCCCACCGTGGTGTACGGCGCGCCGGTTTATCCGTATCCACCCATTGCTTATCCGCCAGTAGGATATTACGCCGCGGGTATGGCGATTTCATTTGGTGTCGGCATGGCAATGGGTGCGGCTTGGGGTGGCGGCTGGGGGTACAACAACAACTGGGGCGGAGGGAATAACAATATCAACATCAATAACAACAACACATTTGTAAACAATTCCAACCGGCAGAACGTCAATAATCGGCAGAATGCCTCCAATCGATCGGCCAGCGGCAATAGCAGCTGGCAGCATAACCCGCAGCATCGCGGAGGCGCCCCCTATTCAAACAAGGCGACGGCTAACAAGTATGGGGGCACGGCTCGCGGAGATTCAATGGCCAGCCGGCAGTCGCAGGCACGTCAGAACCAGTCGCAACGAGGCGGCCAGCAACAGGCCGGCGTCAGCAACCGGAGTGCGTCGGGAGGCCGCCAGCAGGGATCGGCCGGCGATCGGAGCGCTGGTGGGAGAGACGCCGGCAACCGGGGCGCGGGAGGCGGCAATACTAGTGCGAATCGCGGTGGCGGCGGAGGCGGAGACCGTGTCGGCAACCGCAGCGTTCCCAGTGGCGGAGGATCCCGCAGCTCCAGTGGGCTCGGCGGCGGCGCCGGAGGGTACAGCGGCAGTAGTGCGCGGAGCAGTAGTTCACGCGGCTCATCAAGCATGGGAGGCTCCCGTGGCGGCGGGAGGAGGAGGTGAGTCTTGATCAGGAGGGAGGAACACGTGAGATCACAACCATCTAACGTCATCAGATGGACCATACCCGTCGTGCTGACGGCCATCCTGGCATGCACCCTGGTGATGCGTCTCAACGCACAAGCACAATCGAGCCAGAA
>Ga0157369_10007730_pt1 | contig 12365 bp, 11 predicted proteins | sample C25metaG_FD_113461 | JGI IMG/M metagenome (GOLD analysis project Ga0157369, IMG submission 113461) | Corn rhizosphere microbial communities from Kellogg Biological Station, Michigan, USA - C2-5 metaG | ecosystem: Host-associated > Plants > Roots > Rhizosphere > Soil | place: USA: Michigan...
AAGGCGACCGTGGTGTCTCCGGCGATGCGTCCTGCGAGACGGTGTCCGTCGAGCGCGGGCATGTGTTCGAATAGCCGCTCGATTCCCCGGTGCGCATAGCCCAGCCGCTCCTCGAGGCGCAACACCTTTTCGCCGACGACCGAGAAGCGGAAGTGTCCGGGCTCGATGACGCCGGCGTGAATCGGACCGACGGCAATCTCGTGGACACCGTCACCATCGACGCGGACGAACGGATAGTCCGCTTCCTGGATCTGAAACTGCTCGGTCCCGGAAGACAATTTCTGCAACGGGAAGTAATCGGCAGGCCAGTTGCCGTGATTCAGCCACGGCCGTGTATCGTCGGCGCCGATTGCGCGCAGCCCGACCAGATCGTAGACGGTCCGTTGCATGCGTGTCGCGCACGGAAAGAGCGCCGATATATCCGGGTATCCGTCGCTGCCCCCATGCCCGTCGCCTACCGGCAACTTAAGCCACAAGATGCCGTCTTCCAGCGCGTAAGCGACTGAGATAGTGAATGTGCCCGGAGTCTCTTCGGCACCCCACAGGGAGATCAGACGGCCACCCGTCTCGCGCACGGTGCCGGCGGTGCGGCTCCAGGTGTCAAAATCGACGTGTGCGAGAAAAGCCGAGGACTTGCCCGCAAACACGGACAGGCGAGCCAGGTCGGAAAACCCGAATGCCTCAATGCGCATGTGTCACCCCACGATCATGGCCGCCGCCTGCCGATACCACGTTGCAAGATAGGGCGGAATGTAGACTCCCAGCATCAACCCGACGCCGAGATGGACGAACACGGGCAGCAACGCCGGTGGGTGTTCAAGAACTTTGGCCGTCGTGTCGCCGAACACCATGCCTTGCACGCGCACGAAGATAGCCGCGAAGGCTACAGCAAGCGCGAGCAACAGGAAGGGCGTGGCCCACGGCAGCTTGCTCATCGCGGTGGTCAGGATCAGGAACTCACTCGCGAAGACGCCGAATGGCGGCATGCCGAGGATCGCGAGCGCGCCGAGCATCATGCCCCAGCCGACGGTTGGGCTCACACGCAACAAACCTCGGATGTCGTCGATCGCCTGGGTACCAGCCTTCTGGGCCGCATGCCCCACGGTAAAGAAAATGGCCGACTTCACCAACGAATGCACCGTCATGTGGAGCAGCCCCGCAAAGGTCGCAATGGGGCCGCCGAGTCCGAAGGCGAACGTCATCAGACCCATGTGCTCGATCGACGAATACGAAAAAAGCCGCTTGACGTCCTTTTGCCGGAACAGCGAAAAGGTGGCGACCAGCACCGAGACCAATCCGAAGCCAACCAGCAGGTTTCCCGGCAGGCCGTTATGGAGTGCGCCATCGGCCAGCACCTTGCAGCGCAGCACCGCATAGAGTGCAACATTGAGCAGCAGGCCGGACAGCACGGCGGAAATCGGTGTGGGGCCTTCGGCATGCGCGTCGGGCAGCCAGTTGTGCATCGGCACGAGGCCGACCTTGGTGCCGTAGCCGATCAGCAGGAACACGAACGCGAGCGAAATGATGGTCGGGTCGAGACTGCCCTTGACCGCATTCAGACTCGTCCAGAGCAGTGCCTCGTCGCCGCCGAGTTGCCGGCTCGCGGCAAGATAGAGCAGGATCGTGCCGAACAGCGCCTGGGCGATGCCGACACCGCACAGGATGAAGTACTTCCACGCGGCTTCGAGGCTGGCCGCGGTGCGATATACGCTGACCAGCAGCACGGTCGCGAGCGTGGCGGCTTCCATGGCGACCCACAGAATGCCCATGTTGTTGGTGAGCAGCGCGAGCAGCATCGCAAAGATGAACAGCTGGTACATGCTGTGGTAGAGGCGCATGCGAGGGCCGGTCATCTTGCCCCGGTCCCGCTCGATGCGCATGTACGGCCTCGAAAAGATCGAAGTGGTCCAGCCGACAAAAGCCGTCAGGGCGACGAGGAACACATTGAGCGGATCGACGAAGAACAGTTTGCCCAGCGCGAACGCAGGCCCGTGTGCCACGGTTTGCACGGCAAGCAGCGCGGTGGCCGCGAATGTGAGGAAACTGAACCCGACGTTGAGTTCCGCCGCGACACGGTGTTGTCCCACGAGCGCCAGACATGCGCCCGCGAAAAGCGGGATCCCGAAAACCAGCAGCAGTACCCAGGCTTCAGTCATCCTTGAGTTTTTCCAGGTGATGAATGTCCAGACTGTCGAACTGCTCCCGGATCTGGAACATGAACACGCCGAGGATCAGGCTGCCCACCAGCACATCGAGTCCAATGCCGAGTTCGACGATCATCGGCATACCGTTAGTGGCTGCGGCCGCGGCGAAAAACAGGCCGTTTTCCATCGACAGGAAGCCGATCACCTGAGGGATTGCTTTCGCACGCGTAATCATCATCATGAACGACAGCAGCACGCAGGCGAGCGCAATGCCGAGCGTGCCGCGCGCGACCGACGAGGCGAGCTGGCTGATCGGCGAGGCGAGATTGAACGCGATGATCACGAGCACGATGCCCACCAGCAGTGTGGCGGGAATATTGAGGAGCGGTTCGACATCCGTCCTGACATTGAGCCGCTGCACGAGCTTGTAGAGAATCCAGGGGATCAGGCCGACCTTGAGCACGAGGGTCAGCATCGCGGAAATGTAGAGGTGCGAGTCGGCGGTCACGTATCCGAGCACCAGGTTGGCGGATACGAGCGTCAGGCCCTGCAGCGTGTAGAGGTGGATCAGTGACAGGATCCGGCGCTGGCTCAACATCGCAAACGACAATAGCAGCAGGATGGCGGCCAGAAAGTTGATGATCTGCGTGGCGAATCCGTGCATTCATGCCCCCAGCAGAAAATGAACGAGCATCCCGATGACGGCCAGCAGGAAGGCCGTGGCGAGAAACTCAGGGACGCGGAAAATGCGCATCTTCGCGTTGCTCGTCTCGACTATCGCGAGCACCGCGCCGCCCACCAGAAGCTTGACGAAGAGCGCGGGGATGGAGAACAGCAGCGCAGTCGGATTGCCGGCTTCGGCAATGCCCCACGGAATGAACAGGGCAACGCCGATGCAGGAGTACGCGAACAGCTTGAGACTCGCGGCCCATTCCATCAGAGCGAGATGCCGGCCCGAATATTCAAGGATCAACGCCTCGTGGATCATCGTGAGTTCGAGATGGGTAGTCGGGTTATCGACCGGCAGGCGCGCGTTCTCGGCGAGCGACACCATCGTGAACGCGATGCCCGCGAAAGCAAGGCTCGGATAGATTGCCAGTTCGCGGTGACTGAGCGTGGCGACGATGCTGGTCAGCAAGGTGGACTGCGTGATGAGCGATGCCGAGAACAGGACCATCAGCAAGGCGGGCTCGGCGAGGAAACCCACTAGCATCTCGCGGCGCGCGCCGAGCGTGCCGAACGCGGTGCCGATATCCATAGCGGACAGCGAAAGCGTCACACGTGCCAGCGCGAAGAGGCCGACCAGCGCGATTGCGTCCGCGGCAGGCGAGAGCGGCAGGTCGGTCGAGAGCGTCGGCACTATCGCGCAGGCGAGCGTCATGCACGCCCAGACAACATAAGGCGCGCCACGGAATATCGGGCTTGCATGGCTAGCGACCACGGACTCCTTGTTGAACAGCTTGTGAAGCATCCGGTAAGGCTGCCAGATGCTCGGCGCGCGGCGGTTTTGTAAGCGGGCGCGGCACATGTTGACCCAGCCCGTGAGCAGCGGAGCGGCCGCGAGTGCGAGCAGGATTTCGAGCCCCTGCGAGATCAGTCCGGAAAGCGTGATCATCGTCTCACCAGCATCAGCAGCACGATCAGCACGATGAAGCTATGCATCAGATACATGGCAATGCGGCCGGTCTGAAGCCGTCCGGCCAATGCCGCGATGCGCATGATCAGCCGTTCCAGCGGAGCATAGATCAGGCTCCACGCGCGATCCGTCACGGTGACGCTGTACTCCGGGTGTTGGTCGAACGGCGAAGGAAGCCGGCGCTCGATCTTGAATAGCGGCGTGAAAATTTCGCGGATGGGTTGCCCGAACCCTTCCGCGGTGTCCTGCATCCGCGCGGTCACGAACGGATAGCCGCAGGCCCACGGCGCCGCGCGCCTCAGGCGCCCGTGGTAGAGACGACGAACCAGTAACCAGGCGAGCCCGCAGCACGCGCAGAAGAACAGCAGAAAAACCGCCGGCATATAGCTGGCCCGGCCTACGCTGGTGGGCGCGAGCAGCAGCCAGCCATTGCGCGCGACGGCCTCGCCGATACCGGTTCCCACCAGCGTTCGGGTGACGCGGTCCAGCACGGCCACGAACTGCACCGGCAGCAGCCCGAGCAATACGCATATCGCCGCCAGCCAGACGAAGCCGATGCGCTCCCAACGGCTCGCGTCGCGTGCTTGCGCCAGCTTCGTCTCTCTCGGTTGACCCAGAAAGACGATGCCGAAGAACTTCACCATCGTATAGCCTGCCAGCGCGGCCACGAGCGCGATCAGCGCCGCGACCAGCGGCACCACCATATTCAGGAGCGGGTTCGGCAAGCCCGGCGTGAACAGAAAGCTCTGCAGCAACAGCCATTCGGAGACGAACCCGCTCAACGGCGGCAGTCCGGCGCTAGCAAATGCGCCCACGAGCGCCGCCCATGCGGTCCACGGCATCACGCGGATCAATCCGCCCAGACGGCCGAGATTGCGTTCGCCGGTGGCATGCAGCACGGAACCCGTGCCGAGAAACAGCAGGCTTTTGAACGTTGCGTGGCTGGCGATCTGGTAGAACAGCGCAGTCAACGAGAGCGCGGCGAGACTGTTCATGCCGTACGCGCGAAACAGGATCGCCAGTCCCATGCTGATGAACATCAGCCCGATGTTGTCGATCGACGAATACGCGAGCAGCCGTTTCATGTCGGTCTGGATCGCGCTGAACACGACGCCGAACAGGGCGGTGAAGAGTCCGAGCGCCAGCACGAAGACTCCCCACCACCACAACTGGACATGCAGCAAGTCGAACACCGTGCGCAGAATGCCGTACAGGCCCGCCTTCAGGATAAAGCCGCTCATGAGGGCGGACACGGGTGACGGCGCAGCCGGATGGGCCTCGGGTAGCCACACATGCAAGGGGAAGACACCCGCCTTTGCGCCGAAGCCGAATAGCGCCAGCAGGAATGCGGCGGAGGCCCAGAATACGTCGAGGTGCTGTTCGCGCATGTTGGCAAACGTATAGTCGCCGGTATTGGCTTGCAGCAGGCCGAAACACAACAGGAGCGCCAGCGCGCCGACATGGGAGATCAGGAAGTAGAGGTAAGCGGCTCGACGGATCTCCGCGATGCGGTGATTGGTCATGACAAGAAAAACCGCCGACACGGTCATCGTTTCCCATGCGACCATGAAGCTGTACGCGTCGTCCGCGAGTAACAGCGTCGCCATGCTCGCGAGGCACACGTGATATTCGAAGCAGAGTAAGCCGGGCGGCGTGCCTTCACCCTTGCGGAAATAACCGGCGGAGAACGCGCTGACGCCCGTGCTTACCACGCCGAGCACAGCCAGGAAATACGCCGACAGTCCATCGAGCCGAAGATGAAAGGGGAGGTCGGGCAACCCGAGCGGCAGGATGATTTCCTGAGGACCGGCGAAAACGCCGGTCAGGCCCAGCCCGAACAGAGCCAGGCCAAACACTGCGCCGACCGGAAACAGCCCGTGCGCAACCACCCGTGTCCGTCGCAGGCTGGCGAGTCCCAGAACGCTGACGATCAGCCAGCCCGCGACGACCAGCAGCACGTAGTGGATGACCAGCAGGTGTTCCATCGCCGTTGTCTCCGGGGCTGTCAGATGTCGTGTTCGACGGCAGGCTCGCCGGACGAAGGGTACTCCGAATCAGACTCCTCCCGGTGATGATGTTCCATTCGTTTGACGTGACGACACAGGTCGAGACCCAGCGATGTCGTCAAGACCTTCGCGCGGGCATGGAGGTCGTCCCACCCCGGCACGGTTCTCCGCTTGAAGCCGACGGCGATGACGTTTGCCCCGCACTGCGCCGTGGTGCGGAGCAGGTTTGCGTCGCACGCCCGGCGCATCCGGGCGAGGTGCGTGGCGAGCCGGGCGTCATTGTTCAGCAGGTTTGACACGAGAACCCCTTTGTCGCGCAGCGCCGCACGGCAGGAATCGTAAAACGACTGGCTGGACAGCGCAGCGGGCAGACCCGTTGCGTCGAAGCCGTCGAGCAGGATCACGTCGGCGATTCCCGTCCTGTGTGAAAGATACGCGGCCGCGTCGGCATGCACGATGTGGAATCTTTCCGAATCGGGCGGGACGAAAAAAAATTCACGCAACGCGATCACATTCGCGTCGATTTCGACCGTAGTGACCCGCGCCGACGGAAACTTCTGGAAGCAGTATTTCGACAACGATCCTCCGCCCAGCCCGACGATCAGGATGTCTCGTGGGGCGTGATGGAAGAGCCCGAAGATCATCATGGCCCGTGTGTACGGGAGGTCGAGCTCGAACGGGTCGCGCCTGCGCATCGAGCTTTGTATGCCCAATGGACCGAAGCGCAGCGACCGTGTGCGCAACCCGTCGCTTACCACGGGCACGGGATTTCCGGGCGGGCCATTCAACAGTTCCGCCAGCGCCTGCCTGAAGTGATGGTGATTGGCCGACAAATCAATCGTCTCCGGAAACTGCCTGGGCCGGGTGCGTGCGTTGAATCTGCCAGGCTGGAAGGTGCATCGGGTTACCAGTTTATGATAATGTCATTATCATCCTAGCAGCTTTGTTGAGATGGTTCCACCGATGCCGCTCCGGCTCCTGCATGCGCCGGCACGGCTCGATGCATGCAAACAGGAGTCGATACCTGATGCCAGCAGACTATTTCCGCTCGCGGCACTGTCGATCGCGCTGGCGATCGTGCCGCTGATCGACGATCTGCGCGGACGGATCTATTGGCTTCGACCGCTAGCGCAATAGCTGGCTGCGGCTTCGTGACGCCCCGCTCGCCGCGCCCGAAGCCACCATCAGGATGGAAACGGTCTGCCTGACACTGACGCACATATTATGATAATAAGATCATCATTAGAGTGCGTTACAATGATAATGCGGGTTATTGACCGGCACGCCCTTTGTGTTTTCGAACCTGAATGCGGGGATCGTGCGAGACGGGGGCGCTGCGTTTGAGGGGAGATTGACGTGATTGACACCAGTATTTCGCTTTTGTCCCACGACTACACGCACCGGTTCTTGCGAGACCTGATGGGCCGTCACGGACTGATTGTCATTGGTGTGGGCAGGGCGGGCGAGCGGGGATTCCAGATGCTGTACCGGTTCTCCGACATCTGCGACAGCCTGGAAGATTGCGGGATCAATGTCATCTTCGTGTATCAGAAGGAATCGGCCCGCCATGTCCACGACACAACCTCGCTTTTCGGGGCGCGATACCGGCAGCGGCCCTGTCTGTTTCTGGACGACGACGGGAAGTTCTTTCGTGCTCCACTGCGTCCAAAATCGCTTCGGGCGGTTCATCTGGATCGGGATATGAAGCGACTCGGCACGGTCGACATTGCGGTGCGGGATGACGAATGGGACCAGCAATTACGCGCTTTCCTTGCACAGAGGGCCGCAAGTTCCATGCATTGAGTGCTGTGTGGCTATGTCCGGGCGTGGCGCACCGGCCGTGACGATTTACGTGCAAAGGGGAGTGGGTTGGTCGAGGCATTGATTCAGATAAATGGCCGGTGGGGGCTGAACGGGCACGAATCGGCGAGGCTCGCGGTGAGTGCTGCCCGGTTTGCCAGCGATATCGTCTGCATGGCGAACGGCCGGTCCGTTAACGCCAAGGACGTCATGTCCGTCATGTCCCTTCGGGTGAGGCGAGGCACGCTCGTACGCATCCTGATTACGGGGCCCGACGAAAGCGCCGCGATGGATGCCCTGTCGGCGGTTCTGCATGCGCAGGTGTCTTCCTGACCCGCTTCAGGCAGGGCACCCCACTCGACACACACTCGCCAACCGACCACGCCACGATTCGCCCCCGATCATGCTCAAGACAGGAAAGAGAAACCCTAACAAGCCATTGGTGATTGAAAACGACCAGGTGGTGTCGTTGTACTTCGACGCGCGCGGCGTCCAGAGCACGATGTTGCGGCACGATCCCTACGCTCTCGCACTGGGCTACACGCGGACCATGATGGGCTTTCTGCTGTTCCGGCCGTCTCCATGCCGTATTTCAATGATCGGCCTGGGAGGCGGTTCACTGGCGAAATACTGCTATCGCCATTTGCCGGACACCGCCATCACCGCGATCGAAATCAATCCGGATGTCATCGCGCTGCGTGACCATTTTCACGTGCCGCGCGACGATGGGCGTTTCACAGTGGTCTGCGCAGATGGTGCGCAGTACGTCGCCGTGCCGGGTCACCGGCCCGACGTGCTGTTGGTCGATGGCTTCAATGCCGACGGCCTGCCTGCCAGGTTGGGCAGTAGCGTGTTCTACGAAGCCTGTCGGCGCAGACTGAGCGACGATGGCGTGCTGGTGGCCAATCTGGTGACGGACGAACCCGACTTCCACCGCTACCTCCGCGCGCTCTGGGAGGTGTTTGCCGGCGCGGTTGCTCTGGCGCCGTCTGAAGGTAGTGAGCACAACGTCACCGTTTTTGCGTGGAAAGGAGCGGGCGAACTTCCATCATTTACAGCAATGCTTGAGCGGGCGCGCGAGCTTCAGGCGCGGCACGCGGTCAATCTCCACGCCACGGCCACGCGCATTGAATACGGCAAAAAATTCAACTGGAGCCGATATGGACGGACGGCTTAAGTGAAGGTGTCCGCTATCTGCGGACGGTTTCATCTCTACGGACCAGACAGATCGAGCAAGTGTGCGCTCGCGGCAGGAAGGCGACGGCAGGACGCGCCAGCGAGGGTGGCGCCAGGATGACTCGGGAGCAGCCATGTATTATAATTAAATTAACATATCTGGACTCTGCCCGTCATGGAAACGAAAAGCGCTCGGCTCACGATTTTAATCGATCCTGTGAAGAAGGAAGCGTTCGAGAAACTGTGCTCAGCGCAGGACCTGACGCCCTCACAGGTGGTTCGGCAATTGATCCGCGATTACCTTGAGCAGCACGGCGTCAGCTACAAGACAAAGAGCGCTATTGGCGCGCGCCCGCGCCGTAAAACTGCCTGAATCAAGGCGGTTTTCAAGTCCCCACCCCGATCCTTCAGCGTCGCTGCGCTTCGTTGCAAGCGGGTGGCGGCTGCACAATTGCTGTCAGCGCTCGCCCAGCTCCCGATTCTGTTCAGATCTCCAATTCATGGCGAGGCTCGTGCCTTGCTTCAGTCGGCGCGCGGTCGCGAGCAGGTTCAGCGGATGTATCGTTGCAAGGGTGCGTGCACGTGCGAGTAGCGCATCCCGGGACGGAAGCTTCGACGCGCCTTTCCATGCAAACATCGTGTAGTTGCAACTGTCCTCTGCCATAAAAATGGAGAGCGAGTCACCAAACGCCGAGCGCGCCTCTTCCAGATAATGGGGAATAAGCGGATCGTCCTCGACGAAATTGGCGACGAGCACTCCATCGTCCGTAAGTCGCGCATGGCACGCCGAGTAAAACGCCGCGTTACCCAACTGCGCGGGCATGCCGTGTGCCAGAAAGCCATCTACGAGAATCACCTCAGGGCGCGCGTCGCCGCCTTTGACGTATCGTGCCCCGTCTGCACAGATCACCTCGAATCGCTCGTCATCCGGCGGAATATGGAATGTGTCGCGCAGCGCGATCACTGCGGGGTCGATTTCGATGGCCACTATTCGTGTGTCCGGAAGGTGCCGGTAACAGAACTTGGCCAGCGACCCTCCGCCCAGCCCGATCATCGAAATTCTGCTGGGCGTGGGCTTCAGCAAAAGAAATCCCATCATTGTCCGGGTATAGCCGAGCACCAGTTTGTGCGGATCGCGCCGGGACATGAAGCTCTGCGTGGCCAGCAGGTCGAAGTGCAGCGACAGCGCATTGGCGGTTTCCAGTACGACGGGCGTACCGTCCGCGGGCGGCTCGGCAAGAAATTTCATGTAGGCGTTGAAGGACGCGCGCGAGTGATCCATGCAGTTGCCTGGGCAGCGTGTAAGTCTGGCTCTTCAGCCTCGTGATAACCGGGAGCGCCTTCGCTCCGCTTCCGCTCGGCCGGCAATCATGTCACACGGCTAACCAGATTTGCAGATTATGATAATGATATTATCACGGCAGTCATTTCGGCCGCCACTGTGTGACGGGTCGTGGGCAAGGGACTTTGGCATCTGAGCGGAGCCGGTCGATCGGACGCGCGGCGCGTGCCCTTGACATTGCATTCCACCGAATATCGGCGGGGCACGGGCTGCGTGCTGATCCGAACGTGATACTCAAAGGAGCGACGGCGTGACGAAGAGGGCGGTGAAAAGGCGGGCACTGGATGTGGCAGCGGAAGATCTCGACATGCAGGACGAACGTGTCCGCATAACGGTTGCAGGTCAGACGCCTGCAATCACGACGCAACCGGCGAACGCCTCGGCGCAGGACGTGACGCCGCACACCGGGGTCCCGGACGGAACGGTCCCGACGCGGGCGGCGTCACGTCGCACGAAAGCGAGCACACTTGTGCATGCTGCGATCACCTCGATGCCGGATGAGTCCAGCGGAGAAAATGAAAGCGGCCGCGCGGACCTGAAAGCACTGATCAAGCTCGGAACCGAGCGTGGCTTCATCATTCGAGGGGAAATCAGCGATTGTCTGCCCGAGCGCCTCGCGCAACCGGATGCGATCGAGAACGTGATCAGAGCGTTCAGCGAAATGGGCATTGCCGTGTTCGAGCAGGCGCCGGACGCGGAGTCGATGATCATGGGCGATCATCCGGCCGCGGTCGCGAGCGACGAGCAAATGGAGGAAGAGGCCGTAACGGCTATCTCGAGCGTGGACGCGGAGTTCGGCCGTACTACAGATCCCGTGCGCATGTACATGCGTGAAATGGGCGCCACGGAGCTGCTTACCCGTCAGGGCGAGATTGCCCTTGCGCGACGAATCGAAGAGGGCCGCAACGGCATGATCCGGGCCATATCTTCGTGTCCCGCAACGATAGCGGAGATCCTCGCGATTGCTGACGGCGTCGCCTGCGGCGAAACGGCCATCGACGAACTCGTCGACGGTCTGGTCGATCCGGCTGAAACCGGGACCGACGATATGACCGCAGTGCCGGACGACTCACTCGATTCGGCCCCTGTGTTCGACGACGCCCAGGGCGACGAAGACGAAGACGATGACGCCGCTGGAACCGAACCCGCCGATCAGTACATCCAGACACTGAAACACGACGCGCTTGCGAAATTTGCGAAAGTGGCTGATTGGTTCGGGCAATTGCGGGATGCCTATGAAACACAAGGCTACGGTTCCGCACGCTATTGCGCCGCACAGGCAGCGATCGAGGCCGAGCTGATGACGATCCGCTTCACCGCGCGGACGATCGAACGCTTGTGCGGGGCACTGCGGCTGTCAGCCGACGAAGTCCGAACTATCGAGCGCGAAATCGCGCGGATCGTAGTAGAGCGATGCGGTGTGCCGCGTGACACGTTTGTCGCGCATTTCCGCGGTAATGAGACCAACCCTGCGTGGGCGCGGCAGATCGTCGCGGCAGGGCAACCGTTCAGCAGCGTGCTGGAACGAAACCTCCCCGCGATCCAGCTGGAGCAGGAAAAACTGCTTGCCCTGCAGAAGCGGGTCGTGTTGCCGCTCGACGAGTTTCGCGAGGTCTGTCGCGCGCTGAGCGCAAGCGAGGCAAAAACGCTGCGCGCGAAAGGCGAAATGATCGAGGCGAATCTGCGGCTGGTGATCTCCATTGCCAAGCGCTACACGAATCGCGGACTCCTGTTTCTCGATCTGATCCAGGAAGGCAACATCGGGCTGATGCGCGCCGTGGACAAATTCGAATACCGCCGCGGATATAAGTTCTCCACGTATGCGACCTGGTGGATCCGGCAGGCCGTCAGCCGGTCGATCGCGGATCAGGCTCGCACCATCCGGGTTCCCGTCCACATGATCGAGTCGCTCAACAAGCTCAAGCGGATTTCGCGCAAGATCCTGCAGGAGACGGGAAGTGAACCCGACGCCGCTGTACTTGCGCAGTTGATGGAAATGCAGGAGCAGAAGGTTCGGGCAATGCTGCGAATCGTGAAGGAGCCGGTTTCTCTCGACGCGGCCGTGGGGGAAAACGACGACACGTCGGTAGGCGACCTGATCGAAGACTCCTCCGCCATTTTGCCCGACGACGCGGCGCTCCACGCCAGCATGCGGGACGCCATCGGCGAGGCGCTCATGACGCTGACGCCGCGCGAAGCGAAGATTCTGCGCCTGCGTTTCGGTATTGAGAGCGGCAGGGATCACACATTGGAGGAACTCG
>Ga0157369_10007731_pt1 | contig 12365 bp, 15 predicted proteins | sample C25metaG_FD_113461 | JGI IMG/M metagenome (GOLD analysis project Ga0157369, IMG submission 113461) | Corn rhizosphere microbial communities from Kellogg Biological Station, Michigan, USA - C2-5 metaG | ecosystem: Host-associated > Plants > Roots > Rhizosphere > Soil | place: USA: Michigan...
CGCGTTGTTGATCGCCTCGAACTCCTCCTCGAGGAACTGCGACGCGAGCTTCGGCCGGTTCGCGCCGAAGGTGTTGGTTTCGATCAGGTCGGCGCCGGCGCGGATGTAGCCGACGTGCACCGCGACCACGCTCTCGGCTGCGCGGAGATTGGCCTCCTCCGGACAGCGCAGGCCCGGCACCGCGCTCGCGAGCAGCGCGCCCATGCCGCCGTCCGCGACGAGCGGCGTCCCCGAGGCGATCCGGTCGAGAAAGCGCGACATCTGGCCATTGAAGCCGAGATGAGAGAGCGGGGCCGCCGCCGGCCCCGCTCTCGCACCTCGGAAGCGGCGGAGAAAGCCCCCGCCGCAACGGGGCTCCCTCGACGCCGCACACCGAATATCGCGGTCCGAACGTTGTTGATCCATCCCTCGGACGTGGTTGACACGGCTACTTCACGCTCAAGTGCCGGGCCGCGCGCGCCGATGAACGGCCCGGACAGTTCTGCCGGGGGCTGACGGCAATCACCTGCGGCTCGGAATGTCCTGCGGCGGCGCTCCTCGTGGGGCGCCGCTACGCGTTAGGACTCGCGAATCGTGCGCCCTTCCATGCCGCCGGCGACGGTTACGAGCTCGCCCGTGATGTGCCCCGAGAGCTCATCGGACGCGAGCACGACGATTGCACGCGCGATGTCGTCGGCGGTTGCGACCTTCTGCAGCGCCATCGTCCTGGCGATCCTCCGAACGAGTGATTCGTCGAGAGCGCCACGCGTCATCGGCGAATACGTCCAGCCGGGCGCCACCGCGTTGACGCGCGCCCGCGGCGCGATGCGCACGATCTCGTTCTTGAGGCTGAGCAGCAGCCCGACCTGCATCGCAGACTTCGCCGCCGCGTAATCGGCGTGTCCGGCCTCGCCGAAACGGCCTGCCGTCGAGCCGACGAGGACGAGGCTGCCGTGCCCGTTGCGCTGTACTTCGCGCAGGAAGGCCTGCGCCGTCAGGAACGTCGCGGTCAGGTTCGCGCGCAGCGTCGCCTCCCACCGCTCGAGCGACAGCTCCCACACGGGCTCGTCCGCCGACGGCCACACGCCTGCGACCGCCGCGCACACGTCGATGCTGCCGAGCGCGGCACGCGACTCCTCGAACAGTCGCGCCACGTCGTCCGCGCTCGTGAGGTCGGCTTGCACGATCGCGTGCCCGCCCACTTCCTCGGCGCGGTCGCGGCCGGTGTTGTAGTGCACGACGACGCGTGCGCCCTCGTCCGCGAATGCGCGCGCAGTCGCCGAGCCGATGCCGCCCGACGCGCCGGTGACGACGACGCCCTTGCCCGCAAGTCCCGTTTCCACCGGTGGGACAGTAGTCTGCCGCCGTGCGCGTCCACGTGATCAGCGACATCGAAGGCGTCGCAGGCGTCGTCAAGTGGGCGCAAGCCGGCGGCGAGAACAGCACGCTCTACCACGAGGCGCGCCGTCTCTACACCGAGGAGATCAACGCCGCCGTGCGCGGTGCGAAAGCGGCGGGCGCGAAGGAGATCGTCGTCATGGACTGCCACGGCGCCGGCGGCGACTACACCTTCAATTCGCTGCTCCCCGACCTCTTGGATCCCGACTGCGAGTTCGTCGTGCAGAACACGTGGACGGAGTACACCGAGTTCCTCGAGGAGGGGTGCGACGCGGCGTTGTTCGTCGGCATGCACGCAATGGCCGGCACGCCCGACGGCGTGCTCTCGCACACCGTCTCCGGGCAGGCGTGGCAGGCGCTGCGCTTCAACGGCATGCTCGTCGGCGAGACGGGCATCAACGCCGCGCTCTGCGGCCAGTGGGGCTGCCCGGTCGTGCTCGTCACCGGCGACCGCGCGGTGTGCCGCGAGGCGACGGCCCTGCTCGGCGACGGGCTGACGACCGTCGAAGTCAAGGTGGGGCTCGGTCGTTTCAGCGCACGCAGCGTCACGGCTGTGCGGGCGCGCGAGTTGATCGAGGACGCAGCACGGCGCGCATTGAAGGATCTCTCCGCGGTGCAGCCCTACGATCCCGGCCGGCCGTGCGAGATCCAGGTCGACTTCACGACGCCCGACCGCCTGATCGAGTACCGCAACCGCCGCGGCGTCGAGGTCGCGGGCCCGCTCACCATCGTCTCTCGCGGAGACGACTGGTGGACCGCGTGGAGTCAATTCTTCTTCTGAGTTTCCCGGGGGGGGGCAAAATGGGGATACGTTGGCGATATCGACGGCTCGCACACCCTCCAGGAGCAACAGGCTCGCGCGGCGAGGAATCAGGCCCTCTTCCGTGAGATCAACGAACGCATCGAGAGCCTGAACTCCGACTTCAGCACCATCACTCCGGATCCCGGCAACTGGGTCTGCGAGTGCGCGAACGAGTCCTGCCTCGGGCTGGTGCAGATGTCGGTCGCGGAGTACGAAGCGGTGCGCGCCGCGCCGAACCGCTTCTTCGTCCTGCCGGACGACGGTCACGTCTGGCCGCAGGTCGAGCGCGTCGTCGAGCGCACCGAGCGGTACTGGGTCGTCGAGAAAGTCGGCGTCGGGGAGTCCGTCGCGAAGCAGGCCGACCCGCGCTCCCGCAGCTAGGCGGGAACTTCCTCGACGATCCCGAGCGCCTCGACGAGCGTGAAGAACGCCTTCGCGAACGGCGATGCCTCCGTCCGCTGACGAACCTCGTGCCAGTCGATCTGCTCGCGCAGCGCGCGCGCCCACTCGAGCACGCTCGCGAAGTTCGGCTCCTGCTCCGTCATCGCCATCAGCTTGGAGACCATCACATCCTCGAGCGTCGACACCCTCACGCGCAGTGCCATCACCTCGGACTCCGGCGCGCGGTCGATCATCTCGTCCGTGATCGGCCCGCTCGCCGGGTTGAAGATGAGGTCGACGAGGGCGCCGTTGTCGTGCCACGTCTTGTACAGCCAACCCTCCGGTGGCCGCTCGACTCTCCACCCTTCCCGTCGGAAGGCCTCGAGCGCTTTCTCGGCGTCCTCCGGCTTGAGCAGGAAGTCGACGTCGTGCTCGCTGCGCGGGCCGCCGCGCGACCACGCCGAGAGGCCGCCGCCCAGGACGAACGGGATCTCCGCCGACGAGAGGATGCCCGCCGCCGCCTTCATCGCCTCGATCAGCTCGGGAAAAGATGACTCGGGCATGTGCTGCGCCGTTTCCGATTCACGGTGACGTGCAACATCGTTGTGCGTGATTCGGATTGCCGCAGCGGGCGACGTCCACGCCTCCGAGGCGACGCGCGACCGCGTGCTCGGGGCGTTCGAGCGCGTTGCGGAAGAAGCCGACGTGATCCTCCTCGCCGGCGACTTGACCACGACCGGCGAGCCCGAGCAGGCCGCCGTGCTCGCGGACGCGTGCCGCGACCTCGACATCCCCGTCTTCAGCGTCCTCGGCAACCACGACTATCACGCCGGCCGCGAGCAGGACATCCGCGCCCTGCTCGAGGAGGCAGGCGTGCACGTGCTCGAGCGCAGCTTTCGGACGTGCACCATCGCCGGGGTCGAGCTCGGTGTGGTCGGAACGAAGGGATTCGTCGGCGGCTTTCCCGGCTCTGTGCTGCCCGACTTCGGCGAACGCGTGCTGCGTCAGGCGTACGCGGAGACGACGGCCGAGGCCGAGGCGATCGGGAAGGGACTGCAAGAGATCGTGCACTGCGACCTGCGCGTCGTGCTGCTGCACTACGCGCCGATCGAGGCGACGATCACCGGCGAGCCGGAAGGCATCCACGTCATGCTCGGCAGTGACCGCCTCGCGACGCCGATCGCCGAGTACGGCGCCGACCTCGTCCTGCACGGGCACGCGCACGCGGGCACCTTCGACGGCTGCATCGGCAAGATCCCCGTGTACAACGTCGCCGTGCACGTGACCGGCCGCGACTTCTGGATCTTCGATCTCGAGGGTGCGAAGGGTCGAAGCGAGACCCGAGTCGAGGGGCCCGCTTAGTACCCTGGCTGCGTGGCCCGGGTCGTCCGTATCAACCTCGCCCCTGTCAAAGCACTCGGACTCGTCCAGCTCGACGAGGTCGAGCTCGGCGCGCGCGGTGTTGCAGGCAACCGTCGCTTCTGGCTGCTCGAGCCGGACGGCCGGCTCGTGAACAACAAGCAGCATCCGACGCTCGTTCAGATCCGCCCGCGCTGGGACGAGAACACGCGCGAGCTCGAGCTGGCGTTCCCGGACGGCTCGCGCGTCGCCGGCGTCGTCGAGTTGGACGGCGAGAAGGTCGAGCCGGAGATCCGGGGCTACCCGATGGCGTCGCGGCGTGTGCGCGGCCCATGGGAGGACGCGATCTCCGCGTTCGCCGGGATGCCGTTGACGCTGCTCTGGTCCGAGGACGGCTTCCCCGACCGGCTGTACGCCGGCACCGCGACGATCCTGTCGCGCGAGTCGGTCGCGCGGCTCGCGGAGGCTGCGGGCGAGGACGCGCTCGACGCGCGCCGCTTCCGGATGCTCTTCGAGATCGACGGCGTACGCGCGCACGAGGAAGACGAATGGATCGGCACGCAGGTACGCCTCGGCGACGCGACCGTGGAGATCCACGGCGACGTCGGCCGCTGCGCAGTCACGACGCACGATCCCGACACCGGCGAGACGGACGTCGACACGTTGAAGGCGCTCGCGGGCTACCGCCGCGACGGACGCAAGGAGCCGCTGCCGCTCGGCGTCTATGCCTCGGTGGTCGTGCCCGGCCGTGTGCGAGTCGGGGACGAGGTCGTGCCGACGCAGGAACGCCTCATAGCAACTTCGCTATCCTGAGGTCATGGCAGCGCGCGCCAAGGCGATCGACAAGCGGCCCCTCGAACGGCTGCACGAGAAGATCGTCACCGGCGATCGCGGCTGGTTCTTCGCCAACATCGCCGACAAGGTCGCAGACCGGCGTGTCGCGATGAACATGTCGCAGCGCGAGCTCGCGGAGCTCTGCGGCACGACGCAGTCGGCGATTGCGCGGCTCGAGCGCGGCGGCCGGCCCCCGCGCATCGACACGCTGCTGCGGATCGCGGAAGCGCTCGACTGCGAGCTCGTCGTCGACCTCAAGCCCTACCGCTGAGCGAGGCGTACCTGTGATCATCGCGTGTCTCGGCGATTCGATCACCGCGGGCTCGCCGCTGTGGGATCCCGATCCGAAGGCGCGCAAGCGCATCGACGATCCCGACGAGCGCAGCCAGTGGGAGTGGTGGGCGATGCGCAAGCACGGCGAGATCGAGTTGCGCAACTTCGGCGCGTACGGCGAGCGCACCGACGAGATCGCGAAGCGCTTCGAACAGGCGATCGACGGAGTGGAGGCGATCGTCGTGCAGGGCGGGATCAACGACATCGTGCAGGGGCGTCCCGTCGAGCAGGCGGCCGCAAATCTCGCCGGCATGCTGCACCGTGCCCGCCACAAGGGATTGCGCGTCGCACTCGTGGACGTGCTGCCGTGGAACAACGGCAACAGCCGTGCGGCCGCCGACATCGACAAGCTGAACGGATTGATCCGTTCGATCGCGGAAGCGCAGGACGTGCCGCTCTTCCGTTTCAACGAGACGCTCGCGGACCCGTCGCGCCCGAGTCGCATGCGCGACGACTGGACCGACGACGGCGACCACCCGTCGGTCGAGGCGTACCGCCTGCTCGGCGAGCGCGCCTTCGAGCCGTTCTGAGAGGACTTACGCGGCGACGAGCTTGTAGCCGACGCCGCGCACGGTGACGAGCCGCTCCGGCTTCCGTGGGTCGCGCTCGAGCTTCCGGCGCAGGTTGGAGACGTGGACGTCGATCGCCCGGCGGTCGCCGACGAAGTCGCTCTCCCAGAGGTGTCGGATCAGCTCCTCGCGCTCGAACGGCTTGCCCGGCTGCGATGCGAGCAACGCGACGAGCCGGAACTCGGAGCGCGTCAGGAGGATCGGGCGGCCGTCCACCGCGGCGGTGTGCCGAGCGACGTCGAGCCGCAGGCCGCCGACCGAACGGACTGAGCCGCCGCTCTTCCGGTCGAGCTCGCGCCGCCGGAGGAGCGAGCGGACGCGGCTCACCAGCTCGGCGATCGAGAAGGGCTTCGTCACGTAGTCGTCGGCGCCGATGTCGAGCCCGTGGACGCGGTCGGCCTCGGCGTCGAGCGCCGTCAGCATCACGATCGGCAGGTCGTTGTGCTCGGCGCGAAGCGTCCTGCAGACGTCGATTCCGCGCCGGCCGGGCAGCAGCAGGTCGAGGACCATCAGGTCGTACGAGCGGTCGCGGGCCCGCTCGAGGGCCACGTCGCCGTCGCCGACGGCGTCGACCTCGTACCCGGCTTCGCGCAATGCATAGTCGACGGCATCGCTGATCGCCCGGTCGTCCTCGACGACGAGGATCCGGCCGTTCACCGGGCCGCTGCGGTCGACGGGAGTCGCACGGTAAACGCCGTTCCCGCGCCGACGGTCGACGACACGTCGATGTCCCCGCCCATCGCCTCGACGAGCCGGGCGGCGATCGCCAGTCCGAGCCCGTAGCCCTCGCCGGACGCGGCGACCCGGAAGAACGGCTCGAAGACGCGGTCGACGAACTCCGGCAGGATCCCCGGGCCCGTGTCCGACACGGTGATCGCGACCTTGCCGTTCGAATGCGCCGCGCTGAGGCGGATCTCTCCGGTGCGTGTGTTTGAGACGGCGTTGTCGACGAGTGCCTCCAGCGCCTCACGGAGAAGATCCGGAGTCGCCAGCGCGGCCACGCCGGCCGCGCAGTCGACGCGCAGCGCGACCCCTGCCGCGGGTGCGGCGGTCTGTGCGACGCGTTCGAGCACCGGCCGCAGCGCGACGAAGTCGACGGCGGCCTGCTCGCCCGACTGGACGCGCGCGAGAAGCAGGAGGCCGTGCACGAGGCGGGTCAGCCGTTCCGCATGCCGCTGCAGGTGATCGAGGAAGCGGTCGCGTTGCTCCGGCTGTTCCTTCGCGCCCGACTGGAGCGTCTCGATCGCAGCCATGATCCCGGTGAGCGGCGTCCGAAGCTGGTGCGCCGCGTTCCGGAGGAACTCCTGCGTGATCCGCGCCTGCCGGTGCTGCGAGCTGACGTCCTCGATGAAGAGGACGGCCGGCTCGTCGGTCGTCGACGCAAGGCCGCTGACCCGCAAGATACGGCCGTCCGCGAGTTCGACCTCCATCGGCCGCAGCGGCGCCGGCAACCGCGCGAGCCTGCTCGCGAAAGGTCGAAGCTCCGGCGGCGCGGTCTCCGCGAACACGGCACCGTTGCGGACGGCCTCGTTGCCGAGCAGCGCCCGCGCGTGGCCGTTCGCGAAGGCGATGCGCAGGTCGGGTCGGAAGGCCACGACCGCGTACGGGAACCGGAGCACGAAGGACTGCAGGCGTTCCGACGTGCGCGGCTGGACGGGCACCGGCGGTAACGGCTCGTCGGGCGAGAGCGCGACGACGATGCGCCGCGGCACCGTGGCAGGGAGCCTGCGCAGCGACACGACGCACTGTCGGTCGCCGTGCAGGAGGCGCACCTCGAACGACGCCGGCTCGTTCGGGTCGAGGCGGCGGAGCTCGCTTCGGAAGCGTCTCCTGTCGTCGAGCGAGACGACTGCCGCCAGCGGCTTGCCGACGAGGCGTGACGGATCGTGGCCGAGCAGCCTGACAGCCGCGCTGTTCGCCTCGAGGATGGCGCCGTGCTCGTCGAGCGCGAGCAAGCCCTCTTGCGCCTCGTCGAGGAGGCCGCGCAGCACCGCCGCGGCGCCTGCCCGAGGGAGCGGCTCAGCCGTCCGAGGTCTCCATCATCACGATCGCGCCTCGTACGTCGCTGCCGTTGCTCGTCAGCGGCGCGAATCGCGTCGAGACGCGGATCGTCTTGCCGCGGCGGTTGACCGCGTCGAGCGAAAGCTCCTTGCCGTCGTCGCCGGCGAGCACGGCGCGAATCGGCGAGCGCAGCTTGTCGACCGGCAGGCCGATGTCGAGATTGAGCAGGTGCTGCCCGTGCACCTCGCTCGAGCGCAGTCCCCAGAGCTCGCGTGCCGCGTCGTTCCACGCGGTGATCCGGAGCTCTCGATCGACGACGACGACGGCCGACGCGAAGCTCGCGAGGACGGCCTCGAGGAACACGTTGAGATCGTTCAGCTCGTCGCTGCGCTGCTGCAGCTCGTCGTTGATCGTCTCGAGCTCTTCGTTCGTCGCCTGCAGCTCCTCGTTCATCGTCTCGAGCTCTTCGTTCGTCGACTGGAGCTCTTCGTTCGTCGTCTCGAGCTCTTCGTTCGTCGACTGGAGCTCTTCGTTCGTCGTCTCGAGCTCCTCGACGGTCGACTGCAGCTCCTCGTAGGCGATCTCGAGCTCGCGCTTCGATTCCTGCAGGGCTTCGCCGAGCCGCCGGTACCGCGTGACGTCGGTGAACGCGACGGCCGTGCCGATCCCGTCGCCGCCGGCCGAGGTCAGCGGGTGGACGATGACGTCGAGAAACCGCACCTCTGCGCCTGCGTGCCATTCGACGTCGCGCAACGTCACCGCGTGCCCCTCGGCGTGGACGTGCTCGATCTGCGAGCGGAGCTCGACCGGGCGGTACGAGAGCTCGAGATCCTGCAAGAGCGAGCCGAGGTCGCGGTTGCCGAGGCCGAAGAGCATGCGCGCGGCCCGGTTCGCCGCCGCGAGCCGGCCGCCGCGGTCGACGAGGATCTGCGCGACAGGAGATGTGTCGAACCCGGCGAGCTGGACGTCTTCCCCGCGCTCGACGCGGTCCTGCTCGTTCTCGTCGTCGAGGCGCGGCAACGGCACGGCGCGGTCTCTCGCCGACGCGGCCGGCACCTTCGCGAAGATCCGGCGCTTCAGGTCGACTGCGCTGAAGAGCGGCGAGCGCGCGACGAGAACCTCCGACTTGCCCAAGAACAGGAAGCCGTCGTCACGCAGTGCGAAATGGAAGTTGCCGAGAATGCGCTGCTGCGCGTCGGCATCGAAATACATGAGCGTGTTGCGCGACACCTGCAGGTCGATGCGCGAGATCGGTGGGTCCTGCAAGAGGTCGTGGCGGCCGAAGATGACGTTGCGCCGCAGGTCGGCACGGAAAGCGAAGGAGCCGTTCTGCGGCTCGAAGTACCGCTCGCGCAGCGGTGCGGGCACGGGCTCGAGCTGCGCGGGCGTGTAGGCCGCCGCACGGCCCGCGCCGAGCGCATGCTCGTCGACGTCCGTCGCGTAGATCTTGACCCGGCTCCGGAAGCCCTCATCGCCGAGCGCCTCGGCGAGGATCATCGCGATCGTGTACGCCTCCTCGCCGGTCGAGCAGCCGGTGCTCCAGACGCGGATGGGATCGTTCGGTGCCCGAGCCGCGACGATGCGCGGGACGATCTCGTGCGCCACGTAGTCCCACGTCGGCGCGTCGCGGAAGAACGACGTGACGTTGATCAGGATGGTGTCGAAGAGGTGCTTGAACTCGGCCGGGTTGTCGGCCAGGTACTCGCGGTACGCCGCGTAGTCGGCGCCGAAGCTCGTCTCCTGCATGCGCTTGCCGATGCGGCGCATCAGGCTCGGGCGCTTGTAGCCGGTGAAGTCGAAGCCGCGCTCGTCGCGCAGGAACTCGAGGAGCTCCTCGAACTGCGGGTCGCGGTCGTCGCCACTCATGCGGCGCCTGCTTCGCGGGCCCCGTCGAACTGCTCGATCACCTCGCGCAGCACGAACGCATGCTGCACGGCGCTCTCCGCGCGGAGCGCCCAGCGCTCGGAGATGCGGGCGTTGCCGCCCTCGCGCTGCCGAGCCGCCATCCGGCGGTAGAGCGCCGCGCGCTCTTCGAGCGTGCGCAGCGCCGTCCAGAGCGCCGCCTCGACGCGCTCGGTCTGTGCGGCTGCAAACGACTCGATGCTGAAGGCATGGCCGGTGCGGCATGCGAAGCGCGGGATCGCCTGCGACTCGTCGAGCCAGATCGCGCCGTTGCACTCGGGGCACGTCAGCCCGGTGACGGTTCCGGGCTGGGGGCTGTCGCTGGAGCCGCGGTCGACCTCGACGAGGTGCTCCTCGTTTCCGCGCTCTGCGGCCTTCGGGAGATCCGGCGGCAGCGGCGTCGCGATCTCTGCGAGCACACGGCCGAGCTGCTCGGCGGTGCCGATGTGGTCGGGCGAGACGAGCTCGGACGCCGTGCGCGGCATCGTGTCGTACAGCGCCTCGGCTGGATCCTGTACGAGCGTCACGCCGCCCGCCTGTTTGATCGCCATCAACCCCGCGGTGCCGTCGTCGAGCACGCCGGAGAGGACGACGCCGGCGCCCGACGGGCCGTACGTCGCGGCAACCGAGCGGAACAGCGGGTCGACCGCGGGGCGGTGGCCGTTGATGCGGGGGCCGTGGTCGAGGCAGATCGCGCCGTTCTCGACGAGCAGGTGGCAATCGGGTGGGGCGACGTAGATCTGGCCGCCCTCGAGCACGAGCCCGTCGGTCGCCTGCACCGCGGGCAGCTCGCCCGCGCGGGCGAGGATCTGCGGCAGGACGCTCGTCCCGTGCGTCGGCAGATGGAGGACGACGAGGACCGCGGCCGGAAAGCTCTCCGGCAGCGCCCCGACGAGATTCCTGAGTGCTTCGATGCCGCCCGCGGACGCGCCGATGGCAACGACGTGGACGCTCCTGCTTCCGTCTCTGGTCGCCAACGAACCTCCGTCCTCCACCGACGACTCGATGGTACGCCTAAATCGTGATCACGTCGCCGTCGGCAGCCCGCTCCACGTCCTTCGAGAGCGGCAGCTCGTCCGGCCTGTGGATGAGGATCAACCGCTTCGCGCCGGCCGCGCGGAACGCGTCGACCGCCTCGTCCTCGGTCAGGTGTCCGCGCTCGGCGGGCTCCGGCTCGCGCAACGTCGCCTCGCAGAGGAAGACGTCTGCATCCTTGGCGAGCTCGACGAGGCGATGGCTCGGGCCTGTGTCCCCCGAGTACGCGAGCGTCCCGGCGTGGTTCTGCACGCGCAGCCCGAACGTCAGCTCGGAATAGTGGTCGAGCCGATGCGGGGTGAGCGTGAAGCCGGCCGTGTCGAACGCGACGTCGTCCTCGTACTCGCGCACGTCGAACGCGACGTCGATCTGGCCGACGAAGCTCATGCGCTCGCCGTGCTCGCGCAGGCGCTTCGACCCGCCGGGGGGCAGCCACAGCTCCGGCCGCGTCGCCTCGCGGCCCGGGCCGAACGCGGCGCCGAAGATCCACGGGACGAGATCGCCCCAGTGGTCGAGGTGGAAATGCGTGATCGCGACCGCGTCGACCTGCGGCCAGCCGCCGGCGGTCGTGCGCAGGCGTGCGAGGACGCCCGGGCCGCAATCGAGGAGGAGCCGCCCGTCCGGGCCGTCGACGAGGTAGCCGGACTGGGCGCCGCCGGCGTTGGGCCAGGCGGGCGAGCAGCCGATGACGGTCAGGCGCACCGGCGTATCCTGCCGATTTCTCACGATCGAGCGGCAACGGTGTATAACTGCCCCGTGGCCAGGGGCTCCGCCGACGTCCTCAAGAAGGTTCCGCTCTTCGCCGGTCTCGACGAGCGGGAGCTGCAGGCGATCGCCGGATCGATGCGGGAGCGGAAGTTCTCCGCCGGCAACACGGTGACCGAGGAAGGCGCCGGTGGGGCGGGCTTCTTCGTCGTCGAGTCGGGCGAAGCCGAGGTGACGGTTGACGGCGAGCCGCGCGGCACGATCAAGGAGGGCGACTACTTCGGCGAGATCGCGCTCCTCACGGGCTCCGACCGCACGGCCACGATCACGGCCAAGAGCGACATGGTCTGCTGGGGCATGACCCCCTGGGACTTCCGGCCGCTCGTCGAAAGCAACTCCGCCATCGCGTGGAAGCTCTTGACCGCGATGGCCGACAAGCTCAAGTAAGCGCAACGAGCGAAAACGGGGATACCCCCCGACACCTGTGTCCGCCGGTCGATAGTGTCGCCGGGTGGACCCGGTCGAGTCGATCGACTACGAGCCGAGCGCCCCGGCGCCCGGACGGCTGGCGCTCGTCCAGCGCTTCGCCAACACGATCGACGAGGAGCACGGCCGCGAGGTTCTGCATTCCCCCGACCAGCTCCGGTCGCTCCTCGTCGAGCTCGGCCTCCTCGACCGGACGGCCCGCGTCGGGCCGCGCGAGCTCGCCCGCGCCCACGACCTGCGGGACGCGATCCGCGCGCTCGCGCTCGCGAACAACGGCGTCCCGACGGACGCCTCGCTCGAAGCGCAGCTCGTCGTCCGTGTCGACGACGCCCACGCCGTTCTCGCCCCGTCGCAGCGCGACGTCGACGGCGCGCTCGCGGAGCTCGTCGGGATCGTCTACACGGCGATGGCCGACGGGAGCTGGGCGCGGCTGAAGGCGTGCCGCAGCCATCTCTGCAAGTGGCTCTTCTACGACCGCTCGCGCAACCGCTCGGCCGTCTGGTGCTCGATGGCCGTGTGCGGGAACCGCACGAAGACCAGGGCGTACCGAGCTAGGAGAGCCTGAGCAGCCGGCGGGCGCC
>Ga0157369_10007733_pt1 | contig 12364 bp, 13 predicted proteins | sample C25metaG_FD_113461 | JGI IMG/M metagenome (GOLD analysis project Ga0157369, IMG submission 113461) | Corn rhizosphere microbial communities from Kellogg Biological Station, Michigan, USA - C2-5 metaG | ecosystem: Host-associated > Plants > Roots > Rhizosphere > Soil | place: USA: Michigan...
CGCACCGAGCCCGGCTCCGCTGACGATCGCGCAGGCAAAGGCCTCCCAGGGAAGGACGACGTACGCAAAGCCGGCGTAGCCCAGGGCGCTCGCCAGGCTTCCTGCGATCACGATCGCTTTGCCGGAGTACCGGTCGAGCAGCGCTCCGGTCGGCGGAGTGACGATCGCGGCCGTTGCCATGGTCGCCGCGAGAACCAGCCCGGCTGTCGCCGTTGAAAAGCCACGGACCTGGTGCAGATAGATGATCTCGAACGGAAGGATGAGCCCGTAGCCGAAGTAGTTGAGGGCGCCTCCGGCTTGCAGGATGAGCACGGGGCGAGAGAGCCCGGTACGCCAACCAGCGATCAGGTGTGAGACGTGGCGGTTCATCACTCGTACCGTCAGGCGATCCGGCCCTCGCGTTACGCCTTCGCGAGCATGTAATTTCGACTGATGTACGGGCATGAGCCATCGAGCAGCGAGACCGCGCTCCTCGCGGCCCTCCGCGGCGGTGACGAGGACGCGTTCGGCGCGCTCGTCGATGCCTACGGCGCCGTGATGCACAGGGTCGCGCTGACGTTCGTCCGCTCGAGCGCGGTCGCCGACGAAGTGGTGCAGGAGGCGTGGCTCGGGGCGCTCCGCGGCCTCGACCGGTTCGAAGGCCGGTCCTCCCTACGGACGTGGCTACTGCGGATCGTGGCCAACATCGCCCGAACCCACGCGGTTCGCGAGGCGCGCGCCGTGCCCTTCTCCTCACTCGAGCTCGCACGCGATGCCGCGGAGCACGAGCCGGCCCTTCCCACCGACCGCTTCCAAGGCCCCGACGAACAGCATCCAAGCCGCTGGGTCTCGTTCCCGACGCCCTGGTCGGCCCAGCCGGACAGCGCGCTCCTCTCCGCCGAGACGCGGACGCTGATCGCCGACACGATCGCGGGCCTCCCCGACGGCCAGCGGATCGTGATCTCGCTGCGCGACGTCGAAGGTTGGGACTCCGCCGAGGTGTGTAGCGTCCTCGAGCTCAGCGAGACTAACCAGAGAGTGCTTCTGCACCGCGCGCGCTCGAAGGTCCGTGCTGCACTGGAGCGTTACTTGACCACGGAGTCCCCGTGAACGACGAGTTCAGCTGCCAGGAGATGATCGAGGTCGTCACCAACTACCTCGACGATGCGCTGCCGGCCGACGAGCGGCAGCGGTATGAGCGACATCTCTCCTACTGCGCCGGCTGCAGCACCTACCTCGACCAGATGCGCGAGACGATCAGGCAGACCAGCATGGTCCCGCGTGACGAGTCGCTTCCGCCCGCGCTGCGGGAAAAGATCGTTGCTCAGTTCCGAAGCTGGCGGAGAGGCTAGGACGCCCAGGCGAGCTTTCGGAGCACGGGAATCCGTTCGCCGTCGACGGTGATGCCATCGACCTCCAGCTCGGCCGAGCCGATCATGAAGTCGATGTGCTGGGCGCTCTCGTTGCAGCGCTCGCGGTCCTCGTCCGCGCAGAGAAACGGGAAGCCGTTGCCGAGCGCGATATGGCTCGATGCGTTCTCGTCGAGCAGCGTGTTGTAGAAGACCGTGCCGAGCGGGCCGATACGCCCTTCGCCGTCGACGAGCGAAAGCTCACCGAGGCGGCGCGCGCCGTGGTCGATCTCAGTGAGGTTACGCAGCGTCTCTGCGTTCTCGTCGGCATCGATCTCGACCGCAACGCCATCTTCAAAGCGAACAGTGAGTCCGCGGATGATCGTCCCGTCAATGAGGACGAGCGGCTTCGTCGCGGTGACGTGCCCGCTCGTGCGACAAGGGTCCGGTGTCGTGAAGACCTCCTCGCTCGGGAGGTTCGCGAGATGGCGCAAGCCCTTCGCGGTCGAGAACTCGATGGTCGTCCAGGTCGCAGTCGGTAGCAGCCCGATCGTCAGCTCGGTCCCAGGCCCGCGCAGCTCGATCGCGTCGAAGCGGTGGGCGGTCAGCCGCGCGGCGTGGTCGTTCAGAACCGCTAGGCGCTCGTCCCAGGCGGCGAGCGGGTCGGGCTCGTCGAGGCGCAGCGCATGCTCAAGCTCGCGCCAGAGCTGCTCGCAAGCCTCGTCCGCCGGCAGGCCGGGATGGACAAGCGCCGCCCAGGCCGGATGCGGCGCCGGGACGTAGCACCAGTTGGTCGAGCGTTCGTCGAAGACCTTGAACGTCTCCTTCACGGTCGGCAGCTTGTCCTTGCCGAGGAGCGACTTGTCGATGCCATCCATCAGGTTGGGCGCGGTGACGCTCCGCAGCGCGATGCGCGCGCCATTCTCCTCGGCGTGCTCGAGCACACGTTCGCCGTACCAACGCGGAACGAAACCAAGCGTGTCCGGGTCGGCGTTCTCGATACGCACGCGCTTCACGTACGGATCGAAGTAGACGACGTCGACGAACTTGGCGCCGCGCTTATAGGCCGCTTCGGCAGTCGCACGCACCTGCTCCTCGAGGCCGATCTCGGCGTACACCATGACGACCTGGCCCTCCTGCACGTTCGCCCCGTGGACGGACAGCTCGGCAAGGCCGGTAAGGCGATCGGGCATGGAAGACAACCTACGGTCGCGATTTGGGACGACAATTCGATGTCCTTATCGAGAAATACGGAAGCGCATAAGATTCGACAGGCAACATGTTGCCCGTGGATTCATCATGCTGAGCGATCTTTGGCCCGGCCTCGATCTGAGGCACTTGGCCGCGTTTTCGGCCGTCTCCAAGACCGGCTCGTTCGCGCAGGCGGCCGAACTGCTCGGCTATACCCAACCGGCAGTCAGCCAGCAAGTCGCGGCCCTCGAGAAGATCGTCGGGCAGCGCTTGTTCGACCGCTCGTCCGGTCGCGCACAGGCAACGCTCACCGAAGCGGGCTCAATCCTCGCGAGTCACGTCGACGAGCTGACGGCACGGCTGACGCTCGCGAAGCACGATCTCCTCGATCTCGCCAGCGGCGAGGCCGGAACGGTCCGCGTCGGCGCATTCCAGAGCGCGCTCGCGCGCATACTCCCCTACGTTCTTCAGCGCTACCGCGGCGACCATCCAGGAGTTCGCATCGAGGCGATAGAGAGCAACAACGACATCCCGCTCCTGCAGCAGGTCAAGCAGGGAACGCTCGATCTCGCCTTCGCGCTCCTTCCCCTCGACTCGCAGACGTTCGCCTATCGCGAACTCGTCCTCGACGAGTTCGTCCTCGTCTCCAAGCCCGGCGGCTCGCTTCCGACGCGGATCGACTCGCACGATCAGCTGCGCGGCCTGCCGCTGATCGTCTACCGCAACTGCCGCAGCGCAACCGCGCTTGTCGACTTCCTCGACAGCCAACTCGGCGAGCCCAACATCGTTTTTCGATCAGACGACAACGCGGCCATCGAGGAAATGGTGCGAGCGGGCCTCGGCGTTGCGATTCTGCCCGAGCTTTGGACGAGCCTCGGCGCCAACGAGGGCCTGGAGTTGACACCTCTGACCGGCATCGTCCCGCCTCGCGTAGTCGTGGTCGCCTGGCGGGCGGATCGGACGCTTACGCCCGCGCAGCAGGCACTCGTCGACGTGGCCGCCGCGATGTATCCGCCGGCTCGCGCTCCACGCCTCGTCGCTTAGCGTGCAGCGATAGCGCGCCTCAACATCCTGGTAAGAAAGCCGAACCTTTACGCGAGGGCCCGGCTGGCAGGATGAAAACGTGCCTCGCCGCTTTGCCGGTCTAGCCCTCATTGTCGCCGTTTGCTGGGCGGTGAACTTCGTGGTCATCGAGATCGGCCTCGAGTCGTTTCCGCCGCTCCTGTTCGCTGCGCTGCGCTTTGGGTTGGTCGCGCTGCCGGCCGTGTTCTTCGTGCCGCGACCGGATGTGCGCTGGCCGGTGATCGTTGCCGTTGGGCTGTTCATCCCCGTGGGCCAGTTCGGCCTGCTCTTCGTCGCGATGAACATCGGGTTGCCGGCGGGGCTCGCCTCCGTGATCGCGCCGCTTCAGCCGCTGTTCACGATTCCGTTTGCCGTCGTTGCGCTCGGCGAGCGTCCGAGCTTGCGCCAGATCGCAGGAGTGTGCGTCGCCCTGGCAGGTCTCGGCGTCATCGCCGCAGGCCGCGCCCACGGCGTCCCTCTCGGCGCGGTCGCGCTTGGCGTCGTTTCGGCGGCGTCGTGGGGCGCCGGGAACGTCGTCACGCGAGCGGCGGGCGCGAAGCGGCCGTTCTCCCTGTTGGTCTGGTCGAGCTTGGTCGCGCCCGTGCCGCTGCTCGGGTTGTCGCTGATCTTCGAGGGGACCGGACGTTGGCAGGACGCAGCCTCGTCGGTGCATGCGTCAGGCGTCATGGCGCTCGCGTACGTCGTGATCGTCTCGACGTTCTTCGGTTACGGCGTCTGGTACTGGCTGATGTCGCGTTATCCGGCTTCGACGGTCGCGCCCTTCACGCTGCTCGTGCCCGTGGTCGGGATCATCACCGCCTGGCTGGTACGCAACGAGCGCCCGACCTGGGGCGAGCTGGCCGGCTCATTCGTCGTCCTGGTAGGACTCGGCCTTGCGCTCGGGGTCGTCGATGCGTTGGCGAGTGCTCGGACCCGTCGCGTCGCGCTTAACGATCGTCTTCCACGAGGTGCTGCTCAATCGCCTCCCGGATGATCGTCGGGAAGTCGTAGCGAATGCTCAGGTTCCAGTCGGGCTCGATCAGCCCGCCGTAGTCCTCGAGCTCGAAGTCCGTGGCGGCGACGCGGTACGTGCGCTTCGGGTCGAGCTGGACGGAGCCGGCGACATGGAGCGGGCCACGCGGCCTGCCGCGCAGCGACTGCGTCGTCGTCTGCGTGAACGCCGGGTCGTTCGCGCGCTCGACCATGTGCGTGATCTGCGCACCGGTCAGCTCTGTCACCGCTGGGTTCGCCGTGGAGTGGCACACCTCCCAGAGCGCGCCGCGCCGCAAAGGACCCGCGGGAAGCGGCTCGTCGAGGACGACCGCGTCCGTGACGAGCGCGAGCTCCGCGTCCATGCGCTCGCGCAACAACTCGGCGATCCAGGCACCGTCGATCGGGGCCGCCAGGTCGGCGATCACCTCGGCGAGCGAGGAGTCGAGATCGCCCTCCGCCTCGGCGACCGCAGCCAGCACGGACGGATGCAGCGGGAGGTCGTCGGTGACCTCGATCACCGATGCGCGCACGTCGCCGTCGATGATGTCGATGCGGCCGAGGTGCGACGCGAGGCTGCCGGCCTGCGCGATCGTCACCGAGCCGACGCGCGCGCCTTCGGGAAGCAGATCGTGCGTGTGCGCGCCGATGATGATGTCGACCTCGCCCTGCACCTGCTCGGCCAGCGCGGGATCGAGAGCGTGCGGCGTCTCGCGCGCGAACTCGTAGCCGAGATGCGAGAGGCACACGACGAGCTCGGCGCCCTGCTCGCGCAGCGCGCGCGCATGCCGGCGCACCGCCTCTACCTCGTCGCTCGCCTCGATGCCGTACACGCCGGTGCGCAGGAATGAATAGAAGGGATCGGTGACGCCGACGAAGCCGACGCCGTCGATCAACGCCGTCGGGCACACGCCTTCGACCGGCGCGAGGTTGGCGAGCAAGAGCGGATAGGACGCGGCGCGCGCCTGGTCGGCGATCACCTGCGGGCCGTAGCGAAGCCACGTTGCGTTGCCCACGGCCGCGACCTCGCACCCCGCCGCCGAGAGCAGCCGGTGCATCGCGACGCCTTTCGTCAGGTTCGAGAGGCGCGTGGTCGTCTCCTCGATGTCGCCCGCGTCGACGTACATCACGCGGTGCGGGGTCTCGGCGCGGATGCGCTCGACCAGCGTCGCGATGCGGGCGAGCCCGTCCACCTGGCCGTGGATGTCGTTCGTGTGCAGAAGCGTGACCCGCATCCGCGCCGGACACTACGCGTCGTTGGTGATCGGTCTGTTAGCGATCTTTCAGCGCGAGCGGACGTTCTCCGTCACTGCCTTGAACGCCTTCGCCCCGGTGTCGCCGCGCGTCTGCGCGAAGACGAGCGAGGTCTGGCCGCGGCCGACAACCCGGAAGATGACAACGACGTTCGCGCCGACGTCGCCTTCCGAGACCTGCTGGACGACGCGCGAGTTGTAGCGCCGCGCGAGCCGCCAGACGAGGCCGGACTTGGCGCTCGCGCGCGGCAGCGCAACCGCGACCAGTTGCTTCGGAGCGGTGGTGATCGTCGAGACCGGCCCGGGCGGCAACGGCCCGACGGGGGTCGAGTCGGCATGCGCAGCTGCGGCAACCGCGAGCGCAGCCACGATCGACAGGGCAAAGAGCCTGATGCGTGCAGTCATGATTCTCCTTCGAAATTAGGCGACGAGCTTGTAGCCCTTACCGCGCACAGTTAGCAGCCGCCGGGGGTGTGCCGGCGTCGACTCGATCTTCTTGCGCAGCGACGAGATGTGCACCTGGCACGTGTGCTCGTCGCCGACATGCGGGCTGTCCCACAGGTGCTCGGTGATCTCGCGCCGCGAGAACACCTTGCTCGGCGACTCCGAGAGCAGGCGGAGGATCTTGTACTCGGAGGGCGTGAGCACGACGCGGCGACCCTCGACCTCGACCACGTCCGCATCGAGATCGATCGTCAGCGCGCCGACGACGCGCCGGCTGCGGTAGTCCTCGCGGTCGAGCCGGCGGCGGCGCAGCTGCGCGTGCACGCGAGCGACGAGCTCGGCCGCCGAGCACGGCTTGGTGAGGTAGTCGTCGGCGCCGACGTTCAGCCCTTCAAGGATCTCGCGCTCACTGTCGCGCGCCGTGAGCATGATGACCGGCACGCTGCTCTCTCGGCGCAGGCGGCGGCATACCTCGATGCCGTCGAGGCGCGGCAGCATCAGGTCGAGCAGCACCAGGTCGATGTCGGGCGCGCGCGCCGCCTCGATCGCCAGCTCGCCGTCCATCGCGACCGCGACGTCGAACCCCGCACGCTTCAGCGCATACGACATCGTGCGAACGATCGACGGCTCGTCGTCGACGAGGAGGATGCGCGCGCTCACGCAACGACCTCCGCCGGTACGCGCGGCAGGCGGATCTGCACATCGGTGCCGGCGCCCGGCTCGGAGCGCACGTCGATCGTCCCGCCGAGTGCCTGCACCGCGTCGCGCGCGATCGACAGGCCGAGCCCGAAGCCGGGCGTGTCGGTCGCGGCACGGTAGAAGCGCTCGAAGAGCTTCGCCTGCCGGTCGCGCGGGATCCCCAAGCCCGTGTCCGCAACGCGAATCACGACGGCACCGTCCTCGGCAGACGCACCGAGCGTGATCGTCCCTTCGCGCGTGTGCTGCGCCGCGTTCATGGCCAGGCTCGCGAGCGCCTGCTCGAGCAGGATCGGGTCGCCGCGCGCGATGAGATCGCCGTCACACGCGACCATCACCGAGACGCCCTCCGCCGGCTGTAGCTCGGACGCGAGCTGCTCGAGGATCGGCCGCACCACGAACGCGGACGCGCGCGGCTCCTCTTCCTGCGCGGTCACGCGCGCGAGCACGAGCAGCGCGCGTGCCAGACGCGTGAGACGTCCCGCCTCGCGGCCGATCAGGTCGAGAAACTCGTCGCGAACCTCCGGGTCGTCCTTCGCGCCGGTCTGCAGCATCTCGACGGCGGTGACGATCGACGCGAGCGGCGTGCGCAGCTCGTGCGCGGCGTTGGTTGCAAACTCGCGCTGCGCGCGCTCCTGCCGTTCCTGCTGCGACTCGTCGTCGACGACCACGATCGCGTCGGCGTCGGGGTTGTCGGGGCGGATCGCCGAGAGCAGCAGGCGGCGCCCGTCCGGCAGCGACAGCCGCACGCGGTCGAGGCCGGTCCCGGCGAAGATCCCGCCCACGAAGTCGGCAAGGAACTGCGTGTCGGGTGAGTCGAGGCGCTCGTGCCCGTCGAGCAGCGATGCCGCGACGCCGTTCGCGTAGCGCACGTTGAGCTCGCGGTCGACGAGCAGGACGCCGTCGTTCAGCCGGTCGACCAGCTCCTCGAGCCGCGTGAACGAGACCTGCAGCTGCCGGCGCATGTCCTCGATCGACCCCGCCAGGCTGCCGACCTCATCCGGGAAGCGGTCGCGCACCGTCCGCGAGAGGTCGCCGCTCCCGATCGCGTGCGCCGCGTCGGCGATGCGGCGCAGGCGGCGCCCGATCAGGACTGCGATCGCCAGCCCGGTCACGGCGGCGATGAGGAACGCAACGATCGCCGCGGTCGGGAACTCGTTGCGGACGATGCCGAGCTGCGTCCGCAGATCGGGACGAAGCGCGAACACGACGAGCCCCTTGCCGGGACCGCCGTGGATTTGCAAGCCGATGACGAACGACGACCCGTCGCTCGCGCCTTGGATGTAGCGCTCGCCGTGCACGGCCGCGAGCGCGGCGGCGCGCCTGCCGGGAACGTGGCTCCATGCGACGCCGTGCGACGTCGGCGCGGTCAGCAACTGCCCGTTGCCGTCGAAGACGAAGACCGCGACGCTCCTCCGTGCCGAGACGCGCACGGCGTGCTCGCGCAGCCCGGCGTCGGTCGTGTCCAGCTTGAACCGCTCAGCGGCGTTGACGGAGACGCCGAGCGCGATGTCCTTCGCGTAGCGGTGGAACGCCTCCACCGAGCGCGTCTCGAGCACGGTGACGACCGCAACCGCGGTCACAGCCGCGACGACCGCAAAGGCCGCAGCGAGCCACCAGCGCATGCTGAAGTGCGGTGAGCGAGCCAAAGTCCCCCCATGATCCGGCGCGGGACAGGGCGCGGATCTCAAGACATCTTGAACCACTTTCCCTCGGGCGCAAGCGATAGTGAAACCATGAATGAACCTTCAGACCATCGCAGCTGGGCCTTCGTCACGCCGCATGCGCTCGCGCTGATCGAGCTCGCCCGTGACCCTGACCTCACCATCCGCACGATCGCCGGCCGCCTCGGGCTGACCGAGCGCCACACGCATCGCGTTCTCTCCGACCTGGTCGACGACGGGTACATCACGCGCACACGGGTCGGCCGCCGCAACCGGTACGAGATCGACCCGTCGCGCGAGATGCGGGCGCCGACGCTCGCCCGGCACGAAGTCGGTTCGCTGCTGCAAGCACTCGCCGCGTAGTCTTGGCGCACGAACGAGCTGCACGAGATCCGTCGCGCGGTACGCGAGCTGTGCAGCCGCTTCGGCGGTGAGTACTGGCGCGCGCTCGAGCCCGACACGTATCCCGAGGAGTTCGTCCGCGCGCTGACCGAAGCCGGGTGGCTCGCGGCGCTGATTCCGGAGGCGCACGGCGGCGGCGGCCTCACGCTCACTGCGGCGAGCGTGATCCTCGAAGAGATCAACGCATCCGGCGGCAACGCCGCCGCGTGCCACGCGCAGATGTACACGATGGGCACGCTGCTGCGGCACGGCAGCGACGAGCAGAAGTCGCAGTACCTGCCGCGCATCGCGCGCGGCGAGCTGCGGCTGCAGGCGTTCGGGGTCACCGAGCCGACGGCCGGCTCCGACACCCGGAGCATCCAGACGACGGCGCGGCGCACCGACGGCGGCTGGGTGATCAACGGCCAGAAGATCTGGACGTCGCGCGCACTCCACTCCGACCTGATGCTCCTGCTCGCGCGCACGGGCGACGAGCTCTCCGTGTTCCTCGTCGATCTGCGCACGAAGGGCATCACCATCCGCCCGGTCGCGACGATGATGAACCACGCGACGACGGAGATCTTCCTCGACGACGTCGAAGTGCCCACTGACGCGATCGTCGGCGAGGAGGGCAAGGGGTTCCGCTACATCCTCGACGGGATGAACGCGGAGCGGATCCTGCTCGCGGCCGAGTGCATCGGCGACGGCCGCTGGTTCGTCGAGCGCGCGGTGGCCTATGCGAACGAGCGCGTCGTCTTCGGCCGGCCGATCGGCGCGAACCAGGGCGTGCAGTTCCCGATCGCACGCGCGTACGCGGCGATCCAAGCGGCCGACCTCGTGCGCTTCCGCGCCGCCGAGCTCTTCGACCGCGGCGAGCCGTGCGGCGCCGACGCGAACATGGCGAAGCTCCTCGCGTCGGAAGCGTCGTGGCAAGCGGCCAACGCGTGCCTCGACACACACGGCGGCTTTGGCTTCGCACGCGAGTACGACGTCGAGCGGAAGTTCCGGGAGACGCGCCTCTACTCGGTCGCGCCCGTCTCGAACAACCTCGTGCTCGCGTACCTCGCGGAGCACGTCCTCGGGCTGCCGCGCTCGTACTGAGCTAGAAGCTGATTTCGGTGCCGTCGGAGCGAACGGCGATGCGGCGGGCACGTGCGTCGACGCCCTCGATCTCGGCCGCGTCGATGATGCGGACACCGCGGGCGAACCGCCCGCGCCGTACCGCCAACGCCGACGGCTGAGTCGCGAGCCCGTCGAAGAGCACTGCGTCCACCACGCCGAGGCGCCGCGAGGGCGTCTCTACGGAATACCCCTGCCACGTCTGCATGGACGAGACGTTAGGCGGCTCGGATTCGGAGTCCCTGAGGAGTTCGTTCGGAAATTCGCATGTACAAGGATTTCGGCCGCCGCGGGTCTTTCTCTCCGTCCCAGTAAACGGGCCGCCCGAGGCGGCCGACGAACGGAGGAACCAACGTGAGATCTTCGTTGGGCCGCGTCGCGCTCGTGCTTGTGGCGGCGCTTACCTTGGCCGGCATCGCCGCCGCCGGCACTCCGGTGCCCGTGGTGAAGATCACGAGCCCGAAGTCGGGTAGCGCGGTGTCGCTGAAGAAGACCCCGTACCTCGCGATCGCGGGGACGGCGACCTTCGCGCCCACCACGGCGCAGACCACCACCTTCTATCTGCGACGCGACGGCTGCGGGACCGCGAACGACAACCCGCACCTGAGCATCAACACGGGCACCGACGCCGGCGACGGCTGCGGGCTCGTCGTCAACGGCGTCACGGGCCTCGGCGGCGACGCCGACCAGGCCGCGTTCATCGACTTCCCGGCGAGCGACGGCACGCCGGCAGCTCTCGACGGCACCCGCTCGATCGACGGCGTCATCGCGCTGACCGGCGGCCAGGTCGGTCTCGCGGAAGTCGATGTCGACCTGTCGGCACTCGTCGGCGGCCAGGCCGTCGACCTCGGCAGCACCACGTCGACCGCCACGCTCGACCCGACTGCGACGAGCACGCCGGTGCCGTTCTCGATCCCGGCGAACTCGAGCCTCGACGGCAGCGACATCCAGGCACTCGACCTGCGCGTGCATATCCACGGGCCGAACGTCTACAGCGGCTTCATGGCGCTGAGCGGCGCGTCGTACCTGGATCTGCCGACCTACGCAGCGAGCACGCATCAGTCGGTGTCGATCACCGTCGACGGCCAGTCGACGTACCCGGCACGGCTTTCGGGCTCCACGTGGAGCGTTGCGATCCCGACGCCGACGCCCACCGGCAAGCACTCCATCTCGGCGCAGGCGACGCAGGGCTACACGACGTCCGCGCAGACGGTCATCACCATCAACGTCACGAAGTAGAGGAGCGACGATGAAACAGACGAAGCGAATCTGCGCCGCCGTCATCGCGCTCGCCGCGACGGTGCTTGCGCTCGCCGCGAGCAGCGGCGCAACCAGCAGTGCGGCCACGCACTGGCCGATCATGATGCCGGACACCCAGCACGTCGGTGCCGCGACGATCCAGCCGCCGCCCGTGTGCTGCGCCCCGACCGGCCCGCCCGTCGCCGGTGAGCCGGCGCCGGTGAACATGGCGTACTTCGGCGGTCACGTTCAGGTGACGCCGAAGATCTACCTCGTGTTCTGGGGCTGGGGCCAGTCAGGCGCCTTCGACCACACCACCGCCGGCATGCCGGCCTACGACCCCGACGGCGCGGCCGCGCGCATGACCGCGTTCGTGCAGGCGATGGGCGGCACGAACTGGGCCGGCAGCCAGACGCAGTACTACGAGCTGGTCAACGGCCAGCCGGTCTACATCCAGAACCCGACGAACGTGTACGGCGGAGTCTGGTACGACAACACGAACCCGATCCACAACAACGTGTCGGGGCTCGAGCTTGCGCAGGAAGCGCAGCGGGCCGTCGCGCACTTCGGCGTCACCGACCTCGACAACTCGCAGTTCGTCATCGCGCAGCCGCAGAACTACAACGAGGCCGGCTTCAACGGCGGCGTCGGCTACTGCGCGTGGCACGACTACACGCAGCCGCAGTACTACCCCGGCGTCCAGCCCGGCATCTCGTTCACGAACATGCCGTACGTGCTGAACATGGGCTCGAGCTGTGGCGAGAACTCGGTCAACACCGGCTACTTCGCCGGGCGGCTCGACGGGTTCACGATCGTCATGGGTCACGAGATCGAGGAGACGATCACGGATCCCGGCGCCGAGGACGTCATCAACGGCGTGAATCTCGGCGGTTGGTACGACTACGCCGCGTACGAGAACGGCGACAAGTGCGCGTGGGTCGGCTACACGGAGGGCATCGCGCCCGCCTCGACCGTCCCCGGCGGGCTGAACAACATC
>Ga0157369_10007736_pt1 | contig 12361 bp, 12 predicted proteins | sample C25metaG_FD_113461 | JGI IMG/M metagenome (GOLD analysis project Ga0157369, IMG submission 113461) | Corn rhizosphere microbial communities from Kellogg Biological Station, Michigan, USA - C2-5 metaG | ecosystem: Host-associated > Plants > Roots > Rhizosphere > Soil | place: USA: Michigan...
CGAGCGCGTCGCCGCCGGCAAGCCGGCCGAGGGCACGGTGCGTCTCGCCGCCCTGCATCGCTCGGGCCGGATCGTCATCGAGATCTCCGACGACGGGCGCGGCATCAACCGCGAACGCGTCAAGAAGATCGCCGTCGACAAGGGGCTGATCGCGCCCGAGGCCGCCCTGACCGACGAGCAGATCGACAACCTGATCTTCGCGCCCGGCTTTTCCACCGCCGCCGTCGTGTCCGACATCTCGGGTCGGGGCGTGGGCATGGACGTGGTCAAGCGCTCGATCCAGGCGCTGGGCGGCCGCATCTCCATCAGTTCGGTTCCGGGCAAGGGATCGACCTTCACCCTCAGCCTGCCGCTGACCCTGGCGGTGCTGGACGGCATGGTCGTCACCGCCGCCGAACAGACGCTGATTGCGCCGCTGCCGGCCATCGTCAAGAGCCTGACGCCTCAGGCCGCCGACCTGCATTTCGTCGGCGGCGTGGATCCGGTGATCCGCTTCCGCGACCGTTTCCTTCCGTTGATCGACGTGGCCCTGATCATGGGCTTCCGCGAGCAGCCGATGAACCCGACCGACGGCGTCGCCGTGGTCGTCGAGACCGAGAGCGGCCAGCAGGCGGCCCTTCTGTTCGACGCTATCCAGGGCCAGCGCCAGGTCGTCATCAAGAGCCTCGAAACCAACTACCAGCAGGTCGAGGGCGTCGCCGCCGCCACCATCCTGGGCGACGGCCGCGTGGCCCTGATCCTCGACGTGGATGTCATCGTCACCGACATGCGCCGCAAATCCATCCGCCCCGATTTCAAGCTCGCGAGCTGAACTATGACCGAAGCCAAAGATCTCCAGCGTGAACTGATCGCCTTCCGCATCGGCAGTCAGGAATTCTGCGTCGACATCATGTCGGTGCGTGAAATCCGCGGCTGGACGCCGGCGACGCCTCTGCCCCGTTCGCCGGGATACATGAAGGGCGTCATCAACCTGCGCGGCACGGTCCTGCCGATCATCGACCTGGGCGCCCGCTTCGGCCTGACGACCTCGGAACCGACGGCCCGCCACGTCATCATGGTCGCCCATGTCGGCGGTCGGATGGTGGGGCTGCTGGTCGACGCCGTGTCCGACATCCTGCAGATGAGCGAGGCTTCGGTGCAGCCGACGCCCGACGTGGCCAGCGACCAGGTGAAGACCTTCGTGAAAGGCATCTTCTCGATCGACGGCCGCATGATCAGCCTGATCGAACTGGATTACATCCTGCCGCAAGTCGAGGCCGAAGCCGCATGACCGCCGCCGCCGGCCGGGGATCCATCGTCGAGGGCGAGTTCGTCTTCACCGCCGAGGATTTCCGCCACATCGCCGAAATGCTGCATGCCCATGCCGGCATCGCCCTGAACGAGGGCAAGGCGGCGCTGGTTTACTCGCGCCTAGCCAAACGCCTGCGCACCCTGGGCCTGACCAGCTTTCGCGACTATTGCGCCCTAGTCGAGGGCGTGGACGGCGTGGACGAGCGCCAGAAGATGACGGCGGCCCTGACCACCAACGTCACCCGTTTCTACCGCGAGCCGCACCATTTCGACGATCTGCGCGACCGGGTCATGCCTGAGCTGGCGGCCCGCGCCCGCGCCGGCGGCCGGGTCCGCCTGTGGTCGGCGGCCTGTTCGAACGGGCAGGAGCCCTATTCGATGGCCCTGACCGTGCTTCAGGCCCTGCCCGAGGCGGCCGAGCTGGACGTGCGTATCCTGGCCACCGACATCGATCCCAACATGGTCGCCCAGGGCCACGACGGCGTCTATTCCGAAGAGGCGCTTGAGCCCGCCCCCGTCACCCTGTGGCGCAAATATTTCGACCGCGCCGATCGCGGGCAGTGGGTCGCAGGCCAGCAGTTGAAACGCCTGGTCAGCTTCAAGGAGCTGAACCTGATCGGCGACTGGCCGATGAAGGGCAGGTTCGACGTCATCTTCTGCCGCAACGTCGTCATCTATTTCGACGACGCGACCCAGGAGCGGGTGTGGAAGCGGTTCACGCCGCTGATGAACCCCGGCGCGACCCTGTACATCGGCCATTCGGAGCGCGTCTCCGGCCCCGCCACCGGCCAGCTTCAGACCGCCGGCCTGACGACCTATCGCCTGGGCGGTCGGGCATGAATCCCGTCCGCGTCCTGGTCGTCGACGACAGCCTGACCATGCGGGGGCTGATCTCGGCCGCGCTGAAATCGGACCCCGAGATCGAGGTCGTCGGCACCGCCGCCGATCCCATCGAGGCGCGCGCCGCGATCAAGGCCCTGAACCCCGACGTCATCACCCTGGACGTCGAGATGCCCAATATGAACGGGCTGGAGTTTCTGGAAAAGATCATGCGGCTGCGGCCCATGCCCGTGGTCATGGTCTCGACCCTGACGGCGGCCGGCACCGACGTGACCCTGGCCGCGCTGGAAATCGGCGCCGTGGACGCGGTGGCCAAGCCGGCGGTCGCCAGCGTCGACGCCTTCCACGACCTGATCGGCAAGGTGAAGACGGCCGCCCGTTCGCACGTCCGCGCCCGCGGAGATACGCCGGCCGCCGCCGAGGCTCCGCGCGCCTATCGGCCCGATCCCAATCACATCCTGGCCATCGGCTCGTCCACAGGCGGGGTCGAGGCCCTGCTGACGGTGCTCAGCGGCTTCCCCGTCAACTGCCCCGCCACGATCATCACCCAGCACATGCCGGCGACCTTCACCGCCAGCTTCGCCGCCCGTCTGGACCGCGTCTGCGCCCCGACCGTGACCGAGGCAGTGGACGGCGCACCGCTGAAGACCGGCCACATCTACCTGGCTCCCGGCGGCGCCACCCATCTGGAGGTCGCGTCCGGCATGACGCCGCGCTGCCGACTGGTCGTCAGCGATCCGGTCAACGGCCACCGCCCGTCGGTCGACGTCATGTTCGAGTCCCTCGTGCGCCTGAAGCGGCCGATGACGGGCGTCATCCTGACGGGCATGGGCCGCGACGGCGCAAAGGGCCTGCTGGCCATCCGCCAGGCCGGCGGCCGCACCCTGGGCCAGGACGAGGCGACCTGCGTCGTCTACGGCATGCCCAGGGCCGCCTTCGAACTGGGCGCCGTGGAGCGGCAGTTGCCGTTGCACCGCCTGTCCCCCGCCATTCTCGAGCTGTGCGCCGATCCGGCGGCGCGGTCCGTCGCCTAACCGGGAGCGTAATCCATGCCCGCCGCCGCCTCTCTCCACTGTCTGGTCGTCGACGATCAGATGACGATGCGCTCCCTGGTTCGCACCAGTCTGCAGCAACTCGGCGTCCGCGAAATCCGCGAGGCCGCCGACGGCGAGATCGCGTTGCGCGACATCATCTCCAGGCCTGCGCATCTGATCATCTCGGACTACAACATGCCGAACCTGGACGGGCTGGGCCTGCTGCGCGCCGTGCGCGCTCACCCGCCGACCTCCAAGACGGCCTTCATCATGCTGACGGGCCGCGCAGACCGCGAACTGGTCCAGCGCGCCGTGCAGTTCGGCGTCAACAACTACCTGGTCAAGCCTTTCACCGTCGCCCAGCTGAAGGGCAAGCTGGAAGCCGTCTTCGGTCCTCTGACATGACGTTCGCCGCCCTGAAGGACACGGTCGAAAAGCGCGTACACGTCGGTCAGGGCGAGCACCACATCACGTCCGATCCCAATGTCGTCCTCAGCACCATCCTGGGGTCCTGCGTCGCCATGTGCCTGCGCGATCCGCTGGCGGGCGTCGGCGGGATGAACCACTTCCTGCTGCCAGAAGGCTCGGGCGCGGGGACCGACGCGGGGCGTCGCTATGGCGCCTATGCGATGGAGCTTCTGATCAACGACATGCTCAAGGCCGGCGCCCGCCGCGACCGGCTGGAGGCCAAGCTGTTCGGCGGCGGTCGCATGTTCGATAGCTTGCGCGACGTGGGCCGCAGCAACGCCGACTTCGCCGAGAAATTCCTGCGCGACGAGGGCATCCCCGTCGTGGGCGGCAGCCTGCGCGGCGACGGCGGGCGGCGCCTGCACTACTGGCCCGTCACCGGCCGCGCCCTGCAGCGCGCCGTCACAGATGTCGTCGCGCCCAGGCCTGTGCCCGTCGTGGCCCCGGTCGACACCGGCGCCCTGGAACTGTTCTGATCATGAGCGCCCCTCCCGAACACGCCGACCTGCTGGCCGCCGTCGCCGACGAGCTGATGCTGGTCCGCGAGGGCATCGACGGGATCGAGGCCCTTGTCAGCGATCTGGTCCGCCGCGCTCCGCCCGAGGAACGGCCCAACGCCCTGACCCAGGCCCAGGCCCTGGACGCCCTTACCCAGCGTCTCGAGGCCCTGTCCGGCGTCCTGCGCATGTTGGGCGGCGGCGCCAGCCCGTCCGAGGCCGTCAGCCGCCTGTCGCTGGCCGACATGGCCGGCCGCCTTCGTCCCGCCGCCGGCGAGCATCGCCCGCAATCGAACGCCGACGCCGGCGACCTGATGCTGTTCTGATGTGATGGCCAATAGCGATCGGGTCAATCTGGCGCACACCACTGTCCTTCTGATCGACGACCAGCCGACATCGCTCGACATGCTGGGCTCCATCGTCCAGGGGTTCGGCTGCAAGGAACAGATCAAATGCCCGTCCGCCCAGGCGGCGGTCGAGCTGTTGGCGCGCCGCGCCGTCGATCTGATCCTGATCGACTGCATCATGCCGGACATGGACGGCTATGAGTTCGTGCGCTGGCTGCGGCGCGACGCCCCGACGCCGACCCGCTATGTGCCCGTCATCAGGATCCTGGGTCACGCCTCCCAGGCCAAGGTCCATCAGGGCCGCGACTGCGGCGCCAGCTTTATCGTCGCCAAACCCCTGTCGCCCTCGCTGCTGCTGAAACGGATCATCTGGCTGGGCGGCGAGGACCGCGATTTCGTCGAAGCCGAACACTACATCGGCCCCGACCGCCGCGTGCGCAGCTACGGCCCACCGCCCGGCACGGACGGTCGTCGCGAGAGCGACCTGTCCGGCGAACTCGGCGCCGCCGTCGAAGAGAATATGGATCAGGACGACATCGACATGCTGATGAAACCGATGAAGGTCAGCCTGTGAGCCGCGCCCCTATGACCAAGCCCACGATCCGCAAGGTCCACACCTCGCTTCAGCGTCAGATGGCCCGCCCCGGCGGACGGCTGATCGCCGAGGCCGAGTCCCGCGCCAACCAGGCGCTGGACGCCCAGCGCGATCATGTCTTCGATCTGCTGGTCATCAACATCGACGCCATCGACGCCCTGTGCGACGGCCGCCCCGACGACGCCCCGGCCCAGATCTACGCCTTAGCCTCCGCAATGGTCGACATGGCCGGCTATCTGGACGTCCCCGCCTTCTTCGAAGCCGCCTTCAGCCTTTGCGAGATCGCCGACCGGATGCGCGTCGCCGACGTCTGGTCCTGGCCCTCGGTGGAGGTCCATGTTCGCGTCCTGCGCCTGACCCTGGCCGATCAGGGGCGGGTCACCGCCGATTCAGAACGCCTGCTGGAGGGCTTGCGCGCCCTGACCGCCCACGTTCCGCCGGTGCGTTAACGGCCAGGCCTGGCGCGGCGGAACAAGCGTGAAACGAATCAGGACCGAATCGCCGACACCGCCCCATTCGTCCTTTGTTCACCGCGATATCTGGTAGGTTAAGCCGCCTTAACCACAAGCCTGTCTGGGCCGACAGGACCCGCCCCCGCCAGACTTTTTCGCCGTCGGCGGGCCGCACCCACTTTTCCAAATCCCCCCAAGACGCTAGGTCACACCCGTGGCCCCGTAGCTCAGCTGCATAGAGCAAGGCTTTCCTAAAGCCGAGGTCGGGGGTTGGAGTCCCTCCGGGGTCGCCACGTTTTCAAAGGCTTAGCGGAAAAGCGGTAAACTGTTCGTGCCGTTGGGACGCACCTGGGACGCACTCAGCAGGCTATCCCGCTTGTTTCACCCGCGTTCAAATTTTTGCGCGCGATTGCAGTGCCCCTGGTGCCTGGCTTCGTTTCGCTGGCCAAAATACATCGAGTGACCATCATTCCGCCGCTGGTGGGGCGGGGCTCAAGGTAGACTATGAGACGGTCTGTCACATCGAGGCGAGACACACGATGGCATCCGAGAATCCCCGCTTAGCTGGTTGACGATCTCGCTACGAGAAAGCCGGCGCGCAGTCTCTAGGGTGGGATTGCGCTAGCGAGTAACCGTAAACCAGATCCGTCGAGCGTGGCCCCGATCGACCACCACGTCTCCATCATGATCGTCGGACATATCCAAAGTTGATACACCCTCTCGGCATGGTATGGGTGGGCGGTGTCGTGAGGCATGCTGGCTGTCCTCGGGGCGATCCCGATGCGTAACCCCCATTGGTCGTTGTTGTGCTGAACCTCTTCTCCTCCGACCGACAGGGCGCCGAGCCACTTGGAGAAGCCCTGCGCGCATGTCGTAAACACCTGATATGGGCGGCCGTTTTCAGCGCCCTCGTCAACATCCTCTATCTAACGCCGACGCTCTACATGATGCAGGTCTACGACCGCGTCGTCCCGACCGGCGGGTTGACGACTTTAGTCCTCATCAGCATCGCAGCGGTCTTCGCCCTTATGACCGTGGCCGGGTTGGATTGGCTTCGAGGACGACTGCTGTTGCGCGCCAGCCTGCGCCTTGATCGAACACTTGCGCCGCGCATCCTGGGACGTGTGGTGGACGCACCATCTCGGCAATCCGGCGTTCAGGCGCTGAGGGAGTTCGACAATGTTCGATCGGCTTTGTCGGGCCAGGGGGCACTGGCTATTTTGGATGCCCCTTGGACGCCGCTTTATCTCGGCTGCTGCTTCCTGCTTCACCCCGCCATCGGCTTGCTCACATTGGTCGGTGGGATCGTGCTGTTTGTCCTGGCAATCCTGAATGAACGGGACACGCGAGCACGCTTGACCAGATCAATGCAGGCCAGCGCCGCCGCCTATGCGGCGCAGGAGGCCATTGCCGGCCAGGCGGAGGTCGTTCGCGCGCTCGGCATGCGTCGCGCCAGCGTGGCGCGCCAACTCGAACAACGATCGAACGCCACCGCGCAGCAAGCGGATGCGCAACTTACAGGGGGTAAGTATTCCGGTACGATCAAGTTCGTGCGGTTGGCCTTGCAATCAGCGGCCTTGGGTCTTGCCGCCTTCCTTGTCGTTAAAGGTCAGATATCGCCGGGTTCAATCATTGCGTCGTCGGTGCTGCTCAGCCGCGCAGTCGCTCCGGTCGAATTGTTGGTCGGCGCCTGGCCGGGCCTCATCCAAGCCCGGACGAGCTGGAATGCTTTGGTGGACCTCTTCGTTCAGACCGCATCGCAGGAACGACTCCGCACGGCGCTGCCGAGCCCTGAAGGCCGGCTGCGGGTTGAGGGCGTCAGCGTTCGACTTCCAGAAACCGAAGCCCCGCAGCTTCGCAACGTTACATTGTCGCTCGAACCGGGCACGACGCTTGGTGTGATCGGTCCGAGCGGTTCGGGCAAGACGACCCTCGCGCGCGTGATCGCCGGCGCCCTCAAGCCGACCCTCGGCGACGTACGCCTGGACGGGGCCGAGTACGACGCGCGCGAAGGCGATGTGCTTGCCGCCCACATAGGCTACTTGCCCCAGACGCCGAGCCTTTTTGCCGGCTCCGTTCGCGACAATATCTCCCGCTTCGCCGTGGCCGGAGGCGCGGCCGTAGAAGATGTCGATCGAGCGGCAGTGCGGGCTGCTGTCGCAGCGGGCGTGCATGACCTCATTCAGAGGTTTCCGCAGGGCTATGACACGGTGCTCGGTCCGTTTGGGTCGGGTGTCTCTGCCGGCCAAGCGCAACGCCTCGCATTGGCGCGTGCCCTCTACGGAGACCCAGTCCTTCTCGTTCTGGACGAACCCAACTCCAATCTCGATCAGGAAGGCGAGGGCGCCTTGATGAGCGCAGTCCTGGATGCGGCGGCGCGGGGCGCAGCTGTCGTCATCGTGGCTCACCGCGCCGGCGTCCTTGCGCGTGTTGACCGTCTCCTGATGATCCGCGACGGCCTGGTGCAGATGGAGGGGCCGCGGGAAGAGATATTGAGCAAGATGCGAACATCGGCTGCCAAGATGCCTCACGTCGTGAAGCCGGGGGCGGCTTTAGGATGAGTAACCTCACAGGTGCCGACGAGGCGCAGGTGGCATCAGATTCCATGAGTTGGGAACTCAAGGTCGGTGTCGTGGTCATCGTCCTGTTCTTCGGCTTGTTCCTGGGATGGGCCGCGCTAGCTCCGCTGGACGCCGGGGCTTTCGCGAGCGGCGAGGTCGCCGTCACCGGAAACCGCCAATCCGTTCAGCACAGAGACGGCGGGGTCGTTCAAACCCTGTCGGTCGCCGAGGGAGACCGTGTCAAACAAGGCCAGATCCTGTTGGCGTTGAGCGCGGGAGAACTACGGGCTTCCGAACGGGGGATCGCCGGACAGGTCTTCTCGCTCCTTGCCCAAAGATCCCGCCTCATCGCCGAAAGAGATCGGCGCCCTCGTTTGTCGCCGCCGCCGGAGTTCGAGCGTTTGGACGCTGCCGACCGTATCCTTGCGGATGAAGCGTTTCGGCTGCAGCAACGCCAGTTCAGAGCGCGGGGGGCTGGGCGATCAACCGAGACTGGCGTGCTTAACCAGCGCGTGGAGCAGTTGCGCGAGCAAATGGAAGGCTATCAACGGCAGATCGAGGCGAATGATGAGCAGCAACGGTTGATCAGCGAGGAGTTAGTTGGCCTGCGGTCCCTAGCTGCGAGAGGATACGCGCCACTCACCCGTGTAAGAGCTCTGGAGCGGACCGCTGCAGCGTTGGAAGGCGAGCAGGGGTCCCTCCGTGCAAGAGTGGCGCAGACCCACGAGCAGATTGGCGAGGCGCGGTTGCAAACCTTGGGCGTCAACACCCAGTTGGACGAGGACGTCGCCGACCAGCTTAGACAGGTCGAGGTCCAACTCAACGAGTTGCAGCCCAAGCTGACGGAAATGAGAGCACAGATCTCGCGTACCGAAATCCGCAGTCCGGCGACGGGTCAGGTCGTGGGGCTGTCGGTCTTCACGGAGGGCGGTGTCGTCCAGGCAGGGCAACTGTTGATGGAGATCGTGCCTGAAGAGGCGGAGCAGGTCATCGTCGCTCAAGTCGCCCCCGCAGATGTCGACAACCTGTCGGTGGGACTGACCACGGAGGTGCAGTTTCCCGGATTACGTGAGAGGAATCTGGAAACCTTGCGCGGCCGCGTTCGGGGGCTTTCGGCCGACAGCTTTACGGACGAAGTGACAGGCGCGAGCTATTTCCGAGCAGAGATCGTCGTCCCTGCGCCGGAGCTGAAAAAACTTGGAAGCGCGGTCGGCAGCCTCCGAGCGGGAATGCCGGTAGAAGTTGTGATCCTCACCCGCAAACGAACGGTGCTGGCCTACCTCACGGAGCCACTCATCAAGAGTCTTTGGCGATCCGGCAAGGAGCAGTGAGGACCGGGTGTTCGACTCCATCGATGGTTGCGGTGTTTGGACGGGCGGGAGTGGCGCCACATTCGCGGTGCGCGGCAACTCCACCTATCTCGACATCGACGTTGATGGAGATGAGCAGGAGGATTTCAGTCTCGAGTTCAGGGGAATCACGAGCGGCATAGGGTTCGACGACTTGTTCGGGATGTCGAGCGCTCAGAGTTCTCAGGCGCCCGTCGAAGAGGGTTGGTTCTTATGAAGTGGAGACTTCTAGCTGCAGTTACGGTTGTAGCGGTATCGGCCTGTTCTTCACCGGCAAGCACGCCCCTCTAGCAAAAGGCGCCAGCGACGAATGCCGAGATCGAGCGGCACCTCAGGATGGAGTTCAGGGAGTTGGCCATCGCTTATCCCAACGCCGAGCTCTCGAATTTCCAGTTTTCAAGCGACCGGCGCACGGTTTGCGGAACGCTCACATCCTCAGGGGAGACGCCGATGGTGTTCATATCGAGCGACACGTCGCCGGACACGTTTGAAGATCGCCCCCTCGGAATCCCCAACCTCACGCGGGCGGGCAGTTGGTCCCATCCGCGGAACCTCTCGGCACAGGACCGGGTCAGGCGCCAGTGCGCACACCAAGGCATTGAGGTCGATGATCTCGCCGCCACGCCGCGATTGACTGGGGTCCGCCGTCGCGTCGCGGTGCGCGGACCCGCACTCATCAGATGGACGCCTAGACGTTCAAACATCTTCAGATGTGAGCAGACGGCCGCGCGGCGTCAGCATCAAGTGGATTGGCGGAAGACCGATGTCTCTCGCCGTCCGCGACATTGTGTCCCATGCCTCGAATGAAACGCGGCTTGTTCAGGCCCAAGGTCCGGGCGAAGGTGAAGCCTCGGGGTTGCGGGGTGCAATAGTGAAGCGCGAACATCGGACGAGTTTCGCGCTGTCTCAGGTCGGCCGTTGATGCGGGCGGTCTTGTCTCTCTGTCTTGTGGCCCTGGCGTCATGTGGTCCTGCCGAGCCTCCCAGACCGGGGGAGGTCGTCAAGCCGGGGCGACCCCGGTTGTCGGTGATCAAGCCCAACGGGTTCGTGGAGCAGAGCCTCTACGAATATGTTGCAGGCGGTCATCGGACCACGGGGAAGAGAATACGCTTCCGACTACCCCCGATGATGATCTTGCCCGACGCTACTCCAGGCCCGAGACTGCGGTTGCGGATCAAGATCCCAATGACAGACGGCCCTTCGCCCGACGATCAGGAGATTAGGGTCCGGATGTACAGCGCCGATGTTGGCGGAAACATCGGATCTCAAAACATTGGTGAGTTCAACCACTCGTTCGGGGGGTTCGGCTTTCCGGTCGAGAACGGTCTCGTGCTGGATCCCCAATCCTGTGACGTGGATCGATACTCGGCGACTGAGTTTTCGTCCTCGCAGCGATCGCTTCTTCTCGCTGCGGACATGCCTGCCGACGGCCCTCCCACGCCCGATACCTTCGTCGTCGGTTATCCCAAGGGCGCCGAGGCATACGAGGCCGTAGGCGGCTGTTTCGAATGGAGCGGAAACTGCGCCCTCCAGTCCAGTTACCGGGGTTGGCCGATCTACATTTCCTTCAAGAAGACCGATGCATGCGGCGTGATCGAGATCGTCGCTCGCGTCCGCGCCTCATTGGATCAGTATTTTGTCGATGAGACACCACGCGGTCTTGGCTACGCCGATACCCGTTGGCGTCCGATCACTACGCGTTGGAGAGACTGATGGTCGAGACCGCAAAGACAAACGGCGTGCAAGTGGCCCTGACCCAGAGGGAGTTGGCTTACCTTAAGGACCTGGTGGACGCGGGGGACCGGCCCGGCTTCTATATGGCCTACTACTCCCTCGTCGGTGGTGCGCAGGAAGAACGGCACGGCTGGGAGGAAATGGCGCTCCAAGCTCAGATTTCGTCCTTCAGCGGCCGCGTTGGCGCAATTGCTTGGCTCTCCAACAGCATCCTCAAACTTCTGCAACCGGGCGCCTACGTTCCGGAAATCAAAGTCTTGTCTCAGGCTGTAGCTCAGAAAGCATATGCGGCTGTCGTTGCCGGTGAAAACCAGGACGACCTGTACACTTCCACAGAACTGATCTTCCACTCCGCGGAAGACGCCTGGGATGAAGTCGAGATCCCCGAGATGTTTCCCGGCAATCTGATCACGGGTTTTGGATCGCCAGACTGGATTAATCTCATTCTGTCTGAGGGGATGGGTTTCGCATCGTTCGCGGTCCGGGGGATCACTGATCCTAACGGCGCGGCCGAGGATCTTGCGAACTGGTTGGCCAACAATGATGGCGATCCTGGTGCGCGTGCTTCCCTCGTCACTGCGCTCTATGTCGTCCTGACTGGCCAGACCGGAAAACAGGCGAGTCAGTATCAGTCGTCCCAGTACGAACACGTCAGTCTTGCCGACGGACATTCGAAGGTGGTCGTCGATACCCTCACAGGTCAAGTCGTGATGGTCGCCGGCGACGGCCTGACCCCCTATCTGACGGCGCAGGAGTTCGGGCTGGCCACAGCGGCGCCGTCTGTTCAGGCGGCTATCGGGTTGCTGGCCACGACCATGAACGTGCCCCTGCTGGCGCTGACGGCCTCGATCACCAATCTACTTACGGACCTTTTCGCGCCGATCTCCCATGATTGGCCCACCTATGCCGCGCTTGCAGATCAAGACAACGCCTACAGCGATGCGCCATCGGCGGGCGGCGACACCCTGCATGGTGGAAGCCAGGATGGCGGCGATGGCGACGACGCCCTGTTCGGCTCGTCCTCGAGCGATGACCTTGTGGGCGGCGCCGGCGACGACATCCTCCATGGCGGCAAGGGCGACGACCTCCTGGACGGGGGGCTGGGCAACGACACGCTAAGGGGCGGCGACGGCGACGACACGTTCCGTCCCGGCGCAGGCGATGACATCATCGTCGGGGGTGGCCAGTCCCTCG
>Ga0157369_10007737_pt1 | contig 12360 bp, 10 predicted proteins | sample C25metaG_FD_113461 | JGI IMG/M metagenome (GOLD analysis project Ga0157369, IMG submission 113461) | Corn rhizosphere microbial communities from Kellogg Biological Station, Michigan, USA - C2-5 metaG | ecosystem: Host-associated > Plants > Roots > Rhizosphere > Soil | place: USA: Michigan...
ACCCATGAAATCGGACTGCGCATGGCGCTGGGAGCACAGCGAACAGATGTGCTCCGCATGGTGTTGCTACGCGGCATCGTGCTGACCCTGGCAGGCATCGGCGCCGGCGTTATGGGTGCCCTGGCGCTGGCGAAGCTGATCGAGTCGCTGCTCTACCAGATCCCACCACGAGATCCGGCGACGTATATCGTCGTAGTCGTTTCACTCGGCGCGGTTGCGTTGCTGGCGAGTTTCCTGCCGGCCATGCGCGCAACCAAAGTGGACCCGATGGTGGCATTGCGGTACGAATAGATCGCACAATCGGAGATGACATGAAGAACCGAGCCGTCCTGGTGCTGGCGACGATGATCGCAACGGCTGCGATCGCCCAAGCCAGCCAAGCTCCACAATCCGCGCCGCAGCAGCAGCAGCCCGCGCAAGCCGCACCCCGGCAGCAGGCGCCAGTCTCACCGACGCAGGCGACGAACGACGATTTTGTGCGGCAGATCATGAAAGAGATTGCGGGACACGAGCAGGAGCCGGCGGAGAAAGTCTTCAAGAACATCAAGCTGGAATTCTTTAAGGCGACCCCTGCCGCGCGCTTTCTCTTAATCATGAACCGCGGCTACAGCCGCGCACTCGGCGTCGACTGCCGTCACTGCCATAACGAGAACGACTTCTCCAGCGACGAAAAGCGGCCAAAACGAGCGGCGCGCGAGATGGCTGTCATGCATCGCTCCATCAACGATCAACTCAACAAGATGCAGAACCTCGAGCCCCGGGCGAACGGAATATTTATCAACTGCTCCACATGCCATCGGGGCGCCGTGGATCCGACTGCATCAGACCGCTGAAAGGCGCGAGGAGCGTGAACTCATATCGGGAAGCGCTCCATTACCAAAGTTACGTATCGTAACCCGATTTATCTTTGAGTGGCGGGCGAGATAGGCGATAACAGCTTCGCCATGTCGACAACTTACGGATACAGCGTCTGCCGCCATTGCGGCGGTTCCGGAAAGAGCGACGAGCACGACTGCCCGGCTTGCAACGGCGCCGGGATGACCGCCGCCGAGGTAACCGCAATCGCGGTCAAAGCCGTTGCGTCGCCCACTCCCGGCCTGCTTGAGCATCGAACGACGGACTTCGTCCTGCCGCGCCACTTGGGGTGACGGTACCGAGGTAATCTGACGAGCGCTACCTCGATGCTCCTGATTTCCGTTGTCATGACAATCGCCGCCGGGCGATAAACAGTCGATGGCAACTTACTCTTACGTCCTGTGCTCCAAGTGCGGCGGAACCGGCCATTCCGGCGACTCACGCTGCCCACGATGCGATGGCGCGCGCATGACTGGTTCGTTCGTCGACGAGCATCTCTTCAAGCTGCTTGAAGTTGAAATCAACGACTTCGTCCCGAGTGACAGCCGCAAGGCCGTCGTACTGGAGCTGTAGGAAAAAACGCCGGGCGAGGACGCCCGGCGCTATTCGTTTCTGTTCTCCCTATGGCGGGCGGGATGCGCCAGCCATAGGGCCTATGCCGCTGCTACGGGATCGCCTGCCACGACCTTCTCTTTTTCCTTCTGGTCGTGCGCTTCTTCCTTGCCTGTCTTCGGCAAGGCGATATCGAGCGCTTCCTCGATGTGCCGAACGTAATGAATCTCGATGCCCGAAAGCTGCTCGGGCGTGAGATCTTCTTCGACGTTCATCTTGTTATCAGCCGGAAGAATGACGTGCTTGACGTTGGCGCGCTTGGCCGCAAGCACCTTCTCCTTCACGCCGCCGATCGGCAACACGTCGCCGGAGAGCGTGACCTCGCCGGTCATCGCGGTATACGGCTTGACCGCGCGGTCGGTGAGCAGCGAAACCAGCGCCGTCGTGATCGAGATGCCGGCTGACGGACCGTCTTTCGGAATCGCCGCCGCAGGCACGTGGATGTGCAGGTCGTGGTGACTGAACCACTCCTCGTCGATGCCGAGCTTGGGAGCATTCGACCGAACCCAGGTCAGTGCGGCATGCATGGACTCCTGCATGACCTGGCCGATCTGGCCGGTCATGGTGAAGCCGCCCTTCCCCTTCATCTTGTTGACCTCGATGAAGAGGATGTCGCCGCCGGTGGGCGTCCATGCCAACCCGACCACAACGCCGGGACGCTGCGTGCGCTCGGCGATCTCGGTGTCGAGGCGGATCTTCATGCCGCCGAGGAACTCCTGCACCAAGTCGCGAGTGACGACCAGCTTGTCCGTCTTCCCTTCGGCGATGCGGCGTGCCACCTTGCGGCAGCAGGTTCCGATGGTGCGCTCGAGGTTACGGACGCCGGCCTCGCGCGTGTAGTGCCGGATGATGAACCGAACCGTGTCGTCCGGGATTTCGATCTGCTCCGCGTTCAAGCCGTTCTCTTCGAGCTGGCGCGGGACGAGGTATTGGCGCGCAATGTGCGCTTTATCGTCCTCGGTGTAGCCCTGGAGCTCAATGATCTCCATGCGGTCGCGCAGCGGATCGGGGATCGGATCGAGCATGTTCGCCGTGGTGATGAACAGCACCTTCGACAGGTCGAACGGTACGTCCAGGTAGTTGTCGCGGAACGTGGAGTTCTGCTCCGGGTCGAGCGTCTCCAGCAGCGCGGACGAAGGATCGCCACGGAAGTCACGCCCGAGCTTGTCGATTTCGTCGAGCATGAACACAGGATCGTTGGTTTCCGCGCGGCGGATGCCCTGGATGATTTGCCCGGGCAAAGCGCCGATGTACGTGCGGCGATGTCCGCGGATCTCGGCTTCGTCATGTACGCCGCCGAGGGAGAGGCGCGTGAACTTACGACCAAGGGAGCGCGCGATCGAACGTCCGAGCGAGGTCTTGCCCACGCCGGGAGGTCCGACGAAACAAAGAATCGGCCCCTTCATGTTCGGCTTCAGGCGCCGGACAGAGAGGTAGTCAAGGATGCGGTCCTTCACCTTTTGCAAGTCGTAGTGGTCCTCGTCGAGAACACCCTTCGCCTTGATGATGTCGACTTCGACGCCGCTGGACTTCGACCACGGCAGCACCGCCAGCCATTCGACGTAGTTGCGCGTGACCGAATAGTCGGCTGCCATCGGAGACATGCGCTGGAGGCGCGAAAGCTCTTTCAGGGCTTCCTTCTTCACGTCTTCGGGCATGCCGGCGGCTTCGATCTTCTGCTTGAGCTCTTCGACGTCGCGCGTGGCGTCGTCCTGCTCGCCAAGTTCCTTCTGGATAGCCTTCATCTGCTCGCGCAGGTAGTACTCGCGCTGCGTCTGCTGGACGCGATCCTGAACCTCGGACTGAATCTTGTTGCGCAGTTGCTGGACTTCCAGCTCCTGCACGAGGTGCTGATGGATCTTTTCCAGCCGCGCGCGAATGTCGGCCGTTTCGAGGATCTCCTGCTTGTTGCGCGTGGAGAGGGACGGAAGCGACGAGCCGATGAAATCCACCAGCCGGCCGGGCTCCTCGATGTTCATGGCGACGGTGGAAAGCTCGTCGGAGAGCGTGGGCGAACCGGAAACGATCTGCTGGAAGACAGTCAGAACGTTGCGCTGGAGCGCTTCCACTTCGGCGCTCTTGGGCTCGCTGCCCTCGGCGACGACGTCATAATTGGCGCGCATGAACGGCTGCAACTGCTCGAAGGTGCGCAGCTTCACGCGGTCGAGGCCTTCGGCGAAGACGAAGAGACTCTGGTTCGGCATCTTCACGACTTTGTGAACGACGGCCAGCGTGCCGATCTCGTAGAGGTCGCCGGGTTCGGGCGCGTCGACGCGCGCCTCTCGCTGCGCCACCACGATAATCGTCTTGTCTTCTCCGAGTGAATTAATAAGCTGGACGGAGCTCTCGCGGCCTACCGTCAAGGGCAGCACCGCATGCGGGAACAGCACGGTGTCGCGCACGGGCAGCACCGGGACCGTGCGGTCTCCCGCAGCCGGTGGCGGCGTGGTCGTGCCTGGATTCTTCTTAGCGTGCTCTGCCATGTGGCTCCTATGAGTACGGGACGCTCAACCAATGTGACAAAACTATGAAATAGATGCCGACCGGAGCACAAACGATTCAGCCGGGCGGCCGAACAGACATCGTAAGCGGCGAATTGTAAATGAGGCAGCGCCGCTTGGCTGTGGTTACGAACGTTTCGATCCGTCAGACTTCCCGTAACAGCATCGGGTGGCGGATATTACTCCGCCGCGCGATAGATGCCCAGCACCTTTACTTCATCGGCAATTTCAGCGAGATGCCGCAGTGCATTGCGCGCGTGCTCGTCGTCACCGCGAAGGAAGTCGACAAAGAACCGGTACTCCCACGGGCGGCCGCGCACCGGACGCGATTCGATCTTGCTCATGCTGATATCGCGCAAGGCAAAGACGCTGAGCGCCTTGAAGAGCGAGCCTGCCTGGTTCCGCAGGTCAAAGCCGATCGAGGTCTTGTTCGCACCCGCGATCCGCGTTGGCTTCTTATCGATCAGCAGGAAGCGCGTGAAGTTCTGCTTATCGTCTTCGATGCCGCGCGCGAGGATTCTGCCTCCGTGCTCGGAAGCGGCAAGCGTGCCTGCGATCCCGGCGGCGTCGGTCAACTTCTGCTCCACCACGTGCTTCACGCTGCCGGCCGTGTCATAGAACGGTGTGGGACGAATCTTCCGATGGCCGTTGAAGAAGTCGCGACACTGTGCCAGCGCGACCGGATGAGAGTAGGCGCGCCGCACGTCGCCGATCTTCACGCCCGGCGCCGCGATCAGGTTGTGAATAATGCGCAGCCGGTATTCGCGATGAATAAACACGCGCCGCGAAAATAGCAGGTCGTAGTGCTCGGTGACGGGACCGGCCAGAGTGTTTTCGATTGGAATAACAGCCGCGTCGGCGCGGCCGCGCTGAAGCGCGTCGAATACCTCGACAGACAGCGAACAAGGCATGACCGTGCAGCCGCGAACCATCTTTTCGGCAGCCATGTGGCTGAATGAACCACGCTCGCCCTGGATGGCGATCTTCATGGGTATCAGCGTACAGCGGAGAGCGGGCAAGCGTATAGAGTCGCGGCAGATTCGCTGGTGTTTCCGGCTCGCGTAGAGCGCCAGGAGAGCTGAAATCTCGCGGGTGAAAACGACCCACGCGAGAGCTGCTGCTGACCTGCAGCAGCCCTCGATTTATAGCAACCTCCGTTTCGCCGCCTGCACCGAACCTGTAGGCATCGATTGAAATTTGAAATCAGGATGAGTAGGCCCTGACGCTTGGAGGCGTTCATGCTTTGGACACTGTTTATCGTTCTACTGGTGCTGTGGCTACTGGGAGTAGTGAGCAGCTACACGCTAGGCGGGTTTATCCACATCCTGCTGGTGCTGGCTGTGATCGCACTGATCTTCCAGCTCATCGGCGGGCGTAGATCGGCTGTTTGAGACATCAAGGGGAGGTGAAGGAAATGAACAAAGACCAGATTAAGGGCAAAGCTAACGACATCAAGGGGCGCGTGGAGCGCCAAGCCGGTGAGTGGACCGGCGACACCGAAGCCCAGATCAAGGGCGCCGGCGACCAGTTGAAGGGGAAGGTTCAGCAGGGCGTCGGGAAGATGAAGGACATGGGCGACCGCGCCGCGCGCGATCTCCGCAATCGCGGGGAACGTGAGGGCAGCGATATCCAGCACGAAGAAGGCAAGGACCGCAAGGTCGCTTAAAGCTGTACGTCGGGAGAGAGCGGGGCGCCGGAAACGGCGCCCTTGTTCTTTGCAGGCGAGTCAGCGAATCTCGACGATCAGGTTCCCAGCGCGATCGACGTGGAACTTGAAACCGGGCGGGACGACCGTGGTGGCGCTGTATTCGGTCACGATGGCGGGGCCGGAGAATCGGCGGGCGGGAGCCATGCTCTCGCGCGGAATGATCTGCGTCTTCACCGCGCGCTCGCCGGAGAAGCTGACGGGAGCGGTGATGATTCGAGCTTCGTTGTTTCGGCGTGATCGCCGGGCGGGGAGGCTCGGCGCTACAACATGATCCTGTGGCAGTCGCGCACGGAGCCGCAGCGTCACGACCTCGACTTCCGCCGCCGGGCGACTGTAGCCGTAGCGCTGTTTATGTAACGAATGAAATTGTCCGGTTACATAGCTGATTTCATGTCCTTTGTCGGACACGATGTTCAGCTCAAATCCCTGTCCCGCGTAACGCAAGTCGACGCTGCGCTCGAGCAATGGACGTCCGGCCCAGCCTTCGGCTGCGAGGTCGGCGCGAGCGGTTGACTCGAGCTCGCGGAAGACCTTCTCAATGTGAGTGCGCAGGTTCCCTCGACTATCCCCTCGGGAGGGCGGCGGCGAGCCTTCATCAGGATTGATCTTCCACACCACGGTCCGCGAGTAGTCCTTCACCACATCCGAAACCAGGATGCCGAAGGCGGACAAGGCACCCGGATATTGCGGCACGATGACGTGGGGGATGCCCAGTCCCTGAGCCAGCTCGCACGCATGCATGCCGCCGGCGCCGCCGAAGGCGACCAGGGCAAAATCGCGCGGGTCGTAGCCGCGTTCGATCGACACCACGCGGATCGCCTTCTCCATGGTCGCGTTGACCACCCGAATGACACCGGCGGCAAAACGTTCCAGCGCAAGTTTCGAGCCAGCGCGTTTGAGCCACTCTGCGGTCACACGTCGCGTGCGCTCGAGGTCGAGTTGGAAGTCGCCGCCCAGAAAGCGCTGCGGCTGAAGGCGTCCGAGGATGAGATTGGCGTCGGTGACGGTGGGCTGCGTTCCCTTTCCATAACAAATGGGGCCGGGATCGGCTCCAGCTGACTCGGGCCCCACTCGCAGCGCGCCGGCTGCGTCGAAGCGGGCGAGCGAACCGCCGCCGGCGCCGACGGTATGAATGTCGAGCATCGGCACACGCACGGGCAGACCCGCCACTTCGGATTCGGTGCTCGCGCGCGGAGTGCCGTCGACCAAGGCGACGTCGGTTGACGTCCCGCCCATGTCGAATCCAATGATGCGGTCGAAGCCGCTGCGTCGCGCCATAGCGGCAGCACCGACCACGCCTCCCGCGGGACCGGAGAGCACGGTGCGGACGGGTTCGCGAGCGGCCGAATCCAGCGAGGTGATTCCCCCGGACGACTGCATGACGAAGACGGAACTGCGCTGCTTCGCAGCGGCCGACGCGGACGAGTCGCCCGCCTCCACACGTGCCAGTTCGCTGACGCGTTTTGCCAGACTCTCGAGGTAGCGCTGCATCACCGGTTGGAGATACGCATTCACTACGACGGTGCTGGCGCGCTCGTACTCGCGGAATTCAGGCAGGATGCGGTGCGACACCGAGATCGGCAAACCAAGATCGCTCAGCACATCGGCAACCGCGCGCTCGTGCACCGGGTTTGCGAAGCTGAACAGCAGCGACAAGGCGATCGAATCCGGCGCAGCCTCCCGCAGATTCGCACTTAGGACGCGAACTGCGGCGGGATCGAGCGGCTTCACGATTTCGCCGTTCGGACCGATGCGCTCGGGGATCCCGAAGCGCAACTCGGACGAAACCAGCGGCGCGATCCGGTCAAAGAAGAAGTCATATAAACGCGGCCGCGCCTGGCGGCCGATCTCGATCGAATCTTCGAATCCTTCGGTGGTGACGAAGGCGACGCGCGCGCCCTTGCGCTCCAGCAGCGTGTTTGTGCCGACCGTGGTGCCATGCAGGACAAGCACAGGCTGTCCCGGCTCAGCCAGCTTGCGAATGCCTTCGACGATGGCGCGCGAAGGATCGTCCGGCGTGGAGAAGACTTTGACCATCTTCATCCGCCCGCCGATTACGGCCAGGCAATCGGTGAACGTGCCGCCGGTGTCGACGGCGACGCGGAGCAAACTGCGTGGATTGGAGGTCTTCGGCATGCGAACGCGCGATTGTAACAAGAGCTGTCAGCTGTCAGCTGTCAGCAGCTTTTCCATCTCCAGCGCGTCGAGTTCGTTGTTGTAGTAGCGAGGGACGGTGCGCGAGATGCTGTAACCGCGACGCTGGTAGAAGCCAATCGCGCCCGCATTGTCGACTGCGACCTCAAGCGAGATGCGACGGCAACCCGCCTCGGACAGGCGTTTTTCCGCGATCGACATCAGCTCGCTGCCGAGCCGCGCGCGCCGGGCTTCCGGAAGAATGTCGATAGTGATGATGTGTCCGACTTGCTCACCTCGCACGCGCACGCATTGCCCAACGAGGAAACCGGCGATCTTGGCGTCGGAATCCTCCGCGACGATGGTGAACGCGGTGCGCCGCGTCATGTAGTAGGCGAGTTCCTGCTGTGAGTAGGCAATGCCGGAAACGAAGCATGCCTGATCGATCTCCCACAGGCGGCGGAAGTCGGCTTTGCGGAAATCGCGGATGTGATAAGGCACAGTCGGTCAGTCTTTCAGCTGTCAGTCTGTCAGCTAACAACGCGAGTGTCGACTGCATTGCTGACCGACTGACAGACTGATCGACAGAGAGACTATGCTGCCGCGGCCGGCGCCTCGCCCGGTTCCAGTTTGACCTTGATCCAGCCGGGCTCGCGCTTGTCGAAATTCCGGTAAGCCTCGAGCGCTCCGGTGAGCGGCCCGACGTGGGTCAGGATTTCTTCCGGCCGAACGGCGCCGGTCCGTATCAGGTCGAGCAGCTGCGGGATGTAGCGACGGTGGTTGCAGTTCCCCGCCCGAATGGTCAGGTTGCGCTCCATCGCCTCACCGAGAGGAAACGTCTTGAGCATCTCGCCATAGACGCCGACGATGGCGAGCGTTCCGGCTTTGGCGACCGACTGCACCATCCATTGCAGCACCTGGGAAGGCGCATCGCCCGGCTCCCAGTTGCCGCTTTTCGGGCTCGTCTTGGGCGCGACCTTCTTCTGCTCCGCCTGGAACTCTGAGCGCTCGGCCATTCCCGGCTTTGCCGGACCCGAGTGCGGACGGTTGGCATCGATTCCGACGGCATCGATGGCTCGATCGACCCCGATTCCGCCGGTGAGCTCCTTGATCACCTCGACAGGATTCTCCGCGTTGAAGTCGATGGCCTCCGCTCCCTGGCTCCGCGCCATCTCGAGCCGCGAAGGAATGGTATCGATGGCGAGGATGCGTCCCGCGTTCATGAGCTTGGCGCTGGCGATACAGAACTGACCGACCGGACCGCAGCCGAAGACGGCGACCGTCCGGCCGTCGCAGATGTCAGCCAGGTCGGCCGCGAAGTAGCCGGTGGGGAAAATGTCGGAGACGAGGATAGCCTGCTCATCGCTGATCTCGTCGGGCACCTTGACCATGCCGACGTTGGCGAAAGGCACCCGGACGAACTCGGCTTGCATGCCGTCGAACGGGCCACTGGTTTCGGGACCGCCGAAAAACGCCGTGCCCGATGCCGGGCCGTTCGGATTCGCGTGATCGCACTGCGCGAAGTCGCCGGCGCGGCAATAGGAGCAATATCCGCAGGCGATGGTCGAACCGATCACAACGCGATCGCCCTTGCGGAAGTTACGCACGTCCTTGCCGACTTCCTCGACGATGCCGACGCCTTCGTGACCGAGAATCGTCCCCGGCTTCATGCCTGACATGGTTCCGCGGATCATGTGCAGGTCGGTGCCGCAGATGGCGCTTGCCGTCAGGCGAACGATCGCGTCGTTCGGTTCTTTGATTTTGGGTTCGGGAACGCTGTCGAGGCGAATGTCGCCGACTCCGTGGAATACGATTGCTTTCATTGGGCCTCCTTCCGGCTGTTTGCGGCACGAATGCGGTTTTGCTTGAAGGTGGAGCGTGCGGCGACGCCGCCCGCCGTTTTTACGCGACCCGGCGCTTGCCGCCGGCGGCCTTCTTCTCACCAAAGAGTTGGATTAGTTCGCGGTTGAACGCAGGGATGTCGTCCGGCTTGCGGCTGCTCACCCAATTGCCGTCGCGAATGACTTCCTTGTCTTCCCAGTTCGCGCCCGCATTCTTCAGGTCGTCCTGAATGGTGTGGAAACTGGTCATGTGGCGGCCGCGAACGAGTCCCGCGGACACCAGCAGCCACGGTCCATGGCAGATCACGGCGATCGGCTTCCCTTGCTCGTCGATCTGCTGCACGAGTTCCTGCGCCTTTTTCTCGATGCGCAAGTGGTCGGCGTTCATGGCCCCGCCGGGCAGCAGGATGGCGTCGAGATCGTCGGCATTGACGCTGTCCAGCGTGCGGTCAACCTTGACCTTGTCGCCCTTCTTGTCGTGCTCGACGCCCTGGATCTCCCCATCGTGTGGCGCGATCACCATTGTCGTGGCGCCCGCCTGGTCGAGCGCCTTACGCGGCTCGAGCAATTCCGATTGTTCGAATAAGTCCGTTGCGATGATGCCGACGCGAAGTCCGTCGAGCTTGTTCTCAGCCATGTTGACCTCCTTGCAATAGCTGCTGGATGGTCGCAGTCCTGCGAAGACAGGGAGCGACTTTTGGGTTGGATGTCCGCGAGTGGAAAAGGGAAACTGCCGCTGGATCAGGATTGCGGACGCTCGGCTAGCGATTCACCAGTTTCGCGGCATCGTCGGAGCGCCCCGCGCGGAGATAGGCCTCCGCCAGGTGCTGATCGATCTGCTCGGCAAGGGCGCGTCGGTCGGGGTCACTGGGCGGGAGGCGCTTGACCAGCTTTCGCGCAGCCTCCAGCGCATTGACACCCTGGCTGTATTCACGACGCGCCATGTGCACGACGCCCAGCGTGTCCATGACGGCGGGACTTCCGGGCATCATGTCGCGCGCGCTATGCGCCAGCGAGAGCGCCCGTTCCAGGCGGGTTCCTTCATGCGCATAAATCCACGCCAGGTTGTTGGCGGCAACACCTGAGTGCTCGCCGTGGCGCACGGCAGATTCGTACTGCTCGATGGCAGTGTGGAAGTCCCCGCGATCGTGGGCGCGCATGGCCGCGACCAGCGCGGCGGGTTCCGGACCGCTATGAGCCGCGGCTTCGGTTGCGTTCTCCACGTCTCCGCGTGCCGCCAGCAAACGACCTAGCGCAGCGGCGGCAGTCGTCCGCGATGGATCGTATTCCAGCGACTTCCGGAAGCAACGGATGGCGTCGTCCGACCAGTTGCGATCCGCAAAGAGTCTGCCCGTGATCTCCATCAGGGTGGCGGAACGAGGCTGGCGGCCGGCAACGTCTTCCATGTGCAGGAGCATGGCGCGAGACAGGTTTCCCTGGCGATAGACGCGCGTCAGTCCCTCGATGGCGTCGGCCGTATGCGGCTGCAACAGGACTGCCTGCTCGAATTCAACCAGGGCGTGCGCGAGTTGGCCCTGCGCCAGCGAGATCTCGCCCAGTACCAGGTGTGGCGCCGGAGAAGCCGAATCGACGGCAACCGCCCGTCGCGCTACCGATTCGGCGGCGTCGAAGCGGCGCTGCGCGGTGAGAGCGCGCGCATATAGCACAAGACCGCTGAAGTTCCCCGGCTCACGTCGAATGACCGGGGTGATGAACTCCACCGCGTCGTCGGCACCGCCCATGTCGAGGTAGAACGAAGCCAACGCGAGACGCGCGGGAGCGTAATCGTCATTGTCGCCCATGGCGGCAAGCCATTCGGTCCGCGCGAGCGCGCGCTCGCCCGCGCGCGAATACGCTTCGCCCAGCGCATAGTGCGCCGCCGTGGACTGCGGCGACACAGCAAGCGCTCCCTGCGCATATAACATCGCCATGGGAAGATCGTGACCTGCCAGAGCAATTTCGGACTGGAGAACGTCGACCGTGACCGGATCGAGCTCGGCGCGGTGCTCATCGAGCTGACGCCGCGCGCGCTCCAGCGCCGGGCTCGGGTCGCTGGCGTTGGCTGTCTCTGTCGCAGACGTGATCTCCGCCTCGATCAGCCGCGCAATGATCGATCCTGAATCGTCCTGCTGCTCTTTCTTCCCGGTGTTTTTTCCCTGCTGCCCCTGCTTCGAAGGTGTTGCCGCCTGCCTGAGCGCGCCCGCATATTCCTGCTCCGCCCGGCGGGCATGTCCCGCGATTAACTCGTAGTCCGCCAACGCCGTCGCCTGGTGCGGCTGCTGGCTGTCGACCCGGCGAAGGATCTCTTCCGCTTCGCGCGTGCGGGTAGTTCGCTGCAGGAACTGCGCAAGCCGGAGGTTCGTGCGCGGAGAATTGGACGCCTTCACCGCCGACCTGTACGCGGTTTCAGCCTCTGTGTTGTCGCCGACCTGCTCCTCCAGACGTCCGAGCGCAAGCCACGACTCGGCGTGGGTGGGATCAGCGGTCAAAGACTGCTTCAGAACGTCACGCGCCTCATCGGACTGGTCGGTACCGTTGTAGAGATCGGCCAGCGCGAGCGTGAACGACTCGTTCGTGGGAGCAAGGCGCCGCGCCTTCTGCAACGCGACGATCGCGTCGGGAATATGTCCCATGGAGCCAAGCGCCGCACCCATCACCGCGAGGGCGTCGGCCGAATTGGGCTTAGCTCGCAGGTACGTTTGCGCGCGCT
>Ga0157369_10007738_pt1 | contig 12359 bp, 12 predicted proteins | sample C25metaG_FD_113461 | JGI IMG/M metagenome (GOLD analysis project Ga0157369, IMG submission 113461) | Corn rhizosphere microbial communities from Kellogg Biological Station, Michigan, USA - C2-5 metaG | ecosystem: Host-associated > Plants > Roots > Rhizosphere > Soil | place: USA: Michigan...
GGCTGCGAAGCAGGAACTCCGCGCTTTTCTGACTGATGGCACCCATGACTGACCTTCCCCTGTTCCGTTGCAGGGAAATTCAGCGCCTAACGGCAAATAAATGGTTAACGCCGCTGAACCATATTTTTCATACTGCGAGATTGTCGATCAGGCGCGTAGTGCCGATTACGGCCGCCGCGATGAGCCGCATCGTGCCCGCAGGGGCTTCCAGCGGCTCGAGCGTGGAGGCGTCGACCAGCGCAAAATAGTCGATCCTCGAAAAGCCGGCTTCGACGAGCGATTTCCTACCGGTGTCGAGTGCGAGCTCGACCGAGGTCCCATCGAGAATCGCTCCGCGCGCATATTCCAGCGCCCGCGGCAAAGCCACGGCGCGCTGCCGCTCGTCAGGCGAAAGGTAAGCGTTGCGTGAGGAGAGGGCGAGGCCGTCTTCCTCCCGCACGGTGGGCACGCCGACGATTTCAGCCGCAATATTGAGGTCGGCCGCCATTCGCCGAATCACTGCAAGCTGCTGGAAATCCTTTTCGCCAAACAGAGCGAAGTCCGGCCGGACCGAGAGCAAAAGCTTGGCGACCACCGTTGCCACGCCATCGAAATGACCGGGCCGAGCCCCGCCTTCCCAGCGATCGGTAACCCCGGATACGTGCACCGTTGTCGAGAAGCCGTCAGGATAGATGTCGGCGACGGACGGCATCCACAGCAGGTCACAGCCGACATCCTGAAGCATCCGCGCATCGTCCGCCTCGCGGCGCGGATAGCGTCCGAAATCCTCGTTGGCGCCGAATTGGGTCGGGTTGACGAAGATCGTGACCGCGACCCTGTCCGCCCTCTTCTTCGCCTCCGCCACAAGCGCCATGTGCCCGGCGTGGAGGGCGCCCATCGTAGGCACCAGCGCTAGCGTCTCGCTGCCCAGATTCGCCCGGGCCCGCGTCAATTCTTCACTGGTGCGAACGATTTGCACGCGGTTGGAGCCTCGGGTAAATCTGTGACGGGGCGGCGTTTCGGTGCCGCGGGGGAAAAGATCAAGCATGAGCCAGCCGCATTTCATCGTCTTCGCCAACGAAAAGGGCGGGACCGGCAAGTCGACCACGGCCGTCCACACGGCCATCGCGCTCGCCGCGTCGGGCCACCGCGTCGGAGCGCTTGACCTCGACAGCCGGCAGCGAACGATGACTCGCTATCTCGAGAATCGCGACGCGACCATGCGCCGGCTCGAGAAGCAACTGCCTGCCGCCACGTATGAAGTGCTCGAGGACCACAGCGAAGGAGGGCTGAACGCTGCGATCGACCGGCTCTCGAAGGACACCGACGCAATCGTGATCGACACGCCGGGCCGCGACGACGATCTTGCGCGTGCGGCGATCCTCAAGGCCGACACGCTCGTCACACCGATGAACGACAGCTTCGTCGACCTCGACCTCATCGGCCAGGTGCACCCCGAAAACTACAAGGTGACCAAACCCAGCTTCTATGCCGAGCTGATCTGGAACAGCCGTACCCAGCGCGCAAAGGTCACCGGCAAGAGCGTCGACTGGGTTGTCCTCAGGAACCGGCTCCAGCATATCGAATCGCACAATCTGAAGCGCGTCGGCGCAGCGCTCGACGAGCTCGCCCGCCGCGTGGGATTCAGGGTCATTCCCGGCCTCGGCGAGCGCGTGATCTATCGCGAGCTTTTCCCGAAGGGGCTGACGCTCCTGGATCTTCCGCACCTCGGCGAAGTGGGAATTGCGCACATCACGGCACGGCAGGAACTCCGCGAGATGATCGCGGGGCTGGGGATTCCGGGTCAGGAAGAGCAAAAGCTCGCCGCAACCGGTTGAATCTATTGCCCGCCGCTGCGTAAGGCGGCCGCATGACCCATCAGTTCAATCGCACCATCCTTCGCGAATATGACATTCGCGGGATCGTCGGCGACACCCTCGACGAGACTGACGCGTATGCACTCGGGCGCACCTTCGCCGCGAAGGCGCGCGATGAGGGCGCAAAGCGCATCGCGGTCGGCCGCGACGGCCGGACCCACAGCGGAATGCTCGAAGCCGCGCTTGTCCGTGGGCTGACGGAAGGCGGGATCGACGTCGTTCAAGTCGGCATGGGGCCGTCACCCATGCTCTATTTCGCAACCCATTATCTGGAAGTCGATGGCGGTATTCAGGTCACCGGGAGCCACAACCCGGCCAATTACAACGGCTTCAAGCTGCTGCTCAAAGGCCGGTCGGTCTTTGGGAAGGAAATCCAGGACATCGGCGAGCGGGCGGCCGAGGGAAATTGGATCCAGGGCAACGGCACCGTCGAAGAGGTCGACATCCGCGAGGCCTATGTGAACCGGCTGCTCGAGGGCTTTTCCGGCAAGGCGTTCCGGATCGGCTGGGACGCTGGAAACGGCGCCGCGGGGCCGGTGCTCGACATGCTGGTCGAGCGCCTACCTGGCCATCAGCACGTCATCTTCAGCGAGGTCGATGGCAGCTTCCCCAACCATCATCCGGATCCGACGGTCGAAGCGAACCTGGCGGACCTCAAGGCCCTTGTGGCGCGGGAGCAGCTCGATTTCGGCATCGCGTTCGACGGCGACGGCGACCGGATCGGCGCGGTCGACGGAGAGGGCCGGGTCATCTGGGGCGATCAATTGCTGATGATCCTCGCAGAGCCGGTGCTGAAGGAGCAGCCGGGGGCGACGATCATCGCTGACGTCAAGGCAAGCCAGCTCCTGTTCGATCGCGTCGGCGAGCTCGGCGGCACGCCCCTGATGTGGAAGACAGGCCACAGCCTCATCAAATCGAAGATGAAGGAGACGGGGTCGCCCCTCGCCGGCGAAATGAGCGGCCACATCTTCTTCAAGCATCGCTGGTATGGCTTCGACGACGCCCTCTACGCCGCCGTAAGATTGATCGAGGCGGTGAGTGCATCGGGCAAGAGCCTGACCGAGCTCAAGTCGGCAATGCCTGTCGCGGTCGCCACGCCGGAGCTCCGCTTCCAGGTCGACGAATCGCGCAAATTCGCGATCGTCGACGAGGTTCGCAATCGGCTTACGAGCGACGGAGCAAGGGTCGACGCCACCGATGGCGTGCGCGTCAGCACGTCCGACGGTTGGTGGCTGTTGAGGGCATCCAACACCCAGGATGTCCTCGTGGCACGGGCCGAATCATCGGACCAGGCGGGCCTCGACCGGCTCGTCGGCCAAATCGACGACCAATTGGCGAAGTCCGGCGTGGAGCGCGTCGAAGCCGTCCATTAGCGCCCGGCACCGTGACGGGACCTTCCGAATTCGCTAAGCAGAACTCGTGTCCGGGATGCGCGAGATCGACTCGGCTGAGGCCGACGCAGGCGTACCGACCGATCGCCTTTGCAGGGTGCTCGAGCTGGCAATCGCGGACAGTCCACTCGAAGAAACGCTCAGTGAACTGATCCGAATCGTCGAGGCGTCTTCCCAGACCGGAGTCCTCGGCTCGATCCTCCTCCTCGACCCGGACGGACGGCACCTCCGCCACGGCGCCGCGCCGAGCCTGCCGAAAGCCTATTGCGAGGCCATCGACGGGGCCCCGATCGGCCCAGCCGTAGGATCGTGCGGGACGGCGGCCTTTCGCGGGCGGCCGGTGTTCGTTTCGGACATCGAAAACGATCCGTTGTGGGCCGGCTTCAAGGAGCTTGCGCTTTCGAACGGACTTCGCGCCTGCTGGTCGACGCCGATCATCACGGCCGGGCCGAAGGTGCTCGGAACCTTCGCCATGTATCATCGCGAACCGCGCGAGGCGACGGTCCGCGACCTCGTGCTCGTCGATCTCGTCACGCACACCGCCGCGATGGTAATCGACCGCAAGCGAAGCCAGGAAGCGCTCGCCCGCTCGGCGGCCTAGTCCTCCTCGTCCTCGTAGCCGACGAGGTTCAGCTCGCATGCCTTGATCTGGTGAGTCATGCACCAATGCTTGAGCGCTTCCTCGCGGCCGTGCGTGATCCATACTTCCCGCGGCTCGAGCTCGCGGATGGTCATGGTCAGTTCGTCCCAGTCGGCGTGGTCGGAGATCACCAGTGGGAGCTCGATATTGCTCTGCCGCGCCCGCTGGCGGATCCGCATCCAGCCTGACGCCATGGCGGTCACGGGGTCCGGCAACCGCCGCGACCAACGGTCGTTGAGCGCTCCGGGCGGAGCGATCACGATATGCCCCGCCATTTCCTGTTTCGTTGCGTCTGCGGTGTGGCGAAGGTCGCCGAGCTTCACGCCGAAGCTCTCGTAAAGTTGGTTCAAACGCTCGATCGCGCCGTGGAAGTAGATCGTTTGCTGATGGCCGCGTGCGCGAAGCTCGGTGATGATCCGCTGCGCCTTGCCGAGCGCATAGGCGCCGACGAGCACGCAACGGCTCGGGTCTGCGTGCAGCCGGTGAAGCAGCCGGTCGATTTCGCTCCCGGTTTCGGGGTGGCGGAACACCGGCAGGCCGAACGTCGCCTCGGTGATGAAGATGTCGCACGGCACCGGAACGAAACAGGCGCAGGTCGGATCTGGGCGGCGCTTATAGTCGCCCGATACAACCACTTTCTCGCTATTGTGCTCGAGGACGATCTGCGCGGATCCGAGCACGTGACCGGCGGGAACGAAGCTCACGTCGACATCCCCGACGCGCAGACCCTCGCCATAGGCGATCCGCTGCCCGTTCTGCGGACCGTAGCGGCATTCCATGATCGCCAGAGTCTCCGGCGTCGCGAGCACGGCCTGATGTCCGCCGCGCGCATGGTCGGAATGACCGTGGGTGATCATCGCCTTCGCTTTGGGAACGGTCGGATCGATCCACGCGTCGGCGGGACGCACGTAAATCCCCTCGGGGTGGGACTCGATCCAGGAACCCAATCGCGCCATTGATAGCTATATAGGGCGAAAGACCCGGGAGTTCCTTTCAAGGCCGGGCGGGAGGAAATGGATGGGACAAGCTTCCTGGTGGGTCATGGACATCGTCTTGCCGGCGATCCTGCTCATCGTTCTGATCTGGCTGGTCATGAAAGTTCGCTCGAACCGGACCGACAGCCGCACCGAAGCCGGCACGCGCGACCTCTATCGTGACGAAGAGGAGCGCCGGCGCGAGGGGACTGACAAGCGCTGACCGACCTCCCGCCAGTCGTGGAGCGCTGGTTTGAACAGAAAGGCTGGCGTCCGCGCCGGCACCAGCTGGAAATGCTGGAGCGCGCCCGGCACGGTCGAAGCGCGCTGCTGGTCGCCGCGACCGGCGCGGGCAAGACGCTCGCGGGATTCCTGCCGACCATTTGCGAACTCGCCGGCGACCCTTCCGAAGGCCTCCACACCCTTTACGTCTCGCCGCTGAAGGCGCTTGCCGTCGACGTCCAGCGCAATCTCATTGCACCGATCGAGGAGATGGGCCTTCCCATTCGGGTGGAGACGCGAACCGGCGACACTCCCTCGGACCGCAAGGTGCGGCAACGGCTGAAGCCGCCGCAGGTGCTCCTGACGACGCCTGAATCGCTAAGCCTGCTGCTGAGCTATCCGGATGCGGCGACGATGTTCGAGGGGCTGCGGACGATCATCGTCGACGAGCTTCATGGTTTCGCCAAAGAGAAGCGCGGTGACCTCCTGTCGCTCAGCATGTCCCGCCTTCAGAAGCTGGCGCCGGAGCTGCGGCGAGTGGGCCTCTCGGCGACAATCAGCGATCCGGACGCCTACCGTTCCTGGCTTGTGCCCGATGCCGACATGGAGCTGGTCGACTTGGTGCTTGGCGATCCTGGCGCGGAGCCTGACCTTTCGATCCTGATTCCCCAAGAGAAAATCCCTTGGGGGGGCCATTCGGGCTACCACGCGATTGCCGACGTCATGCGCCTCATCGAGCAGCACAAGACGACGCTCGTCTTCTGCAACACCCGGGGGCTCGCCGAGCTGATCTTTCAGAAGCTGTGGGACGAGAATGAACAGGGCCTTCCTATCGGCATCCATCACGGAAGCCTCGCCGTCGAAGCTCGGCGCAAGGTCGAAGCAGCAATGGCGGCCGGCAAGCTGCGCGGGCTGGTCGCAACCGCGAGCCTCGACCTCGGGATCGACTGGGGCGACGTCGATCTGGTCATCCAGATGGGCGCTCCGAAGGGCAGCTCGCGCCTGCTTCAGCGGATCGGTCGCGCCAATCACCGCCTCGACGAACCGTCCAAGGGCATGATCGTCCCCGGCAACCGCTTCGAATATTTGGAAGCGCGCGCCGCGCTAGACGCAATCGACGACGGCGAGCTCGACCCGGAGGTGTTCCGCCCCGGCGCGCTCGATGTTCTCGCCCAGCATATCCTCGGCATGGCGGTCGCTGCGCCGTTTCGCGAAGCCGATCTTCTCGAAGAGGTCCGCTCGGCCGCTCCCTACGCCGGGCTCAAGCAGGAGACGTTTGAAGAAATCCTGAACTTCATCGCGACCGGCGGCTACGCACTCAAAGCTTACGACCGTTTCCGCCGACTGGTGCCTGAGGCGGAGGGCATGTGGCGAATAGCCAAGCCTACGGTCGCCCAGCAGCACCGGCTCAACGCCGGAGTGATCGTCGAGCAGCCGCTCCTCACCGTTCGCTTCAAGAACGGACGGAAGCTCGGCACCGTGGAGGAAGGCTTCGCCTCAGCGCTCGCGCCGGGTGACCGGTTCTTCTTCGCCGGCCTCAGCCTCGAGGTCGAGCAGTTCAAGGACACCGATATCGTCGTCCACGCCTCGTCGAAGCGCGGGCAGATCGTCACCTACGGCGGGCAGCGCATGTCGATGTCGACTCACCTCGCCAACCGAGTCCGCCACATGCTGTGCGATCGGAACGACTGGAGCCGCTTCCCCGACGATGTGCGGGAATGGCTGGAGGTCCAGTCGGAACGATCGGTCCTTCCCGAGCCACATCAATTGCTGGTCGAGACCTTCCCGCACGAAGGGCAGCATTTCATGGTCGCTTACAGCTTCGAGGGCTGGAACGCGCACCAGTCGCTGGGAATGCTTCTGACGAAGCGAATGGAGAAGGCGGGTCTGAAGCCGCTCGGCTTCGTCGCCAACGATTATGCGCTCGCCTGCTACGCGCTCGAACCGATTACCGACCCTAAGTCGCTCTTCTCCGCCGACATCCTCGAGCAGGAGTTCGTGGATTGGGTTGAAAGCTCCTACCTGCTCAAGACCGCATTCCGTGAGGTCGCCGTGATCGGCGGACTCGTCGAGCGGCATCACCCTGGCAAGAGGAAGTCGGGACGTCAGGTCAGCTTCTCGACAGACCTCATCTACGACGTGCTGCGCCGCTACGAGCCGCAGCACCTGCTCTTGCGGGCGGCGTGGGACGATGCGCGGCGCCGGATGACCGAGCTCGGCCGCCTGGTTCGCCTCGTCGATCGCGCATCCGCGACCATGCTTCATGTCGAGACGGGCCGGATCACTCCGATGGCCGTTCCGCTGATGGTGATCGTCGGCCGCGAATCGCTTCCGCCGGGTGCGGAGGCCGACGAGGCGCTCCTCACTCAGGCCGAAGCGCTTGCGGAGCAAGCGATGCAGCTTGGTTAAGGCGGATCAACGTTCCTGAACGCCTGTCCAATGGCTGCATCAGCTTTCGTTCAACAGCCGTAACGAGAATGACCTTGGTTCATTCAGGGGTTTGAACATGATTTCTCGCACCAGGTCCGCGGCCGTTACTCTCGCTGTTGTCTTCATCACGATCGGCGGCTCGGCCTTCGCGCAACGCGCCGGACGGCTCCAACAAGTCATCGAGCGCGCCCGCGAGCTCCGCAGCCGACAGCCTGCGGACCCGAACATGACTCCGATTCGCGCGGCCGGCGATTATCGCTTCAGCTTCGTCCATGACGGCGTCACCCGCGAATATCTCGTGCATGTGCCGAAGAGCTATCATGGGGAACGGACTCCCATGCTGGTCGCGCTCCACGGTGGCGGAGGGGACGACGACTTCCAGGCTGACGATTCGAAATACGGGCTGATCAGCAAGTCGGAAGACGCCGGGTTCATCGCGGTCTTCCCCAACGGCTATTCGCGGTTTCCGAGCGGCATCCTTGCCACGTGGAATGCCGGGAACTGCTGCGGTGCCGCCCAAAAAGGCAATATCGACGATGTCGGTTTCATTCGCGAAGTGATCCATCGCGTCGAGCGCCAGGCCGCGATCGACCCCAGGAGAGTCTTCGCGACCGGCATGTCGAACGGCGCCATGATGAGCTGGCGGCTCGCCTGCCAAGCCCCTGAAATCCGCGCGATCGCCCCGGTCGAGGGGACCGACAACAGCCTCTCATGCAAGCCATCGCACCCCGTCGCCGTGATCGAATTCCATTCGGTCGACGATCCGAACGTGCCATTCAACGGCGGAGGGGGCGTGGGACCGTCGCACGCCGATTTCGTCTCTGTTCCGGCGACTCAGGCGAAATGGACGCTGCTCGATCGAGCCGATCCGAAGGCGCGGCGGGTATTGACCGTCGCCGGAGCGCATTGCGATGTCCACCGCGCGCAAGCTGGCGGCGCGCCCGTCGAGCTATGCGTCACCGACACCGGCGGACACAGCTGGCCGGGAGGAGGAACCCAGCAAGGCCGTAAGCAGCCGTCGATGGCGATCAGCGCCAACGACCTGATGTGGAGCTTCTTTTCGTCGCTTTGAGGTTGCCACGGCGACTTGGCCGGGTGAGGATGAGGCATGCGTAACGCGTTGATTGTCGCCACTCTGCCTTTGCTTGTCAGCGGATGCGTTGTCGGAACCGTCGCCAGCACCGCGGTGGACGTAGTCACGCTTCCCGTGAAGGTTGCCTCCGCCGGCGTCGACGCCGTCACCACCAGCCAGTCAGAAAAAGATGAGAAGCTCGGGCGGGAGATGCGCAAGCAGGACGAGGAGCGGGGCAAGCAATGGCGGCTCGCGTGGGAGCGGTGTCAAAAGCACAAGCCGCTTCCGACTGACGACTGCTCGGCCTTCCAGCGCCACTGAGAATTAACGACCTACTCAGCATCGGCGCGAAGGTTTAGGCGTGCCCGATGCGCTACTTCCTCGACACTGAATATAATGGGATTGGCGGCGCGCTGCTCAGCCTTGCGCTTGTGCCCGACGATGGAGACGACCTTTACCTGACGTTGCGGACCTCGGAGCCGCTCGTCGAGTGGGTTGAGCGCCATGTCGTCCCCTATCTCGACTCGGTCACGCCGCGCCTGTCTTGCCCGCGGCTGTCACGCACGGACGCCGCTCAGGCGCTTGAGCAATATCTTCGAAACGACGAGGAGCCGGTGATCGTCGCCGACTGGCCGGAGGACATTGCTCAATTCTGCAATCTGATGGTGACCGGGCCGGGCGACATGATCGAAGCCCGCAACGTGACCTTTGAGCTGCGGCCGCTAAGCAATTTCAGCACCGCGGCGAACAGCAAGGTGCCGCACAACGCGCTCCACGACGCCCGCGCGCTTCGCGACCATCTGCTGAGCCTGGAGTAACTATTCCGCGGCCGTCTTGTAGGGCGCCAGCCCCTCGTCCTCGCGGTCGATCCAGGTGAGATCGCCAAGCGAGAGCTGCCGCCCATCGTGGGCCTGGACGCAAATCCGCTTCACCGGCTTTCCGTCGCGGCGGTCGGCTAGGACGATCCTGATCTTGCCATAGCCCCAATCCTCGCCCCACTGCCGCATCGCGAGAAGCACCGGAAGCAGGCTCTCGCCCTTCTCGGTCAACGAGTAGACCACCTTTCGCCGATCGGCGGGATCCGGCTGCCGTTGGAGAATTCCGCCAGCGACCATCTTCGCCAACCGGTCCGACAGGATGTTCCGCGCGATGCCGAGGCCCGCCTGGAATTCCTCGAAATGATGGAGGCCATTGAAAGCCCCGCGCAGAATGAGAAATGCCCACTTTTCGCCGATCAATTCGACGGCGGCGGGGATCGGGCACGTCAGCGCCGCCGCCCTGAACCGATCGATGTCAGACGTCAGCGTATCTCCTGGCATTCTTCCGCGTGTCTCCCCTGCGGAATCTCATCAAAGCATACAACGGTTCCAAAAAACAGTTGCGCGATAAAACTCATTGCGATATTTAGTTTCAAATCGCAACTAAAAAACGGGGATCAAGCGATGTTCCGATCGATCACACTCCTCCTCGGCTCTGTTCTTTTGTGTGCCCCGGTCGCAGCAGCCAATTATTCCGCCACGCTGACAAAGCCCACGGCCGGGCGATTCATCGCCCGCGATATCAGCTGGAATTGCGGACCGGCTGCCTGCCAGGGCGCGACCGACGAAAGTCGGCCGGCGGTGCTCTGCCAGTCGCTCGCCAAGCGCGCCGGACGAATCGAGACGTTCCTCGTCGACGGCCGCGCATTCACTCCGTCCGAGCTCGATCGCTGCAATGCGTCGGCCAAGGCCCAGCCGGCCGCGACGCTCGCTTCTCAATAAGCTCCCCCGAGGGCTGCGCGGCTCCCCCCGCGCAGCCCCTTTCTTCCGCCTTTACCTTTCGCGCTTGCACAAGAGCGCCGCCGTCCCCCATCTTAGAAGGGTGCTGAGGCAGTACGAACTGGTCGAGAAGGTCCGTTCCTACGATCCCGATGCGGACGAGGGACTGATCAACCGCGCTTACGTCTTCTCGATGAAGGCGCACGGCGACCAGCAGCGCGCCTCTGGCGACCCGTATTTCAGCCACCCGATCGAGGTGGCCGGAATTCTCACGGACCTGAAGCTCGACGACCAGACGATCGTCACGGCCATTCTCCACGATACGATCGAGGATACGGTCGCAACACCGGAGGAAGTCGAGAAGCTTTTCGGCAAGGAGGTCGCGCGGCTCGTCGACGGAGTCACCAAGCTCAGCAAGATCGAGGCGCAATCCGAGAACGAACGCGCCGCCGAGAACCTCCGCAAGTTCCTGCTCGCGCTCAGCGACGACATCCGCGTCCTGCTGGTGAAGTTAGCGGATCGGCTGCACAACATGCGGACGCTCCATCACATCCCGTCGGAAGAAAAGCGCCGGCGGATCGCCCGCGAAACGATGGATATCTACGCCCCGCTCGCCGAGCGGATCGGCATGTATGAGATGATGACGGAGATGCAGACGCTCGCGTTCCAGGAGCTGGAGCCGGACGCATTTGCCTCAATCATGCGGCGCTTGAAGCAGCTGACCGAATCAGGCGGCGATCTCGTCAACCGAATCGGTCTCGGGCTTCAGCTCTACCTCGCCGACAACGGACTCGAGGCGGAGGTCACCGGGCGCCAGAAACATCCGTTCTCGATCTGGAAGAAGATGGCCGAGCGGCACATCAGCTTCGAACAATTGTCCGACGTCATGGCGTTTCGGATCATCGTCGACGACGTCGCAGACTGCTACCGGGCGCTGGGCCTGATCCACCGCCGCTGGCCGATGGTCCCTGGGCGCTTCAAGGATTATATCTCGACCCCCAAGCGCAACGGCTATCGGTCTCTGCACACCTCCGTCATCCACGATTCCAAGATGCGGATCGAAATCCAGATCCGAAGCCGCGAGATGCACGAGCAGGCGGAGCGGGGCCTCGCGGCGCACTGGGCATACAAGGAGGGCAAGCCCAAGGGCGATATGAACATCCCGTGGGTCGATGACCTCGTCGAAATCCTCGATCATGCCGAAAGCCCCGAGGAGCTCCTCGAGCATACGCGAATGGCGATGTACCAGGACCGGATCTTCGCCTTTACGCCGAAGGGCGAACTGATCCAGCTGCCCAAAGGCGCAACCTCGGTCGATTTCGCCTACGCCGTTCACACCGATCTCGGCGACCGAACCGTCGGCGCCAAGATCAATGGCCGCGTTGTCCCGCTTCGGACGATGCTGGAGAATGGCGACCAGGTTGAGATCCTCGCTTCCGAGGCGCAGCACCCACAGCCAAGCTGGCTCCGCTTCGTCGCCACTGGCAAGGCGCGCGCGGGCGTTCGCCGTTTCGTCCGTCACAAGGAGCGCGAGGAAACGGTCGAGCTCGGCCGCAAGATCTACGATGAGATCGTCCAGCGCCTCCCTGCCGAGCTCGACAAGGACGCCCTCAAACGCGCGCTCAAGAAGCTGAAAATCGAGAATTCGGACGAGTTGATGATCGCCATCGCCCGCAAGCGCGTCAGTGACGAGGCCCTGATGGAAGCGCTGATGCCGGGCTCAGCCGGCGGCGATGTTGCGCCCAAGCCGATCGGCCAGCGCAAGGCTATCTCGATCAAGGGCCTGACGCCCGGAGTCGCCTATCACCTCGCCCAGTGCTGCCATCCGATCCCCGGCGACCGGATCGTCGGCTTGAGGCGCGAGGACGAGGAGATCGAGGTTCATGTGATCGGCTGCGACACGCTGGCGAGCGGGATCGACGCCGACTGGCTCGACCTGGCGTGGGGCGAAGGTTCCGACGGTGGCGCCGCGCGTCTTGCGGTGATCCTTCACGACATTCCGGGAGCGCTCGGGACA
>Ga0157369_10007739_pt1 | contig 12359 bp, 10 predicted proteins | sample C25metaG_FD_113461 | JGI IMG/M metagenome (GOLD analysis project Ga0157369, IMG submission 113461) | Corn rhizosphere microbial communities from Kellogg Biological Station, Michigan, USA - C2-5 metaG | ecosystem: Host-associated > Plants > Roots > Rhizosphere > Soil | place: USA: Michigan...
ATCGATCAAGCGGCATATCGCTGCGGGAGATTACCCCAATACGGTCGTTGAGGTGGCCCGAGCGATCATCACGGCGCTACGCTCGGGGAACAAAGTAATATTCTTCGGCAACGGAGGGTCGGCTCAGGATGCCGGTCACCTGGCAGCCGAGCTCATGGGCCGCTTCGCTTTCGACCGGCCCGCGCTTCCGGCAATAAGCCTCCCCGACGCCACTGCGGCGATGACTGCCATCGGGAATGACTACTCTTACGAAGAGGTATTCGTCCGGCAGATCCTGGCGGTGGGCCGCCCAGGCGACGTGGCGGTGGGACTGACCACTTCTGGAAACTCCGAGAACGTGGTACGGGCCCTGGATGTCGCAACGGGGGCGGGGATGGTCACGGTCGCGATGACCGGCGAGGGCGGCGGCAAGGCTTCCGCAACCGCCACTATGTCGCTGCGAGTGCCGACGACCGACACCGCGCGCGTACAGGAGGCGTGCCTGCACCTTGGACATGTGATCTGCGAAATGGTTGAGGCGGCACTGTTCGCACGGCCATGACCGAGGAGTACCGCGCCGCAAGTCAGCAGAAGCCTCGCCTCTGCGGCTGCACAACGGTGTTCCTGGACCGGGACGGAACCATCAATGTCAAGGCCCCTGAGGGTCAGTATGTCACCTCACCCGGCGAGGTTTGCCTTCTTCCGGGCGCTGCGGCAGCCATTGCCCAGCTCAATGCTGTCGCGATGCGGGTGATCGTGGCGACGAACCAAGGGTGGCTGTCCGGTATGCCGGATATGGATGGCTATGCCCGCGTGCACGGGCGTCTGGAGGAGCTTCTCGCTGCGGGTGGTGCGCACCTCGACGCGGCTTATTTCTGTCCGCACGCCCGCGGCTCCTGCTGCTGCCGCAAGCCTAATCCCGGCATGCTGCAACGCGCTGCCAAGGAACACGGCTTCAGGCTGGGCGAGGCCGTAATGATCGGCGACAGCGAAACGGATGTTACGGCCGGCCGAGCGGCTGGTACTGCCACCATTCTGCTGCGCTCCGGTCGGGAGATAGCATCCTCCAATGCTGATCTGATTGCCGCGGACCTCGCCGAAGCTGTCCATCTCATCCTTAACGCGCGAACACCCTGTTTGACCGGGTGTCCCTGGTAAGAGTGAGGAACGACTTTGAGACGGTACGATGGCCGCGGTTCCGGCCGAGCCCGAGGTCTCCGTCGGCACGTAGGCCCTAGTCCTCGACACGGCGGGCGCTACCCTCACGACGACGTCGCGCTGACGGCACCGGGCGATCACCAAGCGGCGACCAATGCCCTGCGTGCGATGTTCACTCGGGATTTTGTCTACCTTGGAGTGTCCGCCCTCCAGGTGGTCCTCGCCGCGGTGGTGACGCCCATCCTGACCCGGCGCGTCGGCGTAGGCGAGTTCGGGCAGTTGGCGCTTGCCCTCGTGGTGGCGCAACTCCTAGGGGTGACGTTTAGCCTCGGACTTCCCTTCGCGGCGCAGGAGGTGTTCCCGGGGGAGGACGGAGATCGTCGGTCTCGCGGGGTACTCGCCATCTCCGCCGTCCTCGCGGTCGCCGCTTCGCTTGTCGTCGTCCTCGCAGCACCGGTGTGGGGTCCCGCCGTGGGCCTGGACCGGGTCCTGGACGCGTGCTTGGCCGTATTGTGGGCCGCCTGCTTCGCGTTGACGTTGACGTCACTCGCCATGCTCCGGTCCAGGGACAAGCTGTGGATGGCGATCTTCATCGCGGCTCTGCAGTCAGTGGGAGCGCAAGCGGCCGGCGTTCTTCTGCTGTACTGGTGGGCGCCCACTATTACGAGTTACCTCTGCGGCCTGATCATCGGGCAAGGCGCGGCCGCTTTTGTCGGCTTGCTGGCCCTGACGCCGGACTGGTCGGCACTGGCCGCGATCCGCCGCTACGGCGGGGCATTCCTTTTCGGCCTGCCCATGGTGCCGCAGGAGCTCAGTGGCTGGATTCTCGGCGTCGGCGACCGAGTAGTCGTTCGCCATGCCCTCGGGTCGGCAGCCGTTGCGCGCTACTCCGTCGCTTACAACGTGGGCAGTCTCGGCTTCATCCTTCTCGTCTTCGTCTTTCAGGCGTGGATGCCACGCATCTACGCCGTGACGGACCGAAGGGCACGATTCCAGCTCCTGGCCAGCAGCCGCGACATGATGAACCTGCTGTTGATCCCTGTGGTCTGTGGCCTGGCTGCCGAGGCCCCGGTGGTGCTGGGAGTATGGGTTCCAAAATCATTCCAACCAGCTGAGCTGACGCCAATTGTCGCGATCCTAGCCACTTGCACGTTCTTTTTCGGGCAGTTCACGGCCAACCTACGAGCGCTGATGAGCGAGGGGAGGACTGGCCGGGCGGCGGTGGCGACGCTGGTCGCAGCGGCGGTGAACATAGGCCTGAACATCGTGATGGTTCCGTTCCTCGGCATCACCGGCTCGGCTATCGCTACGGTCCTCTCCTATGCCCTGTGCGCTCGGCTCACCCGGCCGCCCGTGAGTTCCGGTATGCAGATCCCCCGTGCCTCGGTCCTGCTCCGCACGCTCATCGGGGTTGCCATCGCTGCCACCTTGGCGATTGGGGTACTGCCGACCTCACCTGTGTGGCTCGCTATCCGCCTGGTTATGGGTGCCGGGGCCCTGCTCGCCTTCGCCTTGTTGCTGCGCCGCGCGATGGCAGGGTTTGAAATATCTGCCCGACTCGTGACCCCGGTTGTGCCCGCCAGAAGCATGGGGCCAGGCTGAGCTGAGTTTCGCCAGTGGCATGGGATCACCCGTCCGCCAGTCCCGATGCGCCGACGTTGAACGTCGTGGCCCGGCTGGAGGGGTTTAACGAGCGGATCATCGCGCCGTGCTGAGATTCTCGCGATCATGCGCGCCGTTCTCAATCCACCGGTAAACCGCTCGTACTCCCTCGGCAAGGGTGGTACTCGGGCACCAACCCAGGTCGCGCCTAACCAGTTCCACTGATACTGCGCTGCGCTCAAGTTCTCCTGCCCGGGAAGGCGCGAACTCCGGATCGAAAGGCCTCCCTGAAATCTCGCCGATGATGGCGGCAAGGTCGAGAACGCTGACTTCGACCCCGGTTCCGATATTCCATGGGCCTGGCATCCCGCAGTCCGCTGCGGCCAGGAATGCCTCAACAACGTCACTGACATAGACAAAATCGCGGGTCTGCCTGCCGTCGCCGTAGATGATAGGCCGCTGTCCGCGTAGTGCCCGGGAACAGAATCTCGGGATTACGGCAGCTTCACCTGACGGACGCTGCCGGGGACCGTATACGTTTGCGAGCCGCAGCACGGCATGGCAAGTGCTGTGCAGTCGGTTGTACAGATCAATGTATTGCTCAGCACAGTACTTCGCGGTTCCATACGGGGACTCGGGCACCAAGGGCACGCTCTCCGGAGACGGGACAGGCGCATCCCGGCCGTACAAGGCGCCGCCGCTTGAACAGAACAGCACGCGTGCGTTGACCCTGCGGGCTGCCTCCAGCGCATTGATTGTCCCAATCACATTCACACGCGCGTCGTCGGCCGGGAACTCAACCGAAGCCCGGACGTCGATCTGCGCCGCGAGATGACAGACCAGCTCGGGCCGCACATCTTCCATTAGCGCAGCAAGCTCTTTGGCGTGCATGATGCTACGGTCGAATAGCACTGCCTTTTCATGCAAGCGGCTCGCCCGGCCAGCGGAGAGATCATCCATGACCCATACTTCGTCACCCCTTCCCAGCAGTGCATCGGTAAGGTGCGAGCCGATAAAACCGGCGCCGCCGGTCACAAGTATGCGCATAGCGTTACCTCCCGTTTAGGCTCCTTTGGGTAGTTTTCTCTGCTCAGACGGGCATCAAGCGCCTCGTCCATTTTCTGATATTCATCGTGGTGCTGGCGCATTGTCTATTCCATGCCGGGCAGGCCAAATCACAGGTGTTCGCTGAATTAACCAAAATTCCATGCAACAAACGACACCGTGACGATCTTCAACTATAGGTCCGAACAAATTGCTCAGAACATTTCCGAGCTTAAGGCCAAGGTAATCGCCGCTGCCTCCGTCAGCCGGCGTCTTTGTTCTACGTCATCTGACGGACACCGCCCACACTGAAGATCACTTGCATACCAACGACTATGACCCCGCGTCTCATAGTGGGAGGGTCACCTCCGCTCATCGAGCGTGGCATCGGGCCGGACCGACCCCCGATCGCCAGACGGTGTTCTCCGGTGCTGCCGCAGCGAGTCGGCGGCCAGCTGGCGGCGATACGAGCAGGCCACGAAAAGGGCCGTGACCGCGCCTAGCAGCAATCCGAGCGAGAGCGGGCCAAGTCGAATGCCGCAGACGTCGAGAACAAACGACGCACAGACGGCGAGCACGAGCGATACCGGCACCGCTACAGAGATAGACCGTATGCCGGCAGCCTGCCCTAGCAGACGCAGGAGCGCATAACCCGGGGCCAGCAACAGTGCCGGCAGGACAACCAGCCGTGAGAGCCCGGGAAGGACCGGGGCGCACATGAGCAGGACGGCTCCGACGCCGGCTAGGAGTCCGGGGTCTCGCACCACCCGCAGGCGGGTCCGCCATTCCGGCGGCACGTCAATGATCGTTGGCATGGGAGGGATACCACAAAAAGTACGAGTGAAAATCGATCTTATACAGGCGATAATGCGGTGAGGAACACAAGAGTCGCAGCCACGGCCACTGCGCCATACGGGTGATGTTCCGCGGTGGCACCCTCTCCGGTTCGCCCGGGTAGAACAGGTCTGCCCCTGTCAGGGTGTGCTGCGCGTCGCGGATATCGACGGCGAGGTAGTCGTCTCGCTGACGCTCCATGGCGGACATGAGAGCCGGTACGGGCGGGTCGGGGTTATACCAGATGCCCGCAACTGGCAGATCGGGCTCTTGCATCGGGGTGACGTCGTCGGCGTGAGCTGTGAGCGCCACAGCGGTGAAACGGTCTGTTACGACGTGCGCCCCGGGGCCCAGGTGCGCCTGAACCCAGCGCGCAAAGCTGAGGGTCTCGGGGGTGCTGCTTAGGGTGTCAGAGCCGAACTGGTAAGGCCCAGGGAATCGATAGTCGAGCGATACACCCACTGCGACATTCCCGACGAGCACGACGGCGAGTACGGCCGTGCCTACCGTCGCGGCTGTACGCTTCACCCACGGCCTACGCTTGTCCAACTCGAACAAGATGACGAGAGCCGCCGGCAGGAGAGCGATCCCGACGAACGTGAAGGACCAGGTACGGTGCGCTGATTCAGCCCCATCGCTGATCAGCGTCAGCGGAAGACTCACCAGGTAGCCTGCTGTGACCACGAACGGCCACAGGAAGTTCGACCGCAGGGGAGGCTTCTGCAGCCAGCGAATTCCCGCAAAGAGGAACGCGACCGCGATCACGACAGGCGCGGCGATTGCAGCGGCTTGTTCATAGCTAGGAACCCCTGAATTGCTAAAGATCGTCCGCGTTGCACCAGTAGCCCCGGAGTGGGTGGCCAAGGCGACAAGCTGTGACACCGTGCCTGACACGTGGGGGAAGAGGTAGCCCACCGTTGTTGGCGCGACGAAGACAACCCACAACCCGAAGCACATTGCCAGCGTCAACACAGGCATCCACCTGATGAACAGGCGGCGCCAGCCACCCTTGCGGTCGACGAGCCCGCTTATCGGCTTGAGAAAGAGCGCGCCCGCCAAGAGCAGGGCGATACCGGCCAGGCTGGTGAGATGGTGTGTCACCACAAGGCCGAAGGAGATCACCGCGATCAGCAGTGACGCCGATAGGCTCTGTCTCCAGGTGGGGCCGCCAGATCGCTCGGCAGCCAAGGCTTCCACGTACAGGCGGACGATCGTCAGCATGAGCAGGATCGCAACGGATTCATAAGAGAACTGGACGTCAAAGTAGACGAAACTTGGATTGGCGGCGTATACCAGGCCGGCCGTCGCTGCCCACCGATGGGGAACTGGCAGGGCTCGCGCTACGTAGTAGACCTGTACCGGAAGGAGGCAGTGCACCACGGCAATCAGGGTCAGGGCCGAGTCCCACAGGGGAAGGCCGGTCAGCCAGTGGATCGCGGCCGCGGCGCTCTGCAACCCCGGGTAGAAGGTCCCGACCGGCAGCAACGGCGTGGACTGGAAGAGCCGACCCGCCGAAATAACGTTCCGCAGCAGGGCGAACTGAGCAGTGGTATCGAAGCCGATTGGGCCAGCCGCGCTCATCCAGAACCACGGCAACACAGTGAAGAGCCCGAGCAGTCCAAGCCAGAGAACCGCATAGCGTCCGGATACCGCCCGCCACGCGACCGCCAGGTAGGCGAGCAACATTCCCGCCCAGAAGACGGGATCATAAGACTGGATCCGGGCGGTCGGGGCTATGCGATACACCCAGATCACCAGGGCGGCGCCGACCGCGACAAGACCCGCCGCCGTCAGTTCCGCCAGTGGGCGACTTGGGACCAGCGGGACCCTCGACGGGCTGTCTTCCTGGACATGCGCGAATATCCCCTGTTCAAGCAGCCGCATGTCTAGCCCAACCCTATTCTCAGCCAGCGGCGCTGCCCTGCGTCCGCAAGCATGGCAGGATAAATCACCTGTGGAACCGGAGGATGAGAAAGCCAGGCACGGCAAGCTCTGGGAAGGGTCGCGAGCATTGGTGCTGCCAGGCGATTCTGGGCACATTGCCTGTTCCCATGACGGTCACTCTCGTTATCCCTTTCGCACACCTGAATCTACGCCAAGGTACTGGGACCGTGCCTCGGCAAACTGGCGTATATGTCCCACGTCGTTTGAGGCCGACATGCCGGTGACGGCCCTCGTGCAGGGCCGCTGTCCAAGCTGAGTCCCCCGCGAGCGCGAGGTCCTCGACGCGGACGTGTTCGACACGGGCGGCGCGGAGCGCGCTGAGGGTGGTGGTTGATTATTTTCCGGAGAACGCCGTGCGAACGACGGCAGCCGCCGGTTTCGGAGTGCCGTTTAGCTGGAACAAGCCATAGCCGTACTGGGCCGGTTCATTCGCTATCCCGCTGATCGGAGGGATGGCTCCCGGGGAGAAGTCATTGAGGATCCACGGCGCCGGAGAGGGCAGTCCCAGCGCCGCGGCCGCGGTGAAGACGGCTTGGTAGTAGACAACCTGTGCCTGCTCCTCCGCCGCCTGGTCTCCCGGCGCTGCGTCCGTGGTATACCCGGTTTCTCCAATGAACAGCGGACGAGGAGCCGCAAGCGCCTTGATCGAGCTCAGCAGGGGATAGGCGTCCCCTGGCGGACCGTAGTAGTGGTAGTCCCAGAATTCCGGCGGCGAATTCTTGAGCTCATGGGTGAACAAAGCGAACACCTCAGGAGGCGCGCTCGCGATAGACACCGTCCGCAACGTGCCGGGCAGGACGGTGGACAGGTACGGAAGCATCGTGCGCACCCAGGCCACGACCTCGGGATTCTGCGGGTAGACCTCATTCTGCAGCTCGACAACGGCGATACGCGGATCGTCCCGGTACCGTGACAGGAGCGACGAGACCCACTCCTTACTACCGTCGATATCGGTGTACTGGTGCCACCAGTCGAACAGTGTCAAGTGAACCCGCAGCGAGTGTTTCGCGGCTAGTCCGATCACCTCGGACAGGCGATCTGCCATGACCGGACGGACGGTCGGGAACCCGAAGACAGGTACTTGTATGATTATGCGCACGGTGTTCGCGTCCAGGGCGCGGATCTGCGCGAAGTCACGGTCGATCGCCGTCGGGTCGAAGCGGGACCACATGTAGCTCCACCCGCCGGCGGCCGGGTAGTAGTTTACCTCTTTGAGGTTCCGTACCCTGCTTTCTATGGCCGTCGAGCTTTTCGAGACCGCCGGAAGTTGCCTGGCCGGGCCGTGTGAGGCTGGCCGGGTCAGCGTAATGGCCAGACTCAGGAAGGCCACGAAAAATATGGCTACCGTCAGGCCGACGGTACGCGCACGGCTCATATCGGCCCCTCCCGGCACAGCCCCTGGAGCATCGACGGAGGGCATTCCCCCGACACAACCCACCTAACAGGCCGTCTGCGAGATCGTTTGTAGTGCCTCCTCGAACAGGCCGGTCCCGTGTACAGCAGTGAACAGTCGACCGTGCAGCCGCCCGGCCTGACCCATCGCCCGGGCCCGGTCGCCGCTGGCGAGCAACTCAGCGAGACGGTCCGCCAGGGCGCGTTCGTCGGCTGCGGGGACCAGCCAGCCGGTCTGCCCGTCGAGGATCTGCTCAGGTGTCCCACCGACCGCGGATGCGATCACCGGGACACCGCAGTTCTGCGCTTCGCTGACCGTCATCGGGAGCGAGTCAGGCCCCACCGACGGAACTACCACGCAGGCAGCCCGCACCATGGCAGCGATGACGCTCTGGTGCGCGACGCTCGTCCGCATCGTGACGCCAGCCGGGAGGGACCCAGGAGCCGGAGAGGTCGGGTGTGGCGTTCCGAGCATCACCAGCGGCGGGGAGGATGAGAGTCGTCGATAGGCGTCGATGAGGACATCGACGCCCTTGTACCGGGATAGTTGCCCGACATAGAGGAGGTAGCCGTCTTCGGCGGGCAGGAACTCCGGCCGCTCGGCCTGCCAGCCGCTCTCGTAGAGGCCATCGGGCACAAAGGAATGCAGGGTGTGGACCGGCTGGCCAGCGACCTGGCCGATGATGGGCGACAGCCGGTTGGCCAGATAGTCGCTCACCGCGGTGAACGTGGCCACCTTCTTGAGCAGGTGGAGACTGGACAGGGACGCGGCCGCCAGGACATGGCCCTTAGCCGGGCCGTACATGGAGCTGGCACATGACCCGCATCGCTGCCAGGACGGGCCGGGGCACGAGGTACCCGACCTGTGTACCAGCGACTTTCTCGCACACACCAGACTGTAGTCGTGGGCGGTCACCATAACGGGCGTCCGCGGGAAGGCCCGGGCCAGGCAGGAGAACACGCTCCAGGCATGGGCGTGAATGACGTCCGGCTTGACCTCCTGGACGACCTCGGCCAGCAGGCGCCGAAACAGCGGGTCGGGAGTCGGTGGATGAAATGGCCGGGCCGCATCTTGGCTCAGCCGGGGCATCAGCCTCTGGTAGAGCAGTGGAAGCCGGTGGACCGTCACCCCGTTGGACCTCTCCACCGCCGGGGTGCCCGGGACCGCGCTCGTCACCACATGCACCTCGTGACCACGGCGGGCGAGCTCCTCGGACAGCAGGGCGACGAAGCGCTCCAGACCGCCGATCACAGGCCGGTACAGGTCGGTCAACTCAATCAACCGCACGACATCACCTCACGGACCGGTAGATCGCCTCGAACTGCCGAGCCATCGTGGACCAGTCAAAGCCTTGATCCGGCAGCGTGGTCAGGCGTCCCATCTCGACCTGACTGTCCAGCGCGGCTGCGACGGCAGCCACATCCGGCGTCACAACAGCCACACACGCACCCATGTGCCCCAACCTGTGTGCCAGTTCGGTATGGGCAGGGATGTCGGAAGCCACCACCCGACTGCCCGCCACGGCCGCCTCCAGAAGCACTAGCCCGAAAGCCTCCTGTGCCGACAGGCTCAGTGTTGAGGTGGCCGTGCGCTGCCAGCGGCGCAGCTCTCCGTCGCTGACGCGACCCCGAAAGGAGACCCTGGTGGCTGTCCCCAGCTCCCAGGCAAGGCGCTCGAGCGCCGGCCGGTGGGAACCTGTTCCGCAGACAACCAGTTGTGCGTCCTTACGCATGGACGCAAATGCCCGTATGGCCGTGTCGACGCGCTTGTAGGCTTCCAGGCGTCCAGCGACCAGGACGATCGGACGATCGGTCTCGAAGGGCTCGGCCGCCAGGAGGGCATGGGTATCCACGCCGAGCGGGACGATGGACAGCCGAGGTTCCACGGACGGATAACACCGCAGCAGCAGCTCGGACTCTGCCACGGAAACGCAGGTCACCTTGTCGGCACGGCGAAACAACAGCGTTGCCAACGGGTCGTACACGGTGTGCAGGGCAGATGCGACCCTAGTGTGACCGACGGCGTGAAAATGCGGGGTGAAGACCAGCGGCACATTCGGGACGGTGGCGGCCATCATCGCAGGGACCTGATGGAAGCTGTGCGCGTGGATGACATCAAACATCCCTCTGTCTCGCCACAGCTCGCAGGCGAGCCCGGGTGCGACCGGAAACTGCCGGGAGCCACTCCAGTCGGCAAACCGGCGCACCGGATAGTCGTGCGAAGCTGGAAACGAGGAGCCACGGGGTCGCTGTGCGTAGACCGTCACCTGATGGCCATGCCCGTGCAACTCGTCGGCCAGGTACCCCACAACCACCTCGATGCCACCGAGTTGGGGCGGGAACCCAGGAGAGACGAGCGAGATCCTCATTGAAACGTCGGATGGCAGCGCGTCCCCATCCGTCTCGAGCTGCTGGCGTATCCGGCTGGATGAGAAACAAGACGCTACTGGCAGGACTTTTGGCAGCCTCATGCGAGTTCACCGTTGGTGACGTACTTAACGCCTGGGCGGGCACTGATGTAACGGAACATGCCCTCCAGGCGTTCCCAGTCATTATGCTGATCGATTTCCCAGCTATGGCCCCAGATGTGGAACACACCACCTGTTCCTGCAACGCGGTCGAACATTGCTCGGCCCAGGGAATCCCACTTGTAATATTGCCGGGGGTTTACTGGCCGGAATTTCGCGAAACGGGCGACCTTCCATAGGTCGGAGCAATGGTGATAGAGGTCAGACCAATGGTCATAAGTGTGTAGGGAAGTGGGTGCCTCATACGGTTCGCCTACCATGAACGCATAGCGGACCACCGTGCGGGCATACCGGTACCCGGCATCCTTCACAAGTTGCGTGTGAACTGACGTATAGGCGCCACCAGGATAGCAAAAGCTGCTAATCTCCTGGCCAGTTATATCCTCCAGCATTGCCTTTGAGTTAGTGATCTCTTCCCTTGCCTGGCTTTGTGGAATAGTTGGCAGCCGGGGATGTGTCACCGTGTGAGATCCGATTTCGAAGTCACTGCTTATTTCTCTGATCTCCTGCCGGGTCAGTAGATCGCCTTCTACGAACTCTCTATTTCTCGGCGAAATATAGAAGGTCGCCCTCAGCCCATACTGCTTGAGCATGCGCGCCAGCCTCAGGTCATATTTGTGACCGTCATCCCAGCTACTTGTTACTATCACCGCTTTCACACCTAACATCCAGATTGGGATGTACGAGCCTCAGCTCCGAGCCGGGATGCTATCTGCTGAATCATCGCAGGGATCTCCCGTCTCGCGGAGAACCGGTCCCGCGGCCGGTGACCTATCCTCCTGCGGCTGGATCAGCCCCAGGTCGGCAAGACTGCTTGAGTCCCAAAGGTCCCAGTGGGCCGGGTTTCTCCGGATGGCGGCGCTCACCTCGGCGGCCCAGCGCCCGAATATCGCAGCCGTTTCTCCCTCCACCGGTACTGGCGCAGAGATCTGCCACACCTGGTGGCGGTAATCGGCCGCGCGGTACAGGAAACCCATGAGCAGCGGCGCGCCGGTCAGCTGGGCGAGGGTCACGGCCCCTGGCAGCAGGCGGGCCTGGCCGCTGAGGAAGGGAACCTCTATGGCGCGGGCCCGGTCGCTGTCATTGATGAGCGGCGCGTCGATGAGGATCGTCACCACCTCATTGGCGCGGAGCGCGGCGGCGGCCAGCGCCGCCACCTGGGGCCGGCCCGGCCATGGCTCGATGTTCGGCCGCTGCCGATAGCGCAGCACCGGCCTGGCGTAGACGCGGTCCCAGAACCACCGCTCGGCAAATGACTGGCCGACCGTGTAGTTCCAGTTCCAGCGTCCGATGTGGGTGACGGGGAAGCCGCTGGCGTGCAGCACCGAGATGCCGCTGGTGAAGGAGCCGAAGTGGGCGGAGCACAGGATGGCTCCCTTGCCCGCCGCCAGTGCCGCCTCCAGGTGTTCCTGCCCACGGATCTCGATCAGCCGCTGCAGTGGCCGTGCCCCGCGCCGCAGTCGCTTCACATCGACCACACCGCAGGAGGCGAGGCGGAACCAGTCCCGGACTACCTGCTCCGCCGCCGCTGGGCTGAGCCCGTTCCCGAGCACCAACCGCACGTTACGTGCCAGCTCGGTTCGCTTCTCGGCTTGGCACCGGAAGAGCAGATCGCCGCGCCAGCACGCGATGCGGTAGCCCAGGGCGGCCGGCAGGCAGGCCAGGATCGGCGCGCCTGCCGCCCAGTAAGCCCCGACTTCCACATCGGGCAGCAACTTCCCCGCGCGGCTGTCATCCACGCGCGGCCTCCTTTCTGGGTTCACGGCTGCGGAGGTAAGCGCAGATGGCATTCACGCTGGCGAAATTCTCGGGCAGCAGGTCCGCGTCGCCCATCGTGATCCCGAACCGCTCTTCCAGAAAGACCACCAGCCTGAGCAG
>Ga0157369_10007742_pt1 | contig 12358 bp, 9 predicted proteins | sample C25metaG_FD_113461 | JGI IMG/M metagenome (GOLD analysis project Ga0157369, IMG submission 113461) | Corn rhizosphere microbial communities from Kellogg Biological Station, Michigan, USA - C2-5 metaG | ecosystem: Host-associated > Plants > Roots > Rhizosphere > Soil | place: USA: Michigan...
CGGAGTTGGGCGACAACTTGGGCGGATCGGCGAAGTGCGCCGCAACCCACGATCGAGTACGCCGAGCGGCTAATCCGTTCAGTACCGGAGCCATTTTTTCGCCCGATCCGTTCAGCGTGTGACAGAACGCGCATCCGCGGGCTTCATACAGCATCGCGCCGGCGATGGCCGCTTCCGGCGGATTCTCCCAAACCTCCAGAGCGCGGTCATCGCGCTTGGTCACCAGCGTCACCAGACTTTTCTTTTGCGCCGTGGTCAGGACGGAATCGGGCGAATCGGGAGAGGGCTTGGTGAAATGCGCGATCAGCCAGTCCGCGGTTTTAGTCGAGGGTTCTTTGGCCAGATCCGGACCCACGGTAGTTCGCTCCAGAACATGGCATCGCGAGCACTTGTCCTTTTCGAAATATCCGATCGCCGCCAGCTGCTCCGGAGGCAGTTCGCGCCAGGTCTGCGGCGGCGTGAGTCCGGCGTTGGGATCTTCCATGCTCGGCTCCGTAGTAGCCACCGCGCGCTGCGTCAGGCCGGCCCATCCGACCGCCACGAACACGGCTATGGCAATCGCTACGGTTCGCTGGCGCACACGAATTGCCTTGGCACGATCGAAGAAGGGCACCAGAAACAGCCCCACAATCGCCAGATTCGGCAAAATCACCGCGCCCAAAACTTCCAGCTTGCCGGGGAACAGCTTCAGCGTCTGAAACAGAAAAAGGAAGTACCATTCGGGACGCGGAGTGTAGCGGGTGTTGGTGGGATCCGCCATGCTCCCCAATCCCAGCTTCGCGAAACTCGCGAATAGCACCAGCACCATCACATACCCGAACATGGCCACGGAATCCTTGAACATCTGCTCGGGATAGAACCTCTTGGTCGGCTTGGTGGCGTCTTCGGGAGACGGTGTGACGCCGTGCCTCCGCACCAGGTAAAGATGAAGGCCGATCAAGCCCAGCACGACGATCGGCAGTATAATCACGTGGGCCGAATAGAATCGGGCAAATGTGACGGTGCCGATGGTTTCGTTGTCGGCGCCCAGCAGGCGCTGCAGGTACGGACCTGCTCCCGGAGCCAGTCCCATGATGTGCACCGTGACCGTGGTGCCCCAATAGGCCTTGTTGTCCCAGGGAAGCAAATAGCCGGTGAGCCCAAAGGCCAGCGTCAACAGGAGCAGAGCGCATCCCGCGATCCAGGTGGCCTCGCGCGGTTTCTTGTAAGCCCCCCAGACGAAGACCTGAACCATGTGTAGCACCACCACCACGATCATGCAGCTTGCCCCCCAGTGGTGCAGGCCGCGAATCATCGGACCGGCCGTCAGCTCGGTCATGATATAGCGGAGGCTGGCGTGCGCTTCCGAGGGCGTGGGCCCATAGTTCAGAGCCAGCAGGATCCCAGTGGCGGCCTGGACCAGAAATGCGAACAGGGCCGCGCTACCCAGCACATGGGGCCAGCCTGCGGAGGCCGGAATGTCTTCATCCAGAAAATGCTGTATCGCGGACGGCAGGCCTGTCCGCTCTTCCAACCAAACACGTACTCCGTTAATCATTGCCGTTTACAATCACCGTTTAGGTGGATCGCTTGATCTGCAAGCCGATCAGGAGCTTGCCGCCCTCCACTCGCGACACGTATCGATCCAAGGGCCGCGGCGCGGGGCCGGCCAGAACTTTGCCGTCCAATCCGAAAGCGGAATCGTGGCAGGGGCAAAGAAATATTCCTTGTTCGCCTTCCCAGTGATAAATGCAGCCGAGATGGGGACACGCGGGACTGAAGGCCACCGCACTCTGAGGCCCGTTTTTCACCACCCAGGTGGTGGTCTTTTCCTTGGTCGCCTTCCACCCGTCCACGCGCGTGCGGTGGTAGACGACCTCTTGGGGAACGCCAGGCTCGAGGTCCGCCAGGTTCGCGACCTCTACCATCGCCCCCGCGCCGGGCGATTTTGGCTTGAACAGTAAATAGACAGCGGCTGGAACCGCGATTATGGCCGTGGCTGCTGCGCCCAATAAATTGGCGAGCACGGCATAGAATTTCCTGCGAGTTGGTGGTAACGACTGGTCCGTGAGCATGAATTTCGAATTGTCCCAAGCATGAGCTTATGAAGGTATGGACCTTTAGGATAGTATACTCGGAACACCGTGTTGTTATTTTACCCCATTCTGATTACACTTGTCGCCATTCTCAGCGCGGCTGCGGGCGTGTGGCTGACGTCGTTTGCAGGGCTTTCACGCCGTCTGGTGCCGTTCGGAGGTGGCGTGCTGCTAGGGGTAGCGCTGTTCTGGGTGTTGCCGGAAATGGCGGATTTCTTCACATGGCAAGGCGCGGTTCTGTGGCTCGCGGGCGGATTCCTGTTCCTGGCCGCTGTCGACCGGTTCGTCTATCCGGTATGCCCGGCCTGTTCCCCCTCCCACCAGCACGATCACTGCGCCACTCGCTTGCATGGCTTCGCGCTGCCCCTGCTGATCGCAGCGGCGTTGCATAGCGGTCTGGATGGATGGAGCGCCGCAGCCGGCCAGAGTGCCGGATTCAGCATGGCTCTTATTGGAGGCATCGCGGTGCACAAGATTCCCGAGGGGCTGGCGCTGGGAGTCATCGCCCGGGCCTCGCTCGGTACCCGCGGCGCCGCGTTGGCCTGGTGCGCGCTGGCGCAGATGGCGACTATCGGCGGGGCGGCTGTCGAATCGGTTCTCGCTCCGCACTTGAGCTCGCAAGGATTGCACGCATTACTGGCGCTCGCCGGCGGCAGCTTCCTATATCTCGGGGGACACGCCGTCCATGGCGAACTGCGCCGCAGCGGGACGCCAACCCTGGTCCCGGCGTTAACAGGTGTGGCCGGATCCAGCGTTCTGCGCCTGTTTCTACGTTAGAGGTGCCCCCAGGCCCCCGGCTAAGCCTCCATCGGCGGACGCCGCCGATGCCAATCCGTCTGTTTCTGGAACAGATTTCCGACCGCGATCAACTGATTCTCGTAAAACGGCCTCCCCAGCAGGGAAATCGCCACCGGCAGCCCATCCGCGAATCCGCACGGCAGCGATATCGCCGGTAAACCCGCCAGGTTCCCGCCGGGAATCAGATCCGAGCGCGATCTCGTCGGCGGACCCGGCGCATCCAGCGGTTCAGTGACTTTGCTGGCCGGTCCCAGAAGCGTCGGCGCCAGCACCATGTCGCAGTTGAGGAACAGATCGTGAAAGGCAGCCTTGACCAGCGACCGCACGCGCATGGCGCGCAGATACTCGGTGGAGGGCAGATCCAGCATCGCCTTCAACCCGGCAATCTGATGCGGATCGGCCAACTGGTCGACTTTGCCGCTGCGAATGAAGTCCTCGAAAATAGAGCCTGCTTCGCCCGCGATGATGGTCCCCACCAGCTCGCCATACGGAAAATCCGGAAGCTTAATCTCTTTAAGCTTCATGCCCAGAGACTTCACCACCTCGAATGCGGCCCGAAATGCCGGCTGCGCCACAGCTTGCGCCCCATCTTCAAAATCGCCCGGCATGTAGCCCACCGTGATATCGGCCGGATTGCGGGCGTAGTTCTGAGGCGTGTAGCGGAAGCTGCGGTTCGCCGATCCGGGATCCCCCGAATCCACCCCGGCGATTTCGTGCAGCACCAGACCGCAGTCTTCTGCCGAACGGCACATGGGTCCCAGCTTATCCAGGGTCCAGGAAAGCGCCATGGCCCCGCTGCGGCTAACCAGACCATATGTCGGGCGTAAGCCAGTCAAACCGCAGAACGCGGAGGGTGTCAGAATCGAGCCCGAAGTCTCTGAGCCGATGGCGAAGGTTACCAGCCCCGCCGCTACCGCTGATCCTGGCCCGCTGGACGACCCGCCGCTCCAGCGCGTGCGGTCCCAGGGGTTGAGCCCCGCACCGGTCAAAGATGCGGCCGCCGTGCGGTAATCGCCGCCCCCGGCCAGTTCCACCATGGAGAGCTTGGCGATCAGAATCGCTCCCATCTTGTCGAGTCTTTCGATCACGTGGGCGTCGTAGTCGAAGACCTGTGCGGCGTAAGGCTTCGCGCCCCACGTGGTCGGCTGCTTCTGCACCGCCAGTAGATCTTTGACGCCGTACGGAATCCCCTGGAGCGCACCACGGGTCCGGTCGCGTTTCAGTTCTCGATCGACGTCCTTCGCCTTGCTGAGGGCCCGTTTACGCAGGGACAGCGCCAGGGCGTTGTAGCGCGGGCCGATCCGCTCCATGCGGTCGCAAAACGCCTGAGTGAGCTCGCGACAGGAGAATTCCTTCGCGCGCAGCTTGGCGTTAAGCTCGCTGATGCCGGCGAAGAAGATGTCGGGAGCAATCTCAGCCACAGGATTAAACCTCGCCTAAGCCTTGAACTGGAATGCTGGCTCGGTGGTCATCGGCAGCGCGACTCGGGCAATGATCCGCGCCGCCGCGCGCCGCTCGGATCGGGCGCCTTCAAGTTCGGCGTCAGCGGATTGAGCTGCCGGCGGTTGCGGAACCTGAGCAACGGCCGTACCCGCGAGGATCACACCGGCTAGCTGGCGTCTGGAAATATCCATGCGCCCATTATAGGTTGTAGGACAGGCGATCTTGTCGCCTGTCAGGCGTGAACCGCTCGATCCCGCGCCGCCAGAGCCTCCAGGGCCGCCTGCTCCATCACGGCCTTCGGCGGACGCTCGCCGGTAAAGATTTCGAACTGCCGCCCGGCCTGTTCCAGGAACATTTCGAGGCCGGCGATCACTTCCGCGCCCTGGTCTTTCGCGCGGCGCAGCAGCATGGTTTCGCGGGGCGTATAAACCATGTCGAATACCAGCTGCGAAGGGATGCGCCCCTCGAAGAAGCATCTTTCGATATTCGGGGACATGCCCAGCGGAGTGGCGTGCACCAGTGCGTCAAATGTTCGTGCCGCAGCCTGGTCGCGCGAGAGCGCCTCCGCGCCGCAGGTCGACGCCAGCGCGCGCACGCGATCCAGATTTCGGCCGGTCACCGCCAGTTTGCTGCCCGCCGCCGCCAGCGCGAAGACGGCTCCGCGAGCCGCGCCGCCATTGCCCACCACCAGAACCGAAGACTTATTCAGCCGCACGTGCCGCTCCAGCGGCGAAGTCACGCCCGGAGCATCGGTATTCGCGCCGCGCCATTTGCCGGCCTTGCGCCACACCGTATTCACTGCCCCGATGCGGCGCGCTACCGGATCCACCCAATCCAGATACCGCAGGATCTTCTGCTTGTGCGGGATGGTGACGCTGAATCCCGCCAGCGGCAGTTGTTCGGCCATCACGAAAAAATCCTTGAGTTGCCCGGGGTGCACCAGGAAGGGTAAATAGACTGCGTCCACGCGCCGCGCCTGGAAGGCCCGGTTATGGACGGAAGGTGAAATGGAGTGACCCACCGGATCGGCAATGACGCCGTAGATTTTCCCGTCGCGCGAAAGTTTCCCCACCCGATACATGCTCCGCAGTTTCTTCGCGGACACCTGCCCGGAGGCCGTTCCGCCGGCCATATTCGGCGCCGCATAGGTATACAGGCCGCCGAACGCGGGGGAAAGCACGCGCGTGGGGAATCCCGTTTCGCCCATCGCCAGCAGCACCGTGGGAATCTTCGGATGCGATCGCGCCAGCGACAGCACCCGCGAATTGTCGGACGGCTTGCGCGCCGTGGTCACGATCTTATAAGCGTGGGCGGGGATGGCCGCCATTCGCCGCAGGACCGATTCCAGGCGCGGCGGAGTGCCTCCGTAATTGTGATAGGAAAGCACCAGGTAGGCTTCCGACCGCAGACGCGCGAGCTGGTTCTCGCAGTTTTCGGCGCTCTCAATTTCGATATCCACAGCCTGCGCTCCCGCCTCGCGCGCGGCTTCCAGGATCTTGATCTGCTCTTCAATGCTCCCGGTAAATCGTCCCTGGTTCTGGCGCCGCCGGCAGGTGGCGAGAATGGTGCAATCGGAATAGCGCGCCAGGAACTTCCGCAGCGCCGCCACGCCGCGCTCGGGAGAGGCCAGGTAGTCCAGGCGGAATTCCAGGAACCGTTCCCCGCAGTCGTATTCGGCACGAGCGTGCGCGAGCAGGGATTCCACGTCCGGAAACCCCAGTGCGATACAGATGCTCGGGAAAATAGTTCTTGGTTTCATTCAAGCGACAGAACAGCATATCACGCCGCCTGTGTATCGCGTCCGCGGGGGAATACCGACCAGGAGACGACGGTCATCGAAAAGGGCACTGTGGACCCGCTCATGCCAGGGTTTGCTTACGGCGGCTCAGGGCGGTAAGATGACCGGATAAATTCCATGAGCTTCGTTGGTCGAATACCGGCGCAGAGGCAGCCCCCAGGCGAATTCGCGCTAAAATTCCAGGTAATACGGAGGACCGCGGAAATTGCTGCTTAGATATCCGACCTTTTAGTCGCAGCCCAGCCCGCGGCAGCACGACGTAAGATCGGGTCGAAGTGACGAATCATAAAGATTGGGGTCTGAGGTGCCGAATGCAAAGTGGAGGAGCATACAGTGCCTACCGTTCTGGTAACCGGCGCTCATGGCCTGATTGGCTCTGAGTCCGTCGCTGAATTCTGCCGGCTGGGTTACGACGTCGTCGGGATCGACAATGACCTGCGCGCCCACTTCTTCGGACCGGAGGCTTCCACCAAGTGGCAGGCCGTCAGACTGCGCCAGGCTTTTCCAAAATACCGTAGCGTGGACGCCGACATTCGATCTTTTCCTGAAATGGAGCGGATTTTCCAGGAACATTCGTCTTCCATAGAGCTGGTGATCCATACCGCCGCGCAGCCTTCGCACGATTGGGCGGCGCGCGACCCGCACACCGATTTCACGGTCAACGCAAACGGGACTTTGAATCTTCTGGAATGCACCCGCAAGCATGCCCCCAAGGCCGTGTTCATCTTCACGTCCACCAACAAGGTCTACGGCGACACGCCAAATGAGCTGCCCCTGGTCGAGCAACCCACACGCTGGGAAATCGAACCGGGTCACCTCTACCGCGACGGGATCGACGAAACCATGAGTATCGATCAGACGACGCACTCCCTGTTTGGAGCCTCCAAGGTCGCCGCCGATGTCCTGGTCCAGGAATACGGCCGTTATTTCGGGATGAACACTGGCGTTTTCCGGGGAGGATGCCTCACTGGTCCGTCGCATTCCGGGGCGCAATTGCACGGTTTCCTGGCCTACCTGGTCAAGTGCGCCGTGAACCAGACTCCTTATGAGGTCTATGGATACCAGGGCAAGCAGGTCCGGGACAATATTCACAGCCACGATCTGGTCAGCGCATTCTGGCACTTCTTCCGAAACCCGAGACCTGGCGAAGTCTACAACATGGGGGGCAGCCGCCACAGCAACTGCTCGATGCTGGAGGCTATAGCGCTGTGCGAAGAGATCGGCGGCTGCAAGTTGCGCTGGACCTACTCGGACCAGAACCGGAAGGGCGACCACATCTGGTGGATCAGTGATGTGCGTAAGTTCCGGTCGCACTTTCCCGAGTGGGAATATCGTTTCAACCTGCGCGATATCATCGATGAGATATTCAAAGCCCACACCCTGCGGAGGCAGGCTGCCGAGGTTCTATCGTAATGCTGTTATCCGTAGTCATACCGGCTCGCAATGAAGAGGGCTGCATTGTCCGTACGGTTACCGAGATCTCCAATACTCTGCGGAGCCAGCGCATTCCGCATGAAATTATCGTGGTCGATGATGGATGCTCGGACGGTACGGCCGACGTTGTCCGGAGCCTCGAGATCCCTTATCCGGAGATTCGCCTGATTGCGAATCATGGGCCGCATGGCTTCGGCTATGCCGTCCGGACAGGGTTGCGATGCTTCAAGGGAGACGCGGTGGCCATCATGATGGCGGACAACTCCGATTCTCCAGAAGACTTGGTTACCTATTACCGGCACCTGGAGCAAGGCGCGGAATGCGTCTTCGGATCGCGCTTCATCAAAGGTGGATCTACGGTGGATTACCCGGTTCACAAGCTGATCATCAACCGTCTGGCAAATCGCTTCATCGCAACGTTGTTCGGCCTGCGCTTGAACGATACCACCAACGCCTTCAAGTGTTACCGCCGCCATGTCATCGACGGATTACAGCCCCTGATCTCCCCGCATTTTAATCTCACCGTGGAGATGCCCTTGAAGGCCATCGTACGGGGCTACAGCTACATGGTGGTCCCCATTTCGTGGCGAAACCGGGCTGTGGGTGTTTCCAAGCTGAAGCTGAAGGAGATGGGCAGCCGGTATCTCTTCGTGGTGCTGAATGTGTGGCTGGAAAAGCATCTCACCAAAGGCGACTATCACCGTCAGGCACACGTCCCTCACGGAGCGCAGGTCCAGCCCAGCCACTCCGAAACCGCGGCGGAGCTGCTGCGAGATGCCTGACCGCGTTCTGGTCACGGGCGGCGCTGGATTTGTTGGCTCGGCGATTTCCTTCGAACTAAAACGGCGGTTCCCGTGTGCGGATGTCGTGGCCTTCGACAATTTACGGAGGCGTGGGAGCGAATTGAACGTTCCTCGTCTCGCCGCCGCGGGCATTCGTTTCGTCCATGGCGATGTGCGCCAGGCATCTGACCTGGAAGCCGTGCCGGCCGATCTTCTCGTCGAGTGCTCCGCGGAGCCTTCCGCCCAGGCCGGGTACGCCGGCTCGCCGGATTACGTCGTGCAGACTAACCTGATGGGCTGCTACAACTGCCTCAACCTGGCGTCCCGTGCGAAGGCCGACTTCGTATTCCTCTCCACCAGCCGCGTTTATCCGGCGGCGACCCTCAATGGCCTGTGCTTTCGCGAAACCAGCACCAGGTTCGAGTGGCTCGATCAACAATCTATTCCCGGTGCATCCGCGCTGGGTATCGCCGAGACGCTGTCTACCGCGGGCGCACGTTCCATCTACGGCATGACCAAGCTTGCCGCGGAGCTCATGATCGAAGAATTTGGCGACGCCTTCGGCTTGCGTTACGTGATCAACCGCTGCGGGCTGATCGCCGGTCCGTGGCAGATGGGGAAAGTCGACCAGGGCGTGGTCACGCTGTGGCTGGCGGCGCATTACTTCGGCCGTCCGCTCCGTTACATCGGCTTCGGCGGAGAAGGCAAACAGCTGCGCGATATCCTGCACGTCGGTGACCTGGCGGCGCTGATCGGTGCTCAGGCCGGAAGCATGGATCGATTCAATCGGCTCACTCTGAACGTGGGAGGCGGGCTCGAGTTCAGCCGGTCGCTGCGCGAGATGACCATGGATTGCCAGGAGCTGACCGGCCGCAGCATTGAGTTTGGATCCGAAGCCCTGGAGCGGCGTGCCGACCTCCGCATCTACGTTACCGACAATCGCAAGATCGAATCCGTTTGCGGCTGGAAGCCGTTACGCGGTCCCGCCGTAGTGTTAAAGGACACCCTGGATTGGATTGCTGAAAACCAGGAACAAGTTGGTCCCGCGCTCTTTGCGCCGGCCAGTTGAGCCTCGATTCAATGAACGCCGTTCCCGAAATTTCTCTTCCTGGCGACCAGGCCGCGTCCCTGCGGAAGGAGACCGGTTGGTCGGCTCTGAAACACCTCGTGCGGGCGGCGCTTTTTATATGGACGGCGATGATCGCCTGTCCGGTGCGTTACTGGCCCGTCGAAGCGACTGTCGATAACTCCTGGGTGTTCGCGCTGAACTATGCGGCCGCCCATGGATTAGCCATAGGTAGGGACATCGTTTGGACTACCGGCCCGCTCGGCTACCTGGTCTTCCCGCAGGACATCGGGGCGAACCTGGCACACGCGCTGGTGTTTCAGGGCGCCGTATGGGCCATCCTCATCGCTATCTTCACGGACCTGTTCTACTTTGCCGGCGTTTCACTGCGGAACCTCGGCTTCTTTACGATCTTCTTCAGCTTGTCGGCTCCTCTGTACTGGTTCAACTACATGGGCGTGGAGAACCTGCTCCTGGCGGCAGTTCTAATCTTGCTGGTTGTCACCCGGCGCCGCGGCGGGCTGGGAAGGTACGTTGTGGCTCTGGTTCTGGCGGGCGTCATCCCCTTGATCAAGTTGACCGGCGGGTTGCTCGCTTGCGGAGCGGTGTTGGGATTCCTGCTGGATAGAGCCATCCGCGTCCGGAAACAAGCCACGAGAGAAATTATCCTGGCTCTGATAGTGCCTCTAGCGGCCGCCGGCATCGGCTGCTGGCTTCTGCTGCCGTCGGTGGATTCGTGGATCGGATACTTGCGATCCAGTATCGATATCGCCGGCGGTTACAGCAGCGCCTTGTCGCTCTCGGGGGACCCGGTTGAATTCGGCGGAGTGGCGGAGATCGGCGTCTGTATCGCGGTGTTGCTATTTGTCCGGACCAAGTCGGATCGGGCCATGGTCTGGTTCTTCCTGGCTCTTCTGACCATCCCGCTGCTGATTAGCGTGAAGCATGGCTTCACCCGCCAGGATGAGCACGTCATCAACTTTTTCTCCTTTGCCGGACTGGCCCTGGGCCTTATCAATTTGGGCGTGCCGGCGAGGGGTGCACGAATCCCCTTCGTGCTGCTGGTCCTGTGGAGCTATGCTCTCATTTCGGCTGAATACATGATCGCGCGCGTGGGATTCAGAGACGCGGTAGGGGAGGTCACTGGATGGCGGGCGCCTGCACTGGCGTGGAAGGCGTTATCGCCCACAGGCATGCGAGCGGCCCTCCATGCCGAGGATGCCAGCTTCCCGGTGAAAGCGCGGGTAGAGCCTGAAATCAGGACCATAATCGGTAACTCGCCCGTGGCCTCGCTATCGGTGGTCTACAGCGGTGCATGGTTGGATGGTTTGAACCTGAAGTTATACCCCGTGATTCAACGGTATGCGGCTTTTACTCCCTATCTGGATGGGTTGAACGCGGCCTGGATTCGAGCAAACGGGCCGGCCTTTTTGCTTTTTGACGGGTACGCGATTGACGGGCGCCATCCCTGGCTGGAAACTCCCGCGATGTGGCTGGAAATCTATCGCTGGTATAACACGCGGATGCTCGGTTCGCACAGCTTGCTCCTGGAGCGGCGCGCTAAGCCCCGCTTCGAGCATTTGAGCCTCATCAGGCGCTTCGAGATGGCGACTTCTAGCGAACTTGTGATCCCATCATCGCCCGGCTCGGTGTTCTGGAGCATGCGGTGCGCGTACAACCCCTTAGGGAGGCTCGAAAAGCTTGTGCTGCGGGTCCCGGAAGTTAGACTGCGCGTCGAATCAGTTTCGGGACGAGGTGGGTCCTTCCGTGTGATCCCCGAATTATTGTCCGCCCCTTCCATCGGAACTCATCTTCCGTCCAGCTTGGCGGAGTTCGCGGCCACCCTGAACGCGGAATTCCACCAGCCGCCGTTGGTTTCGAGCATCAGTTTTGAAGGATCGAGCCTGAGCGCCTATCAGCCTAGCTGCGAAGTCGATTTCCTGAACCCTTCCGGCCAATCGGAGTAGCCATGGTGACCCAACACAATTCTCACTCTCAAGCCGAATTGGAAACAATTTACAGCCGCCGGTTTGATTCCGACGAAGAATACCGAAACCAGGTGTGGCGTACCCTCATTCACGATTGGTTTCAGGCTTATGTCCCTCCCGCGTCGACGGTCCTGGACCTCGGATGCGGATACGGGCAGTTCATCAATCATGTAACGTGCGCGAAGAAGTACGCCATGGACCTGAACCCTGCTTCAGGAGCCAGGCTCCAGCCCCAAGTGGAGTTCCTCGAGCAGGATTGCGCGACTACTTGGAATCTTCCCGACGGCTGCCTTGACGTTGTATTTACAAGCAACTTCTTCGAGCACCTGCTGTCCAAGGCCGACTTGGCGAGGACCATCAGCGAAGCGGTGCGTTGCTTAAAGAAAGGCGGCAGGATAATCGCCATGGGTCCCAATATCAAGTTGGTTAGCGGCGCTTACTGGGATTTCTTCGACCATCATCTGCCACTGACTGAGCTATCACTGAGAGAAGCGTTTGAGATCGCTGGGCTCACTACCGACGACGCACGGGAGAGATTTCTGCCTTACACCATGGTCAATGCGCCCAAGTACCCTATAGCCCTGCTACGGATTTACTTGCGGTTTCCGCTCTTGTGGAAATGGTTTGGGCGACAATTCTTAGTGATAGCCGTAAAATGAGGATCCCTGCGCTGGCGTTGCCGTCGATGCTATAGAGTGGGCGATCCGGATCCGGAGGAAAGTTGTGCCTCATCCTCCGGGACAATAGCATTCGGGCCGCTCTTAGTCCGCTGGTGCAAAACCGCTAAGTCCGGCCCGATGCTTTCCGGCAACAGGAAGGGCTCCCGCCGCTCGCGATCCTTCCAACGAATGCGCGCCGCGTTTTGCAGGCCGAAGCGGTAGCTCAGTACCAGCGTGATCATCCGCAGCCCCAGCTTGAACGCCCTCCACAGGTCGCCCGTCACACTGGATTCCCCCACGCGGCGGCGGTAGTTC
>Ga0157369_10007743_pt1 | contig 12356 bp, 18 predicted proteins | sample C25metaG_FD_113461 | JGI IMG/M metagenome (GOLD analysis project Ga0157369, IMG submission 113461) | Corn rhizosphere microbial communities from Kellogg Biological Station, Michigan, USA - C2-5 metaG | ecosystem: Host-associated > Plants > Roots > Rhizosphere > Soil | place: USA: Michigan...
AAAGCCTGACCTCATTATATTTGAGTCTGCTGTGTTCATCCAGAACAAGAAAACAGTTGTACTGTTGGCATACGCTTTTGGTGCTATAGTTGGTGCACTGATGCGAAAAGGGGTACGGGTAGTAGAGATACCACCTATTACCTGGCAGAACGCTATAGGCAACAAGGCATTCACCAAGGACGAGAAAACAGCATTCAGAAGCATGTATCCAGATGTGAACGAAGCCAAGTTCAAGGAAATCTTGCGCGAAGAGCGCAAGCAGCGCACCATCAGATGGGTAAAGGCTAACCACAGCATCGAGGTTACAAACGATAATGTGGCCGATGCCATAGCCGTAGCGCACGTCGGCTACACGCTGCATGGCCGTTGACAGCGCTCTGGCGGCGATGGTATACTAGGTGGGTGACTACCGTATGTGGAACAGGGCATCGCCCGGAGGACAGTGAAGATGAACAAGCGGTTAGAATCAAAGTACGGACCAAACTACGCTACACCAACAAGACTATTGATACGTTCATTACTGGCATGGCCGCAGGTTTCGACCTTTGGGCTGGCGACGAGGCTCTGGGCTTGGGTATTCCAATTATTGCTGCGGTCCCGTGGCGTGGACACGCGCCAAGGACCAGTGACGAAGCACTATATCAAAAACTACTCGACAACGCCAAAGAAGTAGTCTACGTTACCGACGTAGACGACTATCCTGGTCCGTGGGTATACCACAAGCGCAACGAATGGATGGTGGACCACGCTGACCTTGTGTTGGCCTATTGGAGCGGTAAGGAAAAGGGCGGCACGTTTGCGTGTTATCAGTATGCAAAGAAGAAGGGTAAGCCGGTAGCAAATGTCTACTTCGACCCGCCGTTCTAAGCGTGAACGTCCATGGCAGTCCTACAAGTGGATGCGCCTACAGTACGTGACAAAGAAACTGTCCGAGCAGGACATAGCCGATTTGGCTAAGACAGACCAGTCCACCATCAACAGGTGGCTTAGACGACACGGACTAAAAAGATAATGGCAGATTACGACTGGATAAAAAATTGCGGTTGTCCTTTGACAGGTGGACACCGACCATTTTGTACCTCCAACCCAGACTATGAAATAAACATGATACACGCAAAAAACCGCTCTAGAGGGTTTCTGTGGACGAGCGCTGGTGCTTATCAGTGCAAGCGAGGATGCGGTTGCCTTGTGTGGGATATAGAGGCCCACATTGAAAACGTATGTAAAGAATTTAATCCGATTGTTGGTAACGAGTGAAATATACGATATTTAGCCTGGGTAACCCGGAGCGCGCGCAGCGCGTGGAAGCAATCAGGGGTGCTATGGAAGGTCACGATGAAGTATTCATCGAGTGCGTCAACGGCAAGGACCCAGAGCAGTTGAATGCAAATATTGATAGGTATGGCTTCACGCATATTGACCAAGAGTGGCGACCCGGTGAGGGTGGCTTGTGGTATACCAATATCAATGCGTGGCAGTGGGCGGTAGATAACAATGAAACCTTGTTAACATTCGAAGACGATGCCATTCCGCTACAGTATTTTAATCTAGGGCTAGACGAGATACAGTCGCGCCTAGGTGCTTTTGATTTCGCTACTCTCTATACTCCGTATCGTACCGCCTATCAGCGCGGCATGTTTAGACTACAAAGAGCCAGACAAGAACATGGAAATGTGTGTATTGCTTACAGCCCGCAAGGCGCTAAGAAGATTTTAGACCTGTTGCGCCAAGACGGCATCAAGTGGCCGGTAGACATATGGGTGTTTAAGCAGCATCTTGCTAAGAGACTCAATGGACTAAGCCCTAAAGAAACTAGCGTGGTCATTGTAGACCATGATTTTGATGTTCCTACGAACATACACGAAGACGAAAGAATTCCTACTAGATGAACGACCTGCTTGTAATCGTACCCTCGCGCAGCCGACCAGAATCAGTTGAGCCGCTAGTGAGTGAGTTTTTTGCTAACAGCGATGGATACGCTGATTTAATGTTTGCCACTGACAACGACCAAGAGCCGTATCCGGCATATCCCAATGTGTTGATGCGCCGTGGCCCTCGCTTACGTATGTGTGGAACGCTAAATGCGGCAGCGGTAGAGAATGCAGGCCGCTACAAGTATATAGGGTTTATGGGAGACGACCACAGGCCGCGCTCTAAGGGCTGGGACACAGACGTGGTACAGGCTCTAAAAGACCACAACGTCGTCTACGGCAACGACCTTATTTGGGGCGAGGGTTTGCCCACTGCCGTATTTATACGTGCTGAGGTAGTGCGCAAATTGGGTTATATGGCACCACCTACGTTGACCCACTTGTACCTAGACAACTTTTGGCTGGAACTCGGTAAGGCTACTTCTATCAAATACCTACCACAGGTAATCATTGAGCATTTGCATCCGAGCGCGGGTAAGGGAGAATGGACAGATTCTTACCTTGAAGTAAATGACCCCGCTCTATATCTAAAAGACCAACTGGCTTTTGAAGATTACATGCGTGAGCAGTTTGCAAAAGACTTGGAGAAATTACGATGAAGAAAGTACTGATTACCGGCCACCGTGGGTTCATCGGTTCGCATCTGGTCAGAGATTATTACACTCGGCTAGGAAGAACCATTGACTTGACTCTGATTGATATTGTTGAGGGTAACGACGCCAGAGACTTTTTCCGCAGTAACAACGACCCTGCCTATGACATAGTATGGCATCTGGCGGGCGTCATCGGTGGACGTAAGGGTATTGAAGGACAGCCCTTAGGCGTAGCCGTAGACCTGAGCCTAGACGCAGAATACTTTAACTGGATTATGCGCAACAAACCCAGGCACGCGGTATACATGAGCAGCAGTGCCGCCTATCCTACCGTATACCAAGCAAGAGGGCAAAAGAACAAACTTAGTGAAGGCATGATAAACCTAAAGTATGTGGACAACCCAGACTATACCTATGGTTGGTCAAAGTTGACAGGTGAATATCTGGCACAGTTCGTAGAAGATACTCACATGCATATCTTTAGGCCATTCTCAGGATACGGTACCGACCAGGCTCTCGACTACCCGTTCCCGTCTTTTATTCAGCGCGCGAAGCGCAAGGATGACCCGTTTGAAATCTGGGGCGACGGTAATCAGGTAAGAGATTTCATACATATCTATGACCTGATTAACTGCATGACAAAGGCTATAGAGGAAGATATAACCACTCCGGTAAACATAGGATGGGGCAGGGCCACGTCGTTCAACGACCTCGCCAAGATGATTACCGACCGAGCCGGGTACGAGCCAGAGTATGAGCATATTATCACCAATCCGGTAGGCGTAGACTATCGCGTGTGCGATAATACTAAGATGTTAGAATTTTATACTCCAAAGATTACTTTGGAGGAGGGCATTGAACGAGCATTAAGAGGATTTAATTAGTGGAAATAATAGGACTCAGCGGGTTCGCCCGCTCAGGTAAGGACACCGCAGCAAACGTACTGGTTGAGAAGTTTGGTTTTGTACGCATTGGGTTTGCTGACAAGTTGCGCGAAATGTTGTATGCGCTAGACCCGATTGCAGGACATTATTATTACGATAAGAACCCAAGCCTAGTGACTGTCCAAGAAGTTATTGACAAGTACGGCTGGGACGGATACAAGGAGACAGAGTACGGAGAAGAGATTCGCCGCCTCTTGCAGCGTCTAGGCACAGAGGCCGGTAGGAAAGTATTATGGGATACTATCTGGATTGATGCAGCCTTGGCTAACCTACCACAAGACGCTAAGGTTGTAGTCAGCGATGCCAGGTTCTTTAACGAGTTCGACGCTGTGCGTGAGCGCGGTGGAGAAATATGGCGTATCGAGCGCGCAGGCGTAGGACCAGCAAACAGTCACGCTAGCGAACTAGAGGCTATTGACTATCCTCATTTTGCCAAGTGGTTACACAACAACGGTACCCAGGTAGACTTTGAGGAAGCAGTAGCGAGACGGTACTTGGAGAGGTTTCAGGCTCTAGTATGAGAGTCCATAAGTCTGTTGTGGTGAACTGTGGCAACGGTACTGCCGACCAGATTGCAGTAGCAGTTAAAGACGCCAACCTACCAAAGAATGCACATGTTACTAAAGTTGAGTATGACACTGTAGAATTCTACTATGATGACCGCTCATCAGAGCAAATTAATGTCGAACTTACTTTTGAATGGAACGACGAAGAAGATTTTGGAGACTAAAATGAGAATTGGATTTGACCTAGACGGAGTAGGTTTTAACTTCGGTGACTCCTGCCACCGCTACCTACAGCATATTGGACAGGGCCACCTGTGGAAGTCGGGCCCGACGCCGGACCCGTACTGGGACTGGTACAAGGATTGGGGCTGGACCACAGAGCAGTTCTTGGAGTTTTGCCATGCCGGTGCTGACGCAGGATTTATTTTCTCAGGGCCGGTACGTGAAGGGTTTGTCGAGACTGTGGAAACAGCCGCCAGACTGGGCCATGAAATTATCATCATTACCGACCGTTCCTTTGGCTATACCCCGCAGGTCAGTCAAAACCTGACGTGTGAGTGGTTGGCTGAGCACGGTATTGAGTACGATGAACTCATATTTAGTCCAGACAAGACAGTCGTGTGGACCGATATGTTTATCGAAGACAAGTTGGACAACTATGACAAATTGATTGCTGCCGGTACCGATGCGTTCTTGCTGAATCGTCCATGGAACCGTGTCCCGGGGGGAGACGCGCGTAACCGCATTGACGATATCTTAGAGTACGGTGCGTCTATTACCAGAAGGACACACGCCGGGGTAGTTGACTTGACACTGGTCTAAGCACAGAGTTATACTGGAAGCGCCGTGGGGGCAACATATAGGAGAATAATGACAAAGAAAAAGATAGCAGCAGTTATTGCGATTGTAGTTTTTGTTGTTGTTGGTTTTTCGAGTGCAGGGGCATATGCTATGCGTATCGCTGCGGCAACGCAGACGGCTACATGTACTGCTAATCCTGCTATTACAGAAACCAGCACTACTCAAAACTTCACCGTTAACTGTCAAGTTCCAAAGAAAAAGGTAACAACGACAGCAACAGCGACGGCAACCACTACTGTGACTGCCACGGCTACGGCGACAGCAACAGCAACACAGACCGTGACGGCAACGCCTACTGCCTCCGATACGCCAACGCCTACAGTTACCCCTACAGATACACAAACACCAAACCCTACTGGATTTCCAGACGCTAGTAATACCGGGGTACCAGCCGGTACAGTATTGACAAATTATACCGGGCCAATGATTATTACTGTGCCTGGTACAGTAATCGACTCAAAAAACATTACTGGTGACCTGCGTATTGAAGCGGCAAATGTAGTAGTTAAGAACTCAAAGGTATATGGTGATGTTCGTATTGATGCAGACGATTCGGCAAAGGGTTATAGTTTGACGGTGCAAGATACTACCGTAGACGCTGGCCCAGCAGACGGTTCGGTCTCTTACGATGGTACGGGAATTGGCGCAGTAGACTTCACTGCGCTGCGCGTCAATGTATTCCACGGTAAGCGTAGCATCAACTGTTTCCTAAAGTGTACCGTACAAGACTCATATCTACACGGCCAGGCTAATCCTGACTCTACATATAACGAACATGAATCCGGGGTACGTATGGGAGATACCTCAACGATTGTACATAATACAATCGCATGTGAAGGAAACAACAATGCAGCAGACGGTGGCTGTTCGGCTGACCTTACTGGGTATGGCGACTTTGCACCAGTACAGAATAATCTTATTAAGAATAATCTGTTTAAAGCACAACTGACTGGGGGAGGAACCTGTGCCTACGGCGGGGCCTCAGGTGGCAAGCCCTACTCAAATGACTCAAATAACATAAGATTTATTAGTAATGTGTTTGAGAGGGGAACTAACAAGTCAGACCATGGATTATATATTTGTGGTTACTACGCCTCTTCGATGGACTTTGACCCATCTGCTCCCGGTAATGTCTGGTCGGGCAATACTTACGACGATGGTACCTCTGTTGGTCCTAATGCAACTAATTGATTGACCTGGTAAAGGGCGGTAGTCGCACAGACTACCGCCCTTTATGGTATAATAAAGACATGCCCAATTATGATTATGAATGCGAAACACCCAACTGTGACGCAGAAGGCATATTAGTAACTATTAATTGTAAAATGCATGAGCGCGACACACAATTTTGCGCATATTGTGGCAATAAAAGAAAACGACTAATTTCCTTCAACGGACTGGTGTGGGCTCCAACAGCGGGTGGTATGCGATGAGCATAGTACCATTGGAGTCAGAGCGATTTAGAATGATGGAGCAGGTCGCAGACCTGTCTATGACAGGTTCTAATCCTACCCAAATATCAAAGCAAACAGGTATCAAGCGCGCGGTAGTTGTTGAACTATTAGAAGACTACCGTATAGCACTTGCACAAGATACCGCCGCGCGCGACATGGCACGCGACTATCTCAACCAGATGGTCAAGCACTACGACAAAGTTATCAAGAAACTGTATGAGACAGTTGACGACATTGATGACTTGAACTTTAACCACCAAGTGGCAGGACAAAAGGTCGCTGCACTAAAGGCGGTCGCTGAGATTGACGCTAAGCGTCTTGACGCCCTGCAAAAGGCAGGGTTGCTCGATTCAGCCGAACTTGGTGACGAACTTGCAGAAATGGAAGAGCAGCGAGACCTGCTCATGGAGATTCTTCGTGAGGACTTGTGCTCTAACTGCAAGCCGGTAGTGCTAAGAAAACTATCTCAAATCAGTGGCCGAGCAGAAGTGCTCGACGTAGAGGTAGTGCACGACAGTGAGTGACTTTTGGGCAGAGGCATTTAATGCACTTTCTGACCAAGATTTTGAGGAAGTGCCGGTAACTATTGAAGAGTTTGTTACCAGTGAAGACTTCCTCAATTTTCCACCTTTGTCTCAAAACCAGTACAAGGCTATTAAAGCCGGTACCCAAGTATATCGTCTAGATACCCTTATTTCACTATATGGTGAAGAAAAGGGTAGAGAAAGATTCGAAGAGACATGTACCGAAGTCATCCTAAAGTGGGGTAAGGGTAGCGGTAAGGACGCATGCTCTGTTATCATGTGCGTCTACATTGCATATTTGTTGATGTGCCTAAAGGAACCTGCTAAGTATTTTGGCAAGCCTAAGGGCGACAACATCGACATTATGAACATCGCTATCAACGCACAACAGGCTAACCGAGTATTCTTCAAGAACCTTGTCTTGCGTGTAGAGCAGTGCCCGTGGTTCGATGGAAAATACAGCGTAACCAAGGGTGAAATCAACTTCGACAAGAACATCAATGTTATTTCTGGTCACTCCGAGGCAGAGTCCTTGGAAGGTTATAACGTTATCATGGTTGTGTTGGACGAGATTTCTGGTTTTGCCCTAGAGTCTGCATCTGGTAACGAGCGCGCTAAGACTGCTGGATTTATCTACGACATGCACCGTGGTGCTGTGACCTCTCGTTTTGACGAGGTAGGCAAGGTCGTGCTACTGTCGTTCCCGAGGTTCAAGGAAGACTTTATCTCTACCCGCTACAACAAGGTTGTAGCAGAGAAGACAGTTATCAAGCGTGAACATATATTCAAGGTCAACCCTGAACTACCGGACGGTACTGACGGAAATGAACTACATATCGAGTGGGATGAAGACCATATTACTCGATACGCAGAGCCTAATGTCTTTGCTATGTGTCGTCCTACCTGGGACGTAAACCCAACTAAGACAATCGAAAGTTTCAAGAACGCATTCTTTTCAAACAAGGCAGACGCTATGATGCGTTTTGCCTGCGAGCCGAGTGACTCAATTGAAGATGCATTTATCAAGAACAGGCAGGCGCTAACTGATTCGTTCACCAAGATAAACCCGGTAGATGAATACGGTATCTTTGATGTAAACTTCTTGCCGAAGCCAGATACCGGCTATTATATTCACGTTGACTTGTCCAAGGTCCACGACCGCTGTGCGGTGGTTATGGCCCACGTTGACCGTTGGGTGACTATGGGTGTGGGTGTCGTGGAGGACGCCTACCCGGTTGTGGCGGTAGATGCTGTAAGATGGTGGGAGCCGTCAAAGGATGAGCCGATGGACTACGGTGAAGTCGTGTCCTACATCTTGAAACTGCGCGGTAGAGGATTCGATATCAAACTAGTGACATTCGACCGCTGGAACTCTATGGATACGATGAACCTGCTAAAGGAACGTCATATAGAGACAGATACTTTGTCTGTTGCTAACCACCACTACGACGATTTTCTCAATGTCTTGTATTCGTCACGTCTAGTTGGTCCAAAGGTAGACAAGTTGATTGACGAATTAAAGGAACTGCGTTACATAAAGGGTAAGATTGACCACCCGCGTAGCGGCTACAAGGACCTTTCTGACGGTACCTGCGGCGCGGTATATAATGCAATTAAAAACACTACCAAACCAATGAACACAGAAGTAGAGGTAATAACATATTCCTCACTGATGAAACAAGAGTCCCAACTACAAGAAGAACTGGCAAAGAAGCGCGGAGTTATTGTTCCGCCAACGATGCCAGACTACATGAAAGAAGAATTAAATCAGATATCAATGGACAACGTGTTCATCATCTGAGCGTTGACAACACCCACGCGATGGGGTACAATGGAGCCATGAAAGGAGGCTGTCATGGAGACGGTTAAATTTGAAAGACAAGAGGTCATCGACGCGCTAGTAGAGCGTGACGGTGCTATTTGTGCTATGCCGTTCTGTGGCAAGCCTATTGATTTCTCTATCAAGAGTGGTCCGAACGAGCCTACCATTGAACACTGGATTCCTCAATGGTTCGGTAAGGAAAACGGCTGGACGTGGGAGCAAATCAATGACCTGTCCAACCTAAAGTTGGCTCACAAGAAGTGTAACGCAAAGAAGGGCGAGCGCCTACCCAATGAGGACGGCACTCTTCCCGAGCGTAAAGAAAAGACTTTTAGGTACAGGCGGCAGAAGCGCGCAGAGCGCCCAGAGGTTTGTACTTCATGTAACGCTGGCCGTAACCTAGGTCCCGATGAGGTATGTGCCTCGTGTAACTCTGGGCCTCAGCCAGAGCGGTTCCCGCGCTGGGCAAAGGTGAAGGCTACAGAGTGTGACCACCAATTGTTCTGGTGTGCATGGTGCTCGATTGGGATTATCCAGCGAGAGCCAGCGGTTGACACCGCAGTATTGCAGTCAGAGTCAGGCGAGTGGGAGTAAGGTAATGGCCCTTTCGGGGGCCATTACCCATTTTAGGAGGAAAGAAAATTACAGATTCAAACTATACACATATTTTGGCAGTAGTTGACCGCTCTGGTTCTACTTCACATATGGGTTTCAACAAGGAAATGGAAAGCGCGCTTAATTCGTATTTTTCCGAGCAAGCAATTGAGCCGGGTACATGTCTGGTAGATTATGTGCAATTTGATGGTCTTTACGAGAAGGTTTTTGAAGACCGCCCGGTGAGTTGGGCCAAGGCTGTTATCGAGCCTCGCGGTATGACAGCACTCTACGATGCGATTGGTCGTGGCTCATATGAACTAGGTAAGAAGTTTGCTAATATGCCAGAATCTCGTCGTCCCGGTAAGGTTTTGGTACTTGTCGTCACTGACGGCCTAGAGAATGCGTCTCGTGAATGGACCGCTGGGGCACTGCGTGACCTTATTCGTAAGCAAGAAGATAAGTATTCGTGGGAGTATGTATTTCTCGGCGCGAATATGGACGCGGTAGAAGTGGCACAGACCTTTGGTATCAAGGCGTCTAATTCACTTACTTATGATACCGCTTATGCCGGTGCCGCTATGGCTACCGTGAGCGGTCTGACCAGCACCTATCGTGCTGGCGGTCACATCAACATTACCGACGAGGACCGTAAGAACGCCGTACAGAAGTCTTGACAGGCACCCGCTGACCTGCTAGACTGGTCGGGTGGCATAAGTCGTGGTGTGTTTACCTACGCAGCCACCCGACCTCTTTACAGTTAGGGAAAGAAATGACTCTTTCAATTAAGAAGTACCGTCTCAGTGACCAAGATATTGATGCAGAAGTGGACATGTCTATGGCCCGAGGCCCAAGATTAGATACTATCATGTGGGGCGGGTACCTGTTCTCAATCAGGGATGACTATTATAGTGAAGAGTATGGACCATCGGTACAAGATGGTTACGTGTATAAGTACGTGCCTGAGTTTGAGTCTGCGTTAGCCGCCGAGCCGGGTACTTTGATTAGATAACAGGAAGCGACATGGAGATATATCACAAGATTAACACCCTTTACAAGCGCCATATGGAGGGTCCGAAAAAGGGCAAGTTGATTGTCGGACAATGGTCGCAACCCGAGTTTGAGTATTTGGCTAACCTGCCATGGGAGTTTACTGAAAAAGTAGACGGCACCAACATTCGTATTGGTTTTACTGACCAAGGTGAGCCCTACTTTGGCGGTCGCTCAGATAACGCTATGATTCCTAAGCCGCTGTTCGCACGTCTAGAGACGATGCTAGAGGTAGACGATATTCTTTCTACCTTTACCTCGCCCGAAGATGTTACGCTATACGGTGAGGGCTACGGACCGAACATTCAAAACGGTGGTAATTACCGCACAGAGCCAGACTTTGTCTTGTTTGACGTAAAGATTGGAGACTGGTGGCTGTATCGCAAGGACGTAAATGATATTGCCGATAAGTTGGGTATTGACTCGGTTCCTGTTATCGGTACCGGTACACTAGCCGACGCGGTAGATATTGTAACTTCTGGCATTACTTTTAACGATACCGGCGCGGTAGTGCGATGGGGTCGCGGTGGCCTAGAGTCCAAGTGGGGACCGTTTGAGGCCGAAGGAATTGTAGCCCGTCCAGTAGTGCCGCTATTTGACCGTCGTGGCGAGCGCATTATTACCAAGATTAAGGGAAAGGACTTCAAGTGAAATATCTAGTAATTGTCAACGATGACGAATTACGCGGCAATGGCGATGACCTGTCACTGCCAGACGTTACCTACGATATTAGTGAACTGCTTCGCTGTGGCTATTATCAAGTAGAGTCAGTAACGGTGACCAAGTGAGCAAGCCGCCATACTGGAATCCGGCCAATCCAGTCATTCCTTTTGACCCTCGTACCAGCGACCAGTATGAATACTGGTATCACGATGCCGAAGGCAGGCAGTTTCCTGGCAACCATGTCAGCGACAACCTGACTATTGTTGGTTTTGAGCGCGGTCGCACCGCGTGGCGTGTCGTGCTCAACGACAATGTGGGCCACAAGTACTACATGTTTGGCACAGACCTGCTCGCTCTTTTGACAAAGGGCTCAGTAGAAAAGGGTGTAATCAAGCACACAGAATTCAAGTGGGTCAAGCGTGGTGCTAATTACGGAATTGCGCCCTTGTTTGAATAAGGTATGCTACAATTGATAGTATGACTATTGACTTCAAGGGTGGACGACTACCCAATGACCAGAGCAAGCCACGTTTGCTCTTTAAGAACTATCTAGCAGCACCGGTAGCCCCGGAAAAGTCCGACTGGCTATCTGAGGTACACGACTGGCCGATGTATCTCAATGATTCAATTGGAGACTGCACCTGTGCCGGTGCGGGTCACATTCTACAGGCGACTTCGACCTATGGGAAGGGTACAGAAGTAAAACTAGCAGACAGCGATATTCTCGCTGCCTACGAGGCTGTATCAGGATATGACCCAAGTACCGGAGCAAATGACAATGGTGCGGTCATGCAAGACGTGTTGTCCTACTGGCGCAAGACCGGTATCGGAGACCACAAGATTCTTGCTTTTGCCGAACTAGATATAAAGAATATTGATGAAGTAAAGCACGCGCTTTCTTTGTTTGGTTCACTGTATGTGGGAATTAACTTCCCCTCTAGCGCAATGACTCAGTTTAATAACGGTAAGCCGTGGACTGTGGATAACCGCGCTAAGGTAATCGGTGGACACGCTATCCATGTCGGACAGTTTGACGCGACCACCTGGGGTCTGATAACATGGGGAGCGGTACAGCAGATGGACCAGGGCTTCTGGGACAAGTATGTAGAAGAAGCATGGGTGGTAGTAACACCTGAATGGTTCAACGAGAACGGACAAACTCCGACCGGTCTTGACCTTATTACACTAGGACAGGACGTTGCGGATATTACCGGTGGTGAGAATCCCTTTCAGAACCCTCCCACCCCGCCCGTGGTACAGTCGCCTGAGGATGCTCTTTTTACAGTGGCTCAGGAAGTTGTAGGTTCACTGGCACGTCCTAGGCTAAAGAAGGCCCTACAGGACTGGTTGTTATGGAAAAGTCAGCAGTCTACTACTAAGTAGACCCAACAGTAAGGAATAACATTGAGTAATT
>Ga0157369_10007746_pt1 | contig 12354 bp, 18 predicted proteins | sample C25metaG_FD_113461 | JGI IMG/M metagenome (GOLD analysis project Ga0157369, IMG submission 113461) | Corn rhizosphere microbial communities from Kellogg Biological Station, Michigan, USA - C2-5 metaG | ecosystem: Host-associated > Plants > Roots > Rhizosphere > Soil | place: USA: Michigan...
GCATATGCGTCGAAACATTTTAACTTAGCAACACCAGTGGCGTTTCATAGCGATTTTCCGAAGTTATTTGAAATTGAGCGGGAATTAGCGGATAAACTACTGTGGGATTTTAATCGGGCCGGCACGCACGGTACGTTCGAGGTTGTGCCGCATGCCTTAGAAGTCTTGGAGTATCTCCATACTTGGTATGACTTTATTATTATCTCGACACAGATAAAGAAAAATTTTGAACCTGTAGAAGCGTGGATACTTAAGCATTTTCCAGATATTTTTGACCAAATTTTCTTCCTCCATGTATGGGAAGGCGACCCCAGAACCAAGGCCGAAGTATGCGTTGAGCAAGGGGCTGGTTTTCTGGTCGAAGATAGGTTTAAGAACGCCAAACAGGCAGCTGACGCCGGAGTAACTACGCTATTATTTGGTGGTTATGAAGGTAAAGATGAGCAGCTACCGGAAAATATGGTTCCAGTTGATGATTGGTTGGCGGTCAAAAAGTATTTTGATGACATGCACGACGTGAAGCCGGTGGCCACTTAGCTGTTAAAATAACCAACATGAGTCAGAAGCCGATTATCTCCGTAGATATTGACGATGTCTTGTCATTAAGTACCAAAGATATCCTTGATTACGCCAATAAGCGATGGGGGCATGCAAATACCATCGAAGAATTCAGCGAAGACCTGGCGACCATGTGGCAGATAGATGCTGATGAGGCGGAGCGGCGGTGGATTGAGTATATTAATTCTGGAGTGATGGAAAAATATGATGTTTTGCCAGAAGCATTAGGCGTCTTACATCACTTAAAAAGACGATACTCACTCATTGCTGTGACGTCTCGACGTACGGTCATGCTGGATCTTACGCACGAGTGGATCAACGCGAATTATCCAGACGTTTTTGAGACTATACACGCTGCTCGTATATATGGAGAGGGCAAGGAGAACGCCTTAGAGCTCACGAAAGGGGATGTTCTCCGCGAGTTAGGCGTATCGTACCATATAGACGACCAACCGAAGCACTGTATTGGAGCGAATGATGTAGGCGTGACAGCAGTATTATTCGGAGATTACCCGTGGGTTACGCGAGCGGTAGTACCAGAAGAGATTATTCGATGCCCAGATTGGCTTGCTGTGAAAGAGTTTTTTGACAAATGGGCTCTTTCTAACACAAGTATTTAATCTGTTAAAATAACAAACATGAGCAAAAAAATCATCATTGCTGTTGATATTGATGATGTGCTGGCCGACAGTACCGAGGCTCTGCGCGTAGAGGTTAACAAACGCTTGGGTGTTAATTTAACTCCGGAGCATTACCAAATACCAGGTGAGTACCAGGATTATTATGCGAAAGTGTGGAGCACGCATGGGCTGGCAGAGCGCATTAGCATGAAAGAACTTGAGCCACAGATGGAGGCCGAACAATCACATTTAAAATTACGCCCGGGTGCTAAAGAGGCACTGCAAATACTGGCTACCAAGTACAAAATACTAATCATTACTTCTCGACAGGAATCATGGCGCTCGGCTACTGAACGATGGCTGCATTCAAACCTCGGTGACGTGTTCTCGGAGGTTATCTTTACGACTGGGAAAGAAACCACGAAACACATGAGCAAAGGAGAAATCTGTGCTCGTTACGGCGTTAGTTGGTTGATAGATGATAATGTAGAGCATGCTCAGTCGGCCCTGAATGAGGGAATTGGGGTTATTCTATATGGTGAGTATGGCTGGCATTACAAACCCCCGGCAGGAGTGATCCGCTGTAAGGATTGGGCGGCTGTAGTGGAGTATTTAGATGGAAAATGAAGTTGATCCGAACTTTCGACAGCGCGTAGAAGCATTGGTGGCTCAGATCCCAAAAGGTCGAGTTATGACTTATGGGCAGCTGGCGGCGCTATGCGGTAATGCTCGAGCAGCGCGAATTGTCGGTGGCATAGCTCATTTCGGGGATCCAAATATGCCGTGGCAGCGAGTTGTTAATAAAAAGGGCGGTTTGGCGAGTGGCTATTATGGTGGTCGCCGGGGTCACAAAGCGGCTTTAGAGGCCGAGGGAATTGAGGTCTCAGAAGATTATCAAGTGGATGTTGAGCGACTACTGTGGTGGCCAGAAGGTACTGAGCCAATTGGCACCCAACAAGGGCTGTTTTAGTGTCGCCGCTCGTAGTAATTGTCGGTGAAACGGCATCAGGCAAATCACGGCTGGCCCACAGCCTCGCTTTAAAATTGGGCGGTGAAATCATTTCAGCCGACTCCTGGGCGGTGTATAAAGGGTTTAACATTGGTACGGCTAAGCCATCGGCCCGGGAGCGTGCCGAGGTGGCCTATCACGGGCTTGATATAGCTGACCCGGCGGTTGGCTTTAGTGCCGTCGAGTTCCAACGTTTAGCACAGGCTGCTATCGAAGATATATCGAGTCGGGGCAAGTTGCCGATAATTGTCGGCGGTACCGGACTATATATCGATAGCATTTTGTACGATTATAGTTTTTTGCCGGCGACAGATGCAAATCTGCGGAGTGAACTAGATGCCTTAAGCCTCGAAGGGGTTTTGCAGCGTGCAGAGGAGCTTGGTCTGGATACAACCGATATCGATCTTCGCAACAAGCGGCGAGTAATCAGGTTAATTGAAAATAATGGTATACGTCCAAGCAGGCAAAAACTCCGGGAAAACACCATTGTGTTAGGGCTACAGCTGCCACGTGAGGATTTAGAAATGCGAATGGCAAAGCGAATCGATGCTATGTTGGCCGCTGGCCTAGAAGACGAAGTTCGGCGGCTAGCTGACCGGTATAGCTGGGAGGCCGAACCGATGAAGGGAATTGGTTATCGTGAATTCAAGCTGTACTTCGACGGGCAACAAACGCTGACAGAGGTGCGTGAGCGTATCATTCGTAGCACGGTGCAGCTGGCCAAAAAGCAGCGCACATGGTTCAAACGAAATAAAAGTATTCACTGGCTTTCCAACAGGGATATATTCACCGAGTCCGTAGATTTTATAACAACAAATCTGCATACATAGCGTTTCGTCGTGAACTAGTCTCTGCTACAATATATTTATGGTTGAACAACTCTTTGGGTCGAAAACGAGGGTCAAGCTGCTCCAGCTGTTTTATAGTAATCCAAACCGCTCCTTTTTTGTCCGTGAAATTACCCGTAAGATCGATGAGCAAATCAATTCGGTGCGTCGTGAGCTCTCGAATCTTCTGAATATCGGCATCATTGTCTCCGAAAACACCGACAACAAGCTGTACTACGAAGTGAATCAAAAATACGAGTTCTATGAGCCATTGCGTGCTATTTTTGGCGGGGGCACAGTCAAAAAGACTAAAACTGCCACCAAGGAAGCTGAAGCCGAAGATGAGTACAAAGCACTTGGCAAGGTCGAACTAGTGATTTACACTGGTCAATTTACCCGAGATGACCGCTCTGGCATCGATATCTTAATGGCCGGTAACATTAACACTAATGCGCTGCAAAAGTTTGTCAGTGAACTGGAAGCCAAAGAGGGTAAAGAGCTCCGCTACACCGTCATGACGCCAACCGACTTCAAGTATCGGCGCCAGATCAAAGATCGTTTTGTGATGAGTATTATGGAATCCAAAAAACAGGTGGTGATGGACAATTTGGACCTGCTGGGCGACTGATAACTGAGGAAAAGGAGTTTTTATGGACATACAATTTTACGGGGCAAACTGTGTAACGCTGACGTACAAAGGTAGCCGGGTAGTGGTGGATGATACGCTAGCTGCCCTGGGTGGCAAAGCGGTCTTGAAGACTGACGATATCGCGCTGTTTACGACTGATCAGCCGACCCGTTTGCCAGCCAAGCTATGCGTTGACCATCCGGGTGAATACGAAGTTGGCGATGTCTCAATCACCGGCGTAGCTGCCCAAGCCCACACGGAGGCCGACAGTAAAGTTAAGTTGGCTACCATGTACAAGGTAAGTGCCGGTGATTTGCGGGTGCTGATCACCGGTCATATTTATCCAGAATTGAGCGAGGCGCAGTTAGAAGATTTGGGCCACGTCGACGTCATGATTGTGCCGGTTGGCGGTAACGGTTATACCTTGGATGCTATCGGGGCCCTGAAGCTGATTAAAGAAGTCGAGCCAAAGCTGGTTATTCCGACCCACTACGCTGATAAGGCACTCAAGTATGAAGTACCTCAGCAAGAACTATCGATTGCTTTAAAAGAGCTTGGCATGGAGCCCAAGGAAACAACCACCAAGCTTAAGCTGAAGTCAGCTGACTTCAGCGACGTCACCCAGCTCATCGTGCTTGAAAAGAGCTGATACGGCTCTTTCTGTACTTAAAAAACTCCCGATGTCGGGAGTTTTTGTTGAGCAGCTATAAGCTTACTTGACTTCGGTGCCGAGCAAACCCTTTTTCTTGAGAGTGCGGAGTGCTTGGGTACTGATCTTCAGAGTAATTTTCTTGCCATCGACAATCATCGTCTTGGTCTGGAGGTTGGGCTTCCAAACTTTCTTGGTGTGGCGTTGGGAAAAGCTAACATTGTTGCCATACTGCTTTCCTTTGCCGGTGATATCACACTTCTGCATAACTTTATCCTTACGTTGTTATAATATTCGACTGATTATTGTATCTGATTAACAGGGAAGAGTCAATCTTCTCTAGCCACTTTTGACCGCAGACCCGGGGTCCCTAGTAAGAGAGGATTCTTACTGGGGTGGAGTGTAGCAAAACTCTCGCACTGCGTTTTGTCCTGGGGTGCATTGCCAGTAAAAGTTGTTAAGGCTGCGGAACTCATCGCGTTAGCTCCTCAAACAGCCGAAATTGTTAAAGGCAACTTTTCTTTGCAACCTCTCTCCGGCCAAAGCCGGTGTGCGGATCCTAAGCTTCAGGGCTTCCATAATCCAGCATCCAACGGGCTTTATTCCTGATTCTTTATTCGGCGGCCCATTGCTATACTTAAGGGATAATGTTTTCTAACCTTAGCGTCTTGCAAATCCTTTTTGTGTTCGTGGCGATCCTAGTATCGATGGGTATTCACGAAGCGATGCATGCGTATGTTGCTCATTGGCTGGGTGACAGTACGGCGGAAGAACAGGGACGCTTAACGCTGAATCCGCTCAAGCACATTGATGTTTTGACAACGGTTTTGTTACCGGTAATCTTAATTGCGCTTGGTTTGCCCCCGTTCTTTGTCGCTAAACCGGTACCATTTAATCCGGCACGAGTAAAATATGATGAATTCGGAGCCGCCATGATTGCGGTAGCGGGCCCACTGACTAATCTGCTATTGGCGGTAGTTGCAGCGATTATTTTTCGAACGGTCGGCGTTGACGGGGCGACTAATATTCATGACTTTTTAATTATTTTTACAGAGGTAAATATAGCCTTCTTTGTTTTCAACATGATTCCATTTCCGCCGCTGGATGGCTCGCGAGTACTGTATGCCTTAGCGCCAGAAAGTGTCCAAGAGGTGATGCGAGCCATTGAATCGGCTGGCTTTATGGCAATTTTGGTCTTCATGCTGCTAATTTTTCAGTTCATCGCCCCAGTTATCGGCAATATTGAAACCTTTTTCCTCAAGTTCCTCCTGGGCGGCTAACGGTCAATTCCCAACTCTTACATTGTAATTCCAGTATAATAAAAGAGCTGGGCATGGACTGTCACTGACGCTCCGCCGACAAATGATTATCTGAATACTAATCATTAGGGAATTTTAGATAGCATGTGACCGTGGTCTATGTTTGCGAATACCCACCTGGAAATTTTTCAGGTTAATCACGCCGGCACCCAGCTTCTCTGTTTGTAGCCCCGTCCCATTAGTTTTCATTTATATCCTTAAAGATCTGTAAAAATTATAACTGTCAGCGCACATAGCTAAGTGCATACTATTTTATGCTTAGTAGGAGGCTCACATATGGGTATCTTAGACACACTAGCGGCTAACGCCAGTAACGAGATCGATAAAATGACTCAAAAAACAAACAACATGGTGAAAAATAACCGAGAAGCCGAGAGGCACAATACACCAGCTGCCCGTGCCGGTAAGGATATTCAACCAGCTCGCCGGTAATAGGTAAAAATATAGAAATCCGAGGTTAGTACCTCGGATTTCTATATTCTATTGGTGATAAGCCTTTAGCCTTAAAATGGTCGGGGTGACAGGACTTGAACCTGCGACCTCACGGCCCCCAGCCGTACGCGCTACCAACTGCGCCACACCCCGATGTCCAGTAAATATTTTCGTTGACACGAGCCAAGTGTCACCTGTGAAACCTACTCGTATTATCAATATGCCACTGCTTGTGTGTCATACGATTATACCATCAGCTGAGCTATTGCTAATAATTACCATTAATTGTATAATTTTTTCTTAATGAGTGAACCGTTAAGGCTAGTTGAAAGCGATGGCCATGCTGGTGATGATGGTCTGATTGATGGCACCACAACCGTTCAACGAGAGCTCGGTCCTTTTTGGCTTGATCCAGATGAAATGTTAGCTCGATTGCCAGCAGTGGCAGCAAGCATGTCTATCCGACAAGAGACCATAGAAGGAGTCGCTGCCGGAACCTATAACGCTAATGGGGGTAGAACGCCACTGGCCGACACATATCTAGACCTTTGTTGGTATGGTGGTTGCCTACTTGAGACGCCTGATGGTAAGCAGCAATTCGATTCGGCAGTTAGAGAGATATCCTCCTTCCTTGAGCCCTCAGTACGTGCTAGGGCGGTTGATGAGATAGTATCCAATGCCCAATACATGGCTACGCTGGTCGGCAATGTCAGGGAATCCGCCGGGCTACTAACTACCCAAGTCAAGAACGACATCCTCAGTGATAGGGACGCTACTTTTGACCTTATAGCTTACATCGCAGATATACACAGCACTGCTCGTAATCGTGGCTCGGATATGACCGCAGATCTCCTGAACTGTGGTGATAGCACGCTTTTACCCCATCTTTATGAGGCCGTCAAGTCGGGTGAGTATGACGACGTCTTATATGGTCGTCTCGTTAGGTTTATACGCCGTACTGAAGATAATGAACTAAGTAATGGATTACTAAAGATTTCCGAAATAATGACCCTAACCTCGGACATTCTGCAGGCTCACGTAGAGTTGGATCAGGGGTATTCGGAAACAATTGATGATGCGAGCATTGATGCGGTAATGCTCCGAGTGGTGGGTCGTTTACCCGTACAGTACCGTTCTCACTTCAGTGTTTACAAAGAAGGTCTTCTTAGAGCATTTGAGGCCTCCTTAGGGCGTTCCATTGAAAGTATAAAAGCCATCCAGAATAGTGCCGATCCGCGCGCACTATTTATAGACGCGGGTAATCGCTATATTGAAGGAGTAAGGGTACACCATCTTACTGTTCGTACGGGTAGAGCACGGGGTGTGACTATGCTTCAGGACCCTCGACAAAAGGCGGTTGGTGTCAGGAGTCGCATGCGAGCTAAGGGTACTCGGGGCCGCCAAGGCGTTGCAGCCGTTCCATCTGAGGAAATGCCGGCAACGCCTTGGGAGCTTGTTCGTTTATGGACCGATGGCAACGGCCAATACAGAGAAGTGCCTGGTGATGGCGATGTTGATCAATGGATAAAGGATTATTTTGATCAGTATGATGAGAATCCTGAAATGCGCGTTTTTCTAAAGGTGGCATTAGAGCGTTTGACTGAGCTTGACTTATCACGCAGCCCTACTCCGGGGTATAAAAAATTGGGAAATGGCGTCAAAATCAGACTAGCAAATGGTTTGAAGCCAGTTTTTGAATATATCCCTGGCGCAGATCCTAACATATCTATAACCGCACCGGATGCTAACTTAGTGCGTGTACTAGTAGTGAACCTAGGCCAGCATAGATTCGGAATCGTTACTGTTATCAAAAAACCCGATGCTCACAGTTATTTCCGTAACCGCGGCATGGGTGACACTCAGAATAAGTAACAGGCAGGATATTTCGCTGACGCCCATGCTAAGATAATAAGCATGTGGCAAACAACCAAGCATGGCTTATACAAACAATTTAACTTCGAGAATTTCCGCGAGGCATTTGCATTTATGACGAAAGTGGCGGCCCTGGCTGAGCAGTACGATCACCACCCGCGCTGGGAAAATGAGTGGAACGTAGTGCAGATCTGGCTGATCACGCACGAGGCAGAAGGGAATATCACCGATAAAGACCGCGAAATGGCCGAAGCGATTGATGTAATTATGGAAGGTCCACCAGCCGAAAAATTAGATACCAGCGCGTTAGAGCATCACGATAAGGTGAAGTTATTTGCTGATGGCGGGTCACGCGGCAATCCTGGCCCATCATCCAGTGGTTTTGTTATCTTGGATATGAGCGACAAAGTGCTGGTCGATAAGGGCGTTTATTTGGGCATTACAACGAATAATCAGGCTGAGTATACGGCGCTTAAATTAGGGCTGGAAGAAGCCCGTAAGATGGGTGCACACGAAGTAGAAGTGTATATGGATAGCTTGCTAGTCATCAATCAGATGAATGGCATGTTCAAGATCAAAAACCGCGAATTATATCCAATTCATGATGCTATTAAGCAGCTTGTGGAACAGTTTAAACACGTTAGCTTTAGCCACGTGCCACGAGAATTCAACAAATTAGCAGATGCCGCCGTCAATCGAGCTACTGACGAAGAACTCCAGGCTGAACGGACGGGATAGATCGATTTTTACTTCGTTCGATGCTATAATTACAACTGCCAGATCATCGGCTAATCGCGTGCTTGCACGAGGAAAGTCCGGGCAGCGCAGGGAATGGTAGTCGCTAACGGCGACCGGGGGCAACCCTAGGGAAAGTGCCACAGAAACCAAACTACCCTAGTTTCGGCTAGGGAAAAGATGAAACGAGCAGGGTAAGAGCCTGCATCGGCCAGTGGTGACACTGGCAGACGGTAAACCCTACCTGCTGCAAGGGATGTGTCCAACATTGGTTCCCGCCAGGGCAGTCATACAGGAATCCGCTTGAGTCTGTCGGCAACGGCAGATCTAGATAGATGATTAGCACTCTACCTCGTAGAGTACAAAACCCGGCTTACAGATTATCTGGCATGTAAAAACTCCTCTTAACAGAGAGGAGTTTTTATTTTGCTTATGCTTGCATTCGAGCCAGGTCCTGCTAGATTAGATGAAATATGCCAAATTTTCGACTTAAATCTGTGAGCCGGCCGGTAGTATCACCAGACTGGACACGACCACTGCGAGAACGGGTCGGACGTGAACTAGGAGAGTCGGTGATTACTTTTCTGGATGACGAAGACATGCGTTTGCATCTAGTACGTCGTCGCGACCTTCTCGCGCTACCGCCCCGTACCGCTGAAAGTCAAGATATCTTTGAGGCGGCTGCTGCAGGCGTCATGCCAGTCGGATTTAACAAGGAAGTTAAGGATGTTGCCGTAGATCGACTGAAGACATTTGGCAGTGAGCAGAACGCGATGCTCGTAGTCAAAGTTGATCCACCCGAACAACTGCAAACTGAGCATGATACGCTAACCACTATTTTAGATTTGGCGGGTGTACCATCTGATCCGGCGGGGTTTGTGTTTCAAATTGCTGTAGGGCAACTGCACGAATATATATCTAAGGGTCAGCTCCAAGATCTCTCTATGAGCTTGGGATCAACACTTGTGCTTGGTGCGGGAGAGGTGCTAGCCCAAAATGCTGATAACCGGCGAGCCGGATAAATAAAAATCCCGGCGGCAAACCGGGATTTTATATAGGATACAGTAGTGCTATTTCAGCTTGGCTGCTTTAACAACGGCTTCAAAGGCTTTTGGTTCATTAACCGCCATCTCGGCCAATACCTTGCGGTCAAGGTTGATATTGGCTGCCTTTAGGCCAGCAATCAGCTTGCTATAAGTAGTACCGTTTAGGCGAGCAGCTGCATTGATGCGAGTGTTCCATAGTTCACGGAACGTTCGCTTGCGATTACGACGGTCACGGGTAGCGAACTGTAGTGACTTGGTAACAGCTTGACGACCACGCTTGACGCTGGCGCGATTGGGGTGACTAAAGCCTTTAGTGGCCTTACGGATCTTAGTGTGTTTGCGGTGGGCCGCAACGCCTCGTTTTACTCTCATCGCTTACTCCTTTTGGGGTTAGTTATGGGTGATTAGGGACGGTCGGGTGGATGATGACCCGAACGCGCGCCCATGTTATAGGGCTTAAGCGCCCAGCTTGAGCTTCAGCATTTTGCTGTTCTTGCCCGTTAGGGTGCTCAGGCCACTCAGTGATCGCTTGCGACCACCAGACTTCTTCTGCAAGAAGTGGTTTTTGTTGGGGCTGCCAACGCGAACTTTGCCGTTCTTGGTCAGCTTGACGCGGTCTTTGGTACCGCTATGCGTTTTCAACTTTGGCATCTACTGTCTCCTTTTCCTTATCAGTGGACGTATTTTCAGAGTGATTCACAGTGCTGCGGGGGTTATGCCGGACAACAAAGCTTAACTGCTTACCGGCAAATTGCGGGGCTTGGTCAACGATGATGGCTTCACCGAAAATATCGTTTATGACTTTATCAGCTAGTTTGAAACCAATGTCGCGGTGGGCCAGCTCGCGGCCGCGGTAAAAAATGGTGATCTTTACCTTGTGGCCAGCTTCTAGGAACTTGCGGACTTTGCCCATCTTAATGTCCAGATCGTGTTCGCCAATCTTGAGGCCGAAGCGCATTTGCTTCATTTCCAGAGCTTTGGCAGCTTTCTTATTCTTGTTCTGCTGCTTCGTCTTCTGGTAGTTGTACTTGCCCCAGTTGATGACCTTCACGACTGGTGGGTTGGCATCTGGCGAGATCTCCACCAAATCAAGCTCGCGTTCCCTCGCAATGTCTAACGCCTCTTGTCTGCTGAGTACGCCGAGTTGTTTGCCGTCCTCGTCGATAACTCGCATCTGAGGTGCCCGAATCTGTTCATTCAGGCGGGTGAATTTGCTAATACGTACCGTCCTTAATCTTTAGTATTTTAGTAGATTAATTGTAACAGAGATGATATCAGAGGTCAAATAACTGTATTTGTAAAATATCAATATAAATGTTATAAATATAAACTGATTATGTCAGTGGAATTCCCAAGAGAAGAGGCTCCTTATATTGTCCATAGGCAATTATTCGGTTGGGTTATTAGTCATGATCCGGCCACACTATATGCAGCGCTGGATAAGCCCTCTCTTTTAGAGTTGCCGTATAGTGTCGCTAACTTTATATACGATAGCCCAAAAAGTTTAATTCCGTCTTTACTGAGACAGGATGATAAAGGGCAATATGTGGAGCAGGTCGAGAACTCACTTCGCACAAGTCTAATCGATATAGTGAGTATTTTTGCCTGGCCATACAGTCCAGTGATACGAGACTACACGATGCCCTACTGTCGCAAAGTGGGGACTACGTCGGCGCTATTGCGAACTATGCAAGCCTACCAACTGATAAGCTCAGCACCTATTTTCGGATTCAGAATCGTAGTCTGCAAGAGGGTCAATTTGGCTTTCATCAATTCCAGGCTGACGCATATTCATTGGTACAAGTTCAGGAAGACGAAATAGACCCATCTCGGGGATGTCCATTCGCAAAGCCAAAAGAATACTCAGGTCACCGAGATGAGCTTTTTGATCGTTTTGTACGCTGGGGCACAAAAATTTCTATCTGTGCAATTAATGCTGAGGCGGGGGAAAACTTAGATCTAAAGGCAGTTACTAGTCCTGAAATGCAGCAGATGATGGCTACAGTACTATTTTCTGCTGGCTCTAGTAGCGAAGATTTTCAGCAATTTATGTAGATTTAATTTTCATAGAACTACTTTCTGTTGGCTGCGGTATTGGAGGGCTTCGGATATGTGGGCTGGCTCGATAGTAGTGGATGTCTCAAGGTCGGCGATGGTGCGGGCAACTTTAATAGAACGCATGTAGGCCCGAGCGGAGAGCTCCAGGCGCTGAGCGGCTATATCAAGCAGATCTTTGGCTTCCGGGCTGAGTTTGCCCAGCTGTTTGATATCACGGTTGGTCATGTCGGTATTGAGTTTATTTGGTGACTGATAGCGTTTTGTCTGACGTGCTCGGGCTTGCTGAACAGCCGTGATAGCCGTCTGCTGTTCGGTCGTATCTGTTTTCTTTGCCAACAATTTGTTATGTTCAATCTCATTAACCTCACTGTACAGATCAATTCGATCCAAAATTGGACCAGAAATTTTCTGCTGATACCGCTGAATCTGATGTGGCAGGCAACGGCAGGTTCCAGTCGTCCCAAAGTAGCCACAAGGGCACGGATTAGCGGTGGCGACCAAAATAAAGCTGGCTGGGTATTCAGCGGTGTCTTTGGCACGAGCTACGCTGATAATACGATCTTCTAGAGGTTGTCGGAGGGCCTCTAAAGTCATCCGGCTA
>Ga0157369_10007748_pt1 | contig 12354 bp, 14 predicted proteins | sample C25metaG_FD_113461 | JGI IMG/M metagenome (GOLD analysis project Ga0157369, IMG submission 113461) | Corn rhizosphere microbial communities from Kellogg Biological Station, Michigan, USA - C2-5 metaG | ecosystem: Host-associated > Plants > Roots > Rhizosphere > Soil | place: USA: Michigan...
CGTCGATCTCGGGTGTCGGGTACGACGAGTTGCCGACCGCGATCTCTTGCGCGAGGAATACGACATCCACTGCGTGCTCGAACGCCTCGACGTCGAGCTCGCCGTCGTCGCGGCGGAACTTCATCAAGTTGAGCGACGCGAGATTGCAGGCAGAGTCGTCGATCGACATGTACTCGGAGCACGGGTTCGACGCGTTGATGCGGCCCGTGTTCGGCAGCGTGTGCCACGAGTTGATCGTGGTGTCGTACTGCACGCCCGGGTCGGCGCAGCGCCATGCCGCTTCCGCGATCTCGCCGAGCAGCTTGCGCGCCTTGATCGTGTCGACGACTGTGCCGTCGCTGCGCGCGGTGAGGTTCCAATCCTCGTCGCTCTCGACCGCGTTCATGAATGCGTCGGACACGCGCACCGAGTTGTTCGCGTTCTGGTACTGGATCGACGCCCAGTCGGGGCTGTCGAGTGACATGTCGTAGCCGGCCGCTTCGAGGACGCGTGCCTTCTCTTCCTCGTGCGACTTGCACCAGATGAACTCCTGGATGTCGGGGTGGTCGACGTCGAGGACGACCATCTTCGCTGCGCGCCGCGTCTTGCCACCGGACTTGATCGTGCCGGCGGACGCGTCGGCGCCACGCATGAACGACACGGGGCCGGAGGCGTAGCCGCCTTTCGACAGCTGCTCCTTCGACGAGCGCAGGCGCGACAGGTTCACGCCCGAGCCGGAGCCGCCGCGGAAGATGATGCCCTCGCGGCGAATCCAGTCGAGGATCGAGTCCATCGAGTCCTCGATGGACAGGATGAAGCAGGCCGAGCACTGCGGCTTCTCTTCGAAGCCGACGTTGAACCACACCGGCGAGTTGAACGCGGCGAGCTGGTTGACGAGGATCGTCTTCAACTCGTCCTCGAACGTGCTCGCCTCGTCCTCGCTTGCGAAGTAGCCGCCGTCACGCCCCCAGGTGCCGATCGTGTTGACGACGCGGTCGATCATCTGCTTGACGGAACGCTCGCGCTCCGGGCTGGTCATGCGGCCGCGGAAGTACTTCTGGGCGACGATGTTCGTCGCCGTCTGCGACCAGAATTTGGGGAACTCGACGTTCTTCTGCTCGAACGCCGGGCCGTTCTTGCCCGGGATATGCGCGTCGCGGACCTCCCACTCGACTTCGTCGTAGGGGTCGCGACCTTCGATCGTGAACAGCCGGCGAACGGCGAGCGTGGCGTCGTCGTCGAGAACGCTGTTGACGAGCTCGTCAGGGTGAATCTGAACTGGGCTTTTTACTTCTACAGACGCCATTCTCGCCTCCTCCACATGATCAACGATCATGGGTGCCGTGGGATTTCCTTCCCCTTAGGGGGGAAGGGACCATAGGCCCAGGCCCGGACGGAATCGCGGGCGTGGCTTAAGTGCCGGGGTTGCGGCCCTGATAACGCTTCCAGACCATCCCGGCGCCGCCCGCGGCGACGAGCACGAGGGCCAGTCCGGCGAGGATCAAAAGCGGTATCGGCAGCGAGGAGGGGCTGCCCGGGTCGAACTTGTCTGCGATGCCGGCGATGCCTTTGCTCCTCTGGCGCGTCGGCTCGTTGACCGTGACCGTGTGCCCACCTTTGGCGATGCCCGTGAAGCCGGGGATCTTCGCCGGCTTGATCAGCGTGTTCGGTGTGACCGTATGCCCGGCCCGTGCTGCGGCCGAGCGTGCGCTCTGCAGCGCGCGCTCGATGTCGTCGCGCGCGCTCGAGTACGTGTTCACGTCGGCCGGCAGATGCTTGAGCGCGTCCTGGTAGCAGTGCAGCGGGTAGATGTGCTGGATGCGACCCGAGTACCACTCGTTCAGCAGCGACTTCCAGCACGGCGTCGCTGCGGCGGCCGGCCTCGCAGCGCCGACGAGCAAACCGACTGCAAGTGCGGCGGTGAGAACGAGTGTTGTCTTCAGCAGGCTGTTGCGCAAAGCGAAGGGCGGCGCGACTGGGGCCGTGTGGCGATCGTCTCGGACGCTCGTATGGCCATGGTGCACCGGGTGTAAGGCTTTTGTGAGCGGCCGAGGCCGATGGTAGCGTCGCTGACCGGATGACGGTGCGTGCATCGAGGGATCTGCCGCTCGTGCTCGCACTGCTCGCCGTCGCCGTCGCGATGTTCCACGGCGAAGCGGCGGGCGACGGGATGGTGCCGTGGCTCGGCGCGTTCGCGCTCGCCGCAATCGTTCTCGCGGCCGCGCTGCAGGGTGTGCCGCGCGGCTTTCTCTTCCTTGCGCCGGTGGGGCTGCTCGTGACCTGGCTTGCCTTCTCGATCTGGTGGTCGGAGCAGCCGGACCGCTCGTGGAACTACGGGGACCGATCATTCGTGTATCTCGCGTTCGCGGCGCTCGGCTTGTGGCTCGGCGCGCGGACGCGCGAGCTCGCCTACGGGCTGGCTGCGCTGCTCGGCGCAGTCGTGTTGTGGTCGCTCGGCGGCAAGGTGTTCCCGCTCGGTTCGCCGCCGGTGATCGGCGTGCAGTCGCGACTCGACAGCCCTGTCGGCTTGTGGAATCAGCTCGCGCTGCTCGGTGACTTCGCGTTGCCGCTCGCGCTGTGGATCGGCCGCTCGCGGCGTGTGCTCGGGGCGCTGCTCGCATTCTTGTGGGCCGTCGCGATTGTGCTCACGTTGTCGCGCGGCGGGCTCGCGGTGGCGGTGCTCGTCATCGCGGCGTGGCTCTTTTTCACCGACGATCGTCTGCACGATGCCGGCACGGTCGTCGCCGCCGCGGTGCCCGCTGCGATCGCTTCGGCCGTTGCCTTTGCGCTCTCGGGCGTGACCGGCGGCCACCCGTCGTCGCACCTGCGCTGGCACGACGGGCTGATCTTCGGCGTGGTGCTGGTGGTGTGTGGATTGGGGGCGGCCTGGCTCGCGCGGCTACCGCGTCCGCGCGGCTCGGAGGCGTTGCGTCGCGGCTTGTTTGCGCTCGCAGGCATCGCCGTCGCCGTCCTTGTCGCTGCCGCGGTCGTGAAAGGCGGCGACGCGTGGCGCTCGTTCACGAGCTCGAGCTCGGTCGGCAACTCCGGCCCGCGTTTCTCGACGTCCTCGAACCTGCGCTGGGTTTGGTGGAAGCAGGCGTGGGACGGCTTCGACCACCACGCGCTCGCAGGCACCGGCGCCGGGTCGTTCCACGTGACGAACCTGCGCTATCGCACGAGTTACCTCGACGTGACGAGCGAGCCGCACGACCTGCCTGTGCAGTTCCTTTCCGAGTCCGGCGTGATCGGGCTCTTGCTCTTCGGCGCTGCGATGGTCGCGCTGCTGTGGCGAGGTCACCGGCGCCGCGGGCACGAGCTCGCGCTCGCGCTGTTCCTGCCGGCGTTCTTGTTGCACGGCCTCGTCGACATCGACTGGGACTTCGTCGCGGTGGCGGCACCGGCGTTCCTCGCCGCCGGTGCGCTGACCGGGCGCCCCGGCGGGCGGCGTGTCAGCACGTTCGCGCTGTTGCCCGTGGCAGGCGTCGCGATCGCTCTCGCGGGGATCCTGTACCTGCCATGGCTCGGCGAGCGCTGGGCGAGCGACGCGCTCTTCTCTGTGAAGCCTGCGCAGGCGGATACGTACGCGAAGCGTGCGACGAGCGTCGACCCGCTGCTCGTCGAGCCGTACTGGGCGCGAGCCGATGCGGCCGACGAGCGGAAGCAGTACGGCGACGCGCTGTACTACTACGGCGAGGCCACACGTGTGCAGCCGCACAACGCGGACGCGTGGTTGAACAAGGCGGAGTACGAGCTCGGCCTCGGGTGTGCACGTCACGCGCTCACCGACTTCTACAGGTTCAACGCGCTCAACCCGTATGCCGCGCCGAACGAAGGCCCGAACGACTACCGGCGCGCACTCCGGCTGGTGGACAGCGGCAAGCCGGTTTGTTAGGCGCCGAGGATGAAGACGAGCTTCGCCCCGTGCAGGGACGACGCGGCGATGCCGTCGAGCGGGCCGACCACCGATGTGTGGGCGTCGCGCGCGAGACGATGCGCCTCGGCGGCGTACCCCGGCCGGAACATCACCACGCTGGTCGCATAGTCGGAACGCGGCGCATTGCCTGCGCCGCGAATCGTGTAGCCGAGGTGCTGCAACTGCGCCGCCACCGTGTGCGCGGCGCCCGCACGGCCGTTGCCGTTCAGCACCAGCACGGTGCTCTGCGCGCGCGTCAGCTTCGGCTTGCCGATCGCCGGCGCCTTGGCCAGGTGATGCACGACAGGCGCGGCCTTCTTCTTTGCCGGTGCGGCGAGGGCCGTCGCAGTCGCGCGATGCGCGATCGCGTGTGAGAGCCGCTTCGCGAGCAGCAGGAAGGCGAGCGCGAGCAACGCGACGAGCTCGATCGCCGCAACCAGGCTCGCGACGAGTGTTGCGCGACGCCAGGGGCGAATCAGGGCGTCAGGCGAGAGCGGCGCATCCACAGCGCGCGTTATTTCGTCTTGACCGACCCGCTCTCCTGCATCCAGGCGAAGGTTTCTCGCAGGCCGTCGGCCAACGAGACCTGCGACTCCCAGCCCAGCTCGCGCTTCGCGAGGCCGGAGTCGAGCACCGATCGGTGCACGTCGCCGAGCCGCGCGGGCGCGAATTGCGGGTTGTCGGTGACTCCCGTAACCGCGGCGCACGCGCGATGCAGCTCGCGCACCGTGGTCCCGACGCCCGTGCCGACGTTGTACGGGCCGCGGCTCTTTCCGGATGCTGCGAGCAACCCGGCGACGACGTCGCCGACGTAGACGTAGTCGCGCACCTGCGAGCCGTCTCCGAAGATCGTTGTGGCGTCTCCACGCAGCATGCGTTCCATGAAGATCGACACGACGCCGCCTTCGAGCCCCGAGTCTTGCCGTGGGCCGTACACGTTCCCAAGCCGCAGCGACACGTGGTTCGTGCCGTGGATGCGATTCCACCCGGCGAGATACTCCTCGCCGCATTTCTTCGCGATGCCGTACGGCGAGAGCGGCAAGAACGGAAACGTCTCGTCGACCGGCCCGGGACACTCGCCGTAGCCGGCGCCTCCTGACGACGTGAAGATCACCTGCGCGCCGGACTCGTGCGCGGCGGCGAGCACGTTCACCGTGCCGACGACGTTCACCTCCGCGTCGAAGCCGGGCCTCTTCATCGACGTCTGCACGTCGGCCTGCGCTGCGAGGTGGAAGACGACGTCGGCTTCGATCGCGAACGGCTCGCGGATGTCGTGCTCGCGGAGCTCGGCCGCCGGGTTCAGGTGCTCTCGCTTGCCGAAGGAGAAGTCGTCCACGACGACGACCTCGTCGCCGCGCCCGACCAGCGCATCCACGAGGTTCGAGCCGATGAAGCCCGCGCCGCCTGTCACGAGTGCCCGCATCCGAGGCCGTATCGTAGGCGGCGTATGTTCGTGACCTTTGAAGGCGTCGACTGGTCGGGGAAGAGCACGCAGACGCGGCTGCTCGCCGAGTGGCTGCGCGCGCAGGGGCGGACCGTGCTCGAGACCCGCGAGCCCGGCGGCACGCCCGCCGCGGAAGCGATCCGCGAGGTCGTCCTGCACGGGCCGGCGATGACGCCGTGGGCGGAGGCTGCGCTCTATGCGGCTGCGCGCGCCGACCACGTCGCGAACGCGATCCGGCCCGCGCTCGAACGCGGCGAGGACGTCGTCTGCGACCGCTACATCGAATCGTCGGTTGCGTATCAAGGCATCGCGCGCGGCCTCGGCGAAGAGCGCGTGCGCGAGTTGAGCATGATGGTGACCGACGGGCTGCTTCCGGACCGCACGTTCGTCGTCCTCGTCGATCCCGCCGTCGCGTCGGCGCGCGCAGGCGGTTCGCGCGACCGCATCGAGCAGGCGGGGCCCGACTTCATGACGCGCGCCGACGCCTGTTACCGCAGGCTGGTCGCCGAGCATCCGGAGCGGTTCGTCGGCCTCGACGGCGAGCGCAGCCCCGGCGAGATCGCCGAGGAGGTGCGCGCACGTGTCCTCAACCTTCTCTGAGCAGCACGAGGCGACGATGCTGCTGGACGCGGCGCTGCGCGACGGGCCTGCGCACGCGTACATCTTCTACGGCCCTGCCGGCGTCGGCAAAGGCGATGCCGCGCGGCGTTTCGCGCGCACTCTGCTCGGCACGCAGCGTGAGTTCCATCCTGATCTCTACGAGCTCGACGCGGTAGGCGAGATGATTCGCATCGACGCGATCCGCGAGTTGCGCCGTGATCTGCACATGCGTCCGTTCGAAGCCGACCGCCGCGTGTACGTCGTGCACCACGCGCACCTGCTGGGCGAGGACGCCGCCGACGCGCTTCTGAAGGATCTCGAGGAGCCGCCCGAGTACGCGGTGATCGTGCTCGTGGCGGACGACCTCGGCCCGATTCCGGTCACGATCCGCTCGCGCTGCCAGCTCGTGCCGTTTCGGCGGCTGTCCGAGGCGTCGGTGCGCGCGCTCGTCGACGCGCGGGCGCCGCAGCTCGCGGAGGAGCAACGCGTCGCGCTCGCGCGTGTTGCGGCCGGCAGGCTCGACCGGCTCGAGCGGTTGCTCGACGCGCAGTCGGTCGAACGACGCGCGACGTTGATCGAGCAGGCGCGCGCCGCGTATCGCGACGCGTCGTTCGACCCGGCGGCTGCAGCGTCGGCGTTGCTTGCGAACGCGGCGGCGCGCGGCGACCAGGCGCGGCAGCTCGAGGAGACGCGCATCGAATCTCTGGATCTGTCCACACGTGATCGCGACCAGCGCGTGAAGCGTGCCGCGCGGGGCGCCGAGCGCGAGGAGCTGCTCGCGGAGCTCGAGGAGCTCGGTGCCTGGTACCGCGACCTCGTTGCCGTCGCCGTCGGCGCCGAGAGCGCGGCGATCCACTTCGACAAGCTGGCGGAGTTGCGCGAGGACGCGACCGTCGAACGCCTGTCGGGCGCGGAGAAAGCAGCCGAGGAAGTGCGCGAAACCTGGCGCCGGCTCGAGGAGTTCAACCTGTCGCCCCAGCTTGCGCTGGAGGCGCTCTTCGGGCGTATCGCGCGCGAGCTTGCCTGATTCGCGCGGGGCTACACTAGGCGCCGCAGGCCGACGTAGCTCAGCTGGTAGAGCACTTCACTCGTAATGAAGGGGTCCGCGGTTCGAATCCGCGCGTCGGCTCTTAATACGACGACTGGAGGTACGGCCAGTCGGGCGCGTCCTCCTCTTCGTCCGCCGCGTCGTCATGACGCGACCGGCGTGACCGCCGCCTCTCGACCTTCCGCGCCCGCACGGCCCGCCGCTTCTGCACGGCCGAGGCGACGACGTAGACGGCGCTGAACACGGCCAGGCACTCGAAGCCGCTCGCAATCCCGATGCCTTGCCAGAGCAGCGCGAGCAGGAACGCGAACGCGGCGATGCCGAACCGCTGCAGGGCGAGCATGACCATCAGGCGGTCTCCTTCGTCGGCGCGCGTCGACCTCCTCGCCAAGCGAACATCCCAAAGGCAAAAGCGATGAGCACCACGAGTGCCCCGAGGGCGATGAAGCCGGTGCGCCACCAGCCCGCCACGAGCGTCGAGTCCCGGGCGAGCCGCTTCGACTCGGACGCCTGAGCGCGCGAGACGAGCCGGTCGACCTGCCGGTCGGTGAGCTTCCGCCCGTCGTGCAAGTGGAGCGGGTCGTCGAACAGCCACTTCGGCGGCAGGAGCCCGATCCGCGCCAGCGCGTCGGGCAGCTGGGTGCCGGCGATTCCCTCCGCGGTGTGATGCCAGCGGCCGACGTACGGCGACACCGGTGCCGCGGGATTCGCGAGCTTGATGTCCTGGTAGAGGCGTCCGGCCTGCGCCGACTGGTCGACGATCACCCTGTCGTCGACCGACCACCACAGCTCGAGCGGCACGCCCGAGAAGGCGATCTGACGCACGTAGTCGAGCGGACTGCGGTCGGCGTACGCCTGCGGCACCTGATCCGGCGTGCCGCCGATCTCGACGCGCGCCCGTGCTTGGGTGCTGCGTCCGTACTTCAGCGCCGGGAACGCGTAATACCGCTCCGCCATGTCGACCGGTGGATCGAACGCGATCGCACCTGCCAGCAGACGCGGATGCTTGGCGAGGAGCAGCAGCACTTCTTGCCCGCCCATCGAATCGCCGATCGCGTACACGCGGTCGCGCACGTAGTGGAAGCCCGTCACGTTGCGCTCGACCAGCGCGGGCATGCGCGCGAGATCGTCGATCTGGCCGGGATAGCCCCACGAGTCGAGGCGGTACACGCGCCCTTGCCCGGCGGGCAGCACGACCGCGAAGCTCCCGCGTGCCGGCAGGTCGCGCCAACGCTTCGCTGTCGACTCGGGCAGCGTGTTGCGGCCGTGCGGCGCGATGATCAGCGGCAAGGCGGGATGGCGCTTCGCCCCGTACCATCCCGGCAGGAGCACGACCGCGTAACTCGTCTTGCCGTCGTGCGTGACGTAGTCGAAGCGAACGCGCCGCACCTTCAGCATCGACACGTTCGCGGCCTGCGCGAGCGGGGCGACTGCGAGCGTCAGCACCAGCGCGGCCCCAAGACGCATGAGACCACTGCGCATGGCGCGCCAGGGTATTAGGCGAGCGCTTCGTCCAGTGTGTCGTAGACGTTAAGGCGTCGATCGAGCCCCGACACGAGCAGCGCGCGCCGGGTCTCGAGCTGCGGCGCGGCCACGCGCAGGCCCCCGTTCGGCAGTGCGTTGTGCGCCTCGACGAAGACGCCGAGCGCGGTCGAATCCATGAACTCGACTTCGGCCAGGTCGACGACGACGTACGCGGGCTTGCCGGCAGCGGCGCCGGCGAGGGCCGCGCGCACCTCGTCGGCGTTGTAGAGGTCGAGCTCGCCGCCCAGGCGCACGACCACGGCGCCATCCCGCGAATCCACGGCCAGAACCGGGTGCTTCCGCAACGACTCGCCCTCGCTCACCCTGAAATTGAACACCGCGGCGACGGGCGGCGCCACTATGATCGGGTGATGGTGACGGGCCTCGCGCGCCGGCGGGGGATCCCCGCTTTCGTCTTGCTGGTGGTGCTCGCCGACGTCCTCGGGCGGAGCGTCGTCCTGCGGGTCGACGATGCGCTGCACGTCTCGCCGCTCGCGCCCTCGGCCGCGAGTTACTACCCGGCTCTGCTCCTTGCCGTGAAGGTGCTCGGGGCGCTCGGCCTCGCGGCGCTGCTCGCACGTGCGACCCGGGTGCACGCGGCGGCGGCCGCCGGCCGCAGGCTGCTTCGCCGCGCCGGCCGCGACGTGCGCACGCCGCGCCTGCAGGCGCAGCTGCACGCGCGGGTGTGGGCTGCATCGTTTGCCGTTACATCGATCGCCTACCTCGTGCAGGCCGATGCCGACCGTGCTGCAGGCGGCCGCTGGTCGCTCTTCGCGCCGTGGTTGCACACCTATGCGCTCCCGGTCTACGCCGTGCTCTCGGTGCTCGTGGCGCTCGCGTGGAGCGTGCGTCGCTGGCTGCGCGCGGTCGAGGAATTCGGCGAGCGCGCGATCGCACAGGCGCACCACATACTTCGTGCCGCGTTCGGCGACCCACCGCGGCACAAGCTCGCCGACGACGACCTCGCCCCGCGGCGCCGCTTCGGCCTCGCCTTCGAGTCTCGCCCGCCTCCGCTCGCTGCCTAGCCGCGGACCACGCTCAGCGTCCGCGGTGTCCGGCACCGTCGAAGTTGGAGGAGGGACATGCAATCGACGTACGCACGCGACGTGCCTGCCGCAAGCAGGGTCACCCGGCGCGCCCAAGTCATCTCGCTGCTCGGTCCGCTCGTCGTAGCGGCCGGATTCGTCTGGGCGATCGTCCAGCCGTACCGGATCACGCTGCTCCATCCGCATCACCAGGGCTTCTGGTGGCTCGCGATCGAGCCGCCGCTGCTCGTCGTGCTCGCGGGGCTGCTCTTCGCGGTTGTGATCGCGCGGCCGCTGCTGATGGATCTCGAGGAGCTGGGAGGCCATGGAACCGCCCGCTGAGATGGTCCATTGGCTCTTCGCCACAGGCCTGCTGCTGCTCGGCCTGTTCCTGCTCGCCGAGGTGATCGTCGGGCCCGAGGTCTGGCGTGCACGCCGCTGGCGCGCATACCTCTGGCCCGGCCTCGCGTTCGGCATGGGCGTGTTCATGTGGCCGGTGATGACGTTCTTCACCAACTCGGCGATCCACATGTACGCGCACGGGTCGTGGGCGCAGGTGCTGATGCTCGCCGGCGGCGCCGAGCTCGGGCTCGTGCACGGGCGGCTCACCTCGAAGTGGTGGCACCTGACGATGCCGCTCGCGTTCGCCGTCACCGGCACCGCGTTCATCGTCCACGAGCAGAACACGTGGTACTTCGCACGCAGCGCGTTCCTGCATCACCTGCTCGGCTGGACGTTCCTGGTCGCGGCGGTGATCCCGCTCGCACTCGTGTGGAAGCCGCAGGCGATCGTGCTGCGCTCGGCGTTCGCGCTCACGTTCGTCGTGCTCGCGTGCATGCTCTATTGCGACCGCGATCTCGCGCCCGTGTTCGGGCACCTGTCGCCGCTGGCGGGGGTGCCGCACCGATGAAACGGCTCCTGCTGGTGATGCTCGTCGCGCTTGCGCTGCCCGCGCAGGCGTTCGCGCACGCGACGCTGAAGCAGACGACACCGGCGTTCGGCTCGGAGCTGCACGCGAGCCCGACGACGATCGTCTTCCGCTTCGACCAGATCGTGAAGGTCCTACCCGGCGCCGTTGAGGTGCTGAACACGCATGGTGTGAACTTCGCGACGTCGACGCGCGCGAACGGCCTGACAATCATCACGAAGCTGAAGACGCTCCCGCGTGGCGCGTACACCGTGCGCTGGCGTGCGATCTCGGCCGACTCGCACGTCGTGTCGGGCGTGTGGACGTTCGGCATGGGCGTGAAGGCGCCGTCGGTGAACGACGCCTACGGCGCAGGCGGCCCGACGGTCACCGAGCACATCGTGCGCTGGATCTGGTTCCTCGGGCTCGCGCTCTGCATCGGCACGCTCGGGCTGCGCGTGATCTGCCTGCGCGGCGTGTCGGTGCCGCGCGCTGTCGACCGCAAGCTCGCGGTCGCGGCCGGGCTCGGCGTGGTCGTCGCGCTCGAGGCAGGCATCGCCGCGTTCTCGCTGCGCGCGGAGGACGCGTTGCAGCTTCCGTTCGGGCGCTTCCTCTACGGCGACCTCTCGCCGATGGCAGACACGCGTTTCGGCAAGGCGTTCGTCGTCATGACGCTCGGGTTCGCATTCGTTCTCGCGTTGATCTTCTTCGCGTGGCTGCTCGACCGCACGGTGTTCATGTGGCCGGCGCTCGGGTTGTCGCTGCTGCTTGTCTCCGGGTTGTCGGTGTCGGGTCACGACGGCGTCGATCCCGGCTCGTTCTGGCTGACGGAGCTCGCCGACTGGGTGCACATCTCGGCGGCGTCGCTCTGGGTCGGCGGCCTGATCGCGATGGCTGCGGTCGTGTGGAAAGGCGCGCCTGAATTGCGAAGCGTCGTCTTCCACCGCTTCTCCGATCTCGCGCTGGTGTCGATCGCACTCGTGCTCGCGGGCGGCATCTATCTCAGCATCGTGCGCCTGCCTCATCTGCACGACCTCTGGTCGGTCGGGTACGGCCAGGTGCTGCTCGTGAAGATCGGGCTCGTTTGCGGTGTGCTCGCATGGGGCGGCGTGCACCGCTTCCTGATCGAGCCGCGCCTCGACCGCGTGGACAGCGGCGGGTTCCTGTCGAAGATCGGGAGAAGCCTGATCGGCGAGAGCCTCGTCGGCGTCGCCGTGCTGCTGGTGGCGGCGATCCTCGTCGACTCGAAGCCGCCGCCCCAGCCGACGAAGGCATCATCGACCGCGTCCAAGGCAATACAGCCGTGACCGTCGACGAGAGACTCGCCGACCTTGGGATCGAGTTGCCGGAGCCTCCGCAGCTCGCGTTCACGCCGCGCCTCAAGCCGGTGCTGGTGCACGAAGGCGTTGCGTTCCTCTCAGGCAACGGCGACTTCTCCGTATGTGGCCGCGTCGGCGACGACGTGAGCGTGGAGCAAGCCGCTGCAGCCGCGCGCGCGACGGCGCTTCTGCACTGCCGCGCGCTGCTGGACGAGCTCGGCGCGCTCGAGCGTGTCGAGAGGTGGCTGAAAGTGCTGGTGCTCGTGCGCTCCGCTCCCGGCTTCGGCGAGCAGCCGGCGGTTGCGAACGGTTACACGAACGCGATCGTCGAGCTGTGGGGCGAGGAGCGCGGCCTGTGTGCGCGCAGCGCGATCGGCGTGGCCGAGCTGCCGATGGGGCTCGCGGTCGAGATCGAAGCCGTTGTCGCGGTGCGCTAGAGGGCTATAGAAACGCTGCGAGCTGATCGCGGCGGACTCGCAGGCCGATCACCCGCGTGCGGCGGTCGATCTCCGCGATCTCCTCGAGGCGGACGAGGAGACGGCGCCAGCGAAAGATGCTGAAGCGAACAGCGAGCGCGTCCGGTGTGTGTTGCGAC
>Ga0157369_10007749_pt1 | contig 12350 bp, 10 predicted proteins | sample C25metaG_FD_113461 | JGI IMG/M metagenome (GOLD analysis project Ga0157369, IMG submission 113461) | Corn rhizosphere microbial communities from Kellogg Biological Station, Michigan, USA - C2-5 metaG | ecosystem: Host-associated > Plants > Roots > Rhizosphere > Soil | place: USA: Michigan...
CGAGTTCCGCGACCGCGAGGCCATCCGCCACCTCTTCCGCGTCGCCTCTTCGCTCGACTCCATGGTGGTCGGCGAGCCGCAGATCCTCGGCCAGGTGAAGGACGCATACATCTCCGCTCGCGACGCCGGTACCGTCTCCAACTGGCTCGATCCGCTGCTGCAACGAGCCTTTTCAGTTGCCAAGCGCGTTCGTTCAGAGACGCAGATCGGCTCGAACTCCGTCTCCATCGCCTCGGTTGCGATCGAACTGGCTCGCAAGATCTTCGGGTCCCTACAAAGAAAGACTGTGCTTCTGGTGGGGGCAGGGAAAATGTCCGACCTCGCCGCGCGCCACCTCATCCAGCAAGGTGCGACCTCAATCCTTGTCGCCAATCGCACGCAGGAGCGTGCCGCGATGATCGCCGGCCAAATCGCCGATCAGATCTCCGCGCAGATTGCTGCCAACCCGAACGCAATCGCCTGCACCACGGAAGTCATTCCGTTTGAGCAGCTCTATCAGCACGCCAGCCGCGCAGATATTGTCGTCACTTCCACTGGCGCGCAGGGCCACATCTTCAGCCGCAATCACGGTCAGCATTTCATGGAGCGGCGCCGTAACAAGCCGATGTTCTTCATCGATATCGCTGTTCCGCGCGACGTCGATCCGGGCGTGAATGATGTGGAAGGATGCTTTGTCTACGATATCGACGACCTGCAGGAGGTGGCGGCCGCTCACCTGGCCGACCGCAGTCGTGAGGCTGCCGCGGCCGAAAAGATTATTGCAGCGGAGGTTGAGAAATATCGCGAGCACCTCGAGACCCGCGGCGCCGTTCCCGCGATCGTCGCGCTCCAGCAGAATGCCGAAACTCTCCGTCAGGCCGAGATCGCCCGCGCCGCCAAACGATTGGGCCCGCTAACGCCCGAGCAGCAGGCCGCCATCGACGCCCTCACCAAATCCCTCACCGCGAAACTCCTCCACCCCCAGATCGTGGACCTCCGCAAGAAATCGGAATAGGTCGGATCCGCCTTCTCTGCTATGCTTCGCCTGATCGCGAGGTGCAATCTTCGCCTACGTGCCGCACCCGCCACGACTCCGAGGGGACATAGGCTTAGTAGACCGAGGAAGACTATCGCAAGGCGGAGCAAGTCCAAGTGAACGACAACGCCATTTCAACCCTCGCGAAGCAAATCGAAATCATCGGCGTTCCACTCGATCTCGGCCAACGCCGCCGCGGTGTCGATATGGGCCCGTCCGCGCTTCGTGTAGCCGGGCTGCAGGCCAAGCTCGAAGCGCTGGGCTACCGCGTCACTGACGGTGGCAACGTCCCGGTCGCTGTGGCCGAGACCAAGGGCCGCGGCGACGACCGCGTCCCGTTCCTCAATGAAATCGCCTACAGCGCCGAGCGCGTGGCCGAGTGCGTCCACCAAGCGCTTGTTCACCATGCGACCCCAATCGTCCTTGGCGGCGACCACTCCGTTGCGGCCGGCACCATGGCTGGTGTCGCCCAGTACTTCCGCGATCAAAACAAGGCCATAGGCCTCGTGTGGATCGATGCCCACTCCGACATCAACACTCCCGAGACGTCGCCCTCCGGAAACGTCCACGGCATGCCACTCGCCGCCCTCCTTGGAATGGGCCCTCCCGTCCTAAGCGATCTCCTGGGTTGGTCGCCTAAAGTTCTGCCACAACACACCGTCGTCGTCGGGATACGAGATGTCGACGAGGCCGAACGCCAAAACATCCGCCGCGCCGGCATCACCGTCTACACCATGCGCGACATCGACGAACTCGGCCTGCGCGCGGTTATGGAAAAGGCCATCCACGTTGCCGCGAGCGGAACCGCAGGCTTCCACGTCTCCATGGACATGGATTGGGTCGATCCCAAGGAAGCTCCAGGAGTCGGAACGCCAGTCCCCGGCGGAGCCACGTACCGTGAAGCCCATCTCGCTATGGAGATCATCGCCGACCACGGCGGAATGCTGAGCCTCGAGCTCGTCGAAGTGAATCCCATCCTCGACGAGCACAACCGCACCGCCGAACTCGCTGTGCAGCTCATCTGTTCGGCATTCGGCAAGAAGATCTACTGACGCCAGCCTTTGCCGCTGTTTGGAAATCTCCTGCGCGCTCCTGATTGCTTGCATCTAACTACCTGTATCAAAAGGAGACGTGAGTGAAACCAGTCAGCATAGTCGGCATCTTGCTCGTTATTCTCGGGGTGATAGGTTTCGCAGTCGGCGGACTCTCATTTACAAGGCAGAAGAAAGATGTCGATATCGGACCCGTCCAGATATCGCACGAAAAAAAGGAAACAATTCCGATCTCGCCTATCCTGAGCGGCGTGTCTCTTGTAGCCGGGATCGCTCTAGTCTTCGCTGGCGCCCGCGGCAGATAGCCTGGAATTCTTTGCCCTGTTATTCCGCCAGCGGAGTGAAGGCATTTGCTTTTGATCTTTCTCGGCTAGTTCCACCCACGTTATCCACAAGCGCAACTTGACGCACTCCATACAATTAAAGAAGAGCGAAAAGAGTCGTGCGCATCGCGTAGGACCTCTGCCAGCCATCCGGACCCAGGTTTAGATTCACACTCGATCCTTGGTATGCCAGTCGCCCGTCAGTAACTATCGTCGGTAACAGGGGCGTGTCGAATGGATGACTCCCCTGACTCAAACTGCTTTGCGCGCAATATTTCTCCCGGGATTTCCACAGTACACCCGGGGGGGGTGGGTATAGGTGCAGCTCGTAGACTCCAGCGCTCGGCACGCGCTACCATGGCTCGCGATGACAAATAATTCGTTCTCCCGTCGTGGGCTTCTAAAGACCAGCGCCCTTGCCGCCGCAGCATCGGTTCTCCCCAGCATCGAGCTGCACGCTGAAACGCCTATGAAGCCTCCGTCGGCCGCAACTGCGTTGCCGATCCGGCTCGGAATCGCCAGCTACACCTTTCGCAAGTTTCCTGATGCCGACAAGCTAATTGGATTCGCGAAGCAGCTCAAGACGCCTTACCTGAACCTGAAGGATTTCCACCTCAAAATGGGTTCGAACCAGGAGGTCGCCGCGCAGGCCGCGAAGTACCGCGCGGCAGGTTTAACCCTGACCGCCGCCGGCACGGTTACCTTCAACAAGGATGACGACGCCGACATGCGGCCGAAGTTCGAATACCTCAAGGCTGCCGGCATTCCCATCTGCGTGTGCGCGCCCACCCACGCGGTCCTGCCGCGTCTTGAGAAGTTCGCGAAGGAATACAACGTCAAGATGGCCATTCACAACCACGGCACCGAAGATAAGAACTTTCCGTCGCCGTACGACGTCCTGAAAGCCGTAAAGAGTATGGATCCTCACATGGGACTCTGTATGGACATTGGCCATGCCACTCGCGCAGGCGCCGACATCGTGCAGGCCGCCCGCGATGCGGGCCCGCGGCTCTTCGACGTGCACGCCAAGGACCTCGCCGACCGTAACTCCAAGGAGAGCCAGGTCGCAGTGGGTGAAGGCATCCTTCCAATTCGCGAGCTCTTCCAGGCATTGATTCAGACCGGCTACAAAGGCAATGTTGATCTCGAGTACGAGATTAACGCGGACGACCCCATGCCGGGCGTGGTGGAGAGCTTTGCCTATATGCGCGGCGTGCTCGCGGGCATGGGGCACAAGTAACCCTTGAGCAATCTCTTCAGCGCTGGTTCTTGACCAGCATGGGCGCCTCCTGGTCGAGTTCGACCAGGACGGTGCCGCCGAGCGCTTCTAGAAATTCCGCAACAGCATCGAGCGACAGCTGACTGAAGGTCGGAGGATGCAACACCCGAACCACGCCGCCGGTGATCTCAGGAAACGCGCCGCGCACGGCGAAGCAGCGCTCGCCGCGGTAGGTGCAGGATGCGAGATCGGTGATGCTGAGCCCGTTGGATGGCGTGAGCAGCAGGGTTTTTGGCGGCGCCATGCGATCGACGAGGCAGAAGATCTCGAGCTTGGATTCGAGCTCATCCGGGACGAAGTCGATGACAACATCGGCCTCGCGGACCGCCGACTCGATTGTGGTGGCGAGGTCGAGCGTACCGGACACGGAGGACGGATCGAGCCCGGCGAACTCCTGCTGAGCGCGTCGGAGGTTGGCGGGCATGATGTCTTCGAGGATGACGCGGAAGCCGGCACTGGCGCAGGCGATGGCGAAGCTTCGGCCTGCCGTTCCCGCTCCGATGACCGCGATGGTCCTCAGGGCGGAGGGCGCCGAAGAGGTGCCGGCGCCAGCGGGGGAGCTCACTTTTTCGCCTGCACTGCCTGGAGGACGCTTTCGAAGCTGGGATCGGATTTCTTGATGTGGTCGGCAACGCGCTGGCGCTCTTCATCGGTCAGGGAGGGCAGCACAGTGAGGATGCGGCGCAGCGTTACGGAGATGTCGTCGACGTAGTTCATGGTGCGGATTGCTTCGCCAGAGAGAGGCATCGTTACTCCTGTGGTTAGTTGTACTGTTCCTTAGTTTAGACCGGATGCGGTGCGAGGGTTTGACTGCCAATTACTCGGGCAGACCTGCCACAGCGTCTTTGGGCGGAACGTATCCGTCGCGGTCAGTCATCTCCATCAGCTTGGCGAGCTTGTTCGCAATGTCTGGGCGCAAGGCATCATTGGAGTAGCGCCAGGTCCAGTTGCCGTCGCCCGCAGCCGGCGTGTTCATGCGACCCTCGCTGCCGAGGCAGAGGATGTCCTGCATGGGGAAGATGCAGAGATTGGCGACGGATCGTGCGGCGGTGCGCATCATCGCCTCGACGATATCGATGTCATGGGAGATGCGGCCGAGGTAAGCCTGGACGTTCGATTTTTCCTCTGGGGTTGCGCCGTTGCGCCACCAGCCGAGGGTGGTGTTGTTGTCGTGGGTGCCGGTGTAGGCGACGGTGTTGGGGACGTAGTTGTGGGGCAGGTAGAGGTGCGATCCGCGATCTCCGAAACCGAACTGCAGGATGCGCATGCCGGGCATGTTGAAGCGCTCGCGCAACTCTTCGACCTCGGGTGTGATGAGGCCAAGGTCTTCGGCGATAAAGGGAAGCTGGCCGAAGATTTCCTTGAGGCGGAGGAAGAGGTCATTGCCAGGAGCTTTGACCCAGTGGCCATTGATGGCGGTTTCCTCTTCGGTGTCGATGGACCAATAGGCTTCAAAGCCGCGGAAGTGGTCGAGGCGGACCATGTCGTGCAGGGCGAGGGCGCGGCGCATGCGGGCGACCCACCAGTCGAAGCCGCGATCGCGGAGGGTATCCCAGCGATAGAGCGGGTTACCCCAGCGCTGGCCGGTGGCGGAGAAATAATCCGGCGGCACTCCGGAAACGCGAATCATGCGGCGCTGTTCGTCAAGCTCAAATATCTCCGGGTTGGTCCAGACGTCGGCGCTGTCGTAATTGACGAAGATGGCGACGTCACCGAGGATGCGGACGTCGTGGGCGTTAGCGTAGTCGCGGAGCGCAGACCACTGCTGGTTGAAGAGGTACTGGATGGCCTGCTCGACGATGAGCTCGCGGCTGGCCTCGTTCATGGTCTGTGAGAGCGCCTGCTGGTTGCGGAGTGCGAACTCCTCCGGCCAGTGATTCCAGCTCTGATAGCCAAAGCGGCGGCGGAGCACGTTGAACATGGCATAGTCGGGCAGCCAAGCGATGTTGTGCTCGCAATACTTTAGGAATTCGGCGCGCTGGCTGTCGTCGGCGCACTCGATGAAGTTGCCGGCGGCCTCGTAGACGAGCGGCATCTTGCTGTCCCAGGCGATGCCGAAGTCGGCTGGGCCTCCGGGGCCGGGCAAGCCGTTGAGGCGAGCCGGGGAGAGCCAGCCATCGGCCACGAGGCGCTCGAGCGAGATGAGGATTGGGTTGCCAGCAAAAGCGGAGAGTCCGGAGTACGGCGAGCTGCCGTATCCGGTAGGCCCCAGCGGCAGCACCTGCCAGAGGCGTTGTTTGGCCGCCGCGAGAAAGTCGATGAACTCGTACGCTGCCGGGCCGAAGTCACCCACCCCGCCGATAGAGGGCAACGAGGTTACATGCAGTAAAACTCCACACATCCGGTCCTGGTTCATCCCTGGTCCTTCGGCACTCCTCTGCGCTTGAGATGCATGCGGGAGCGATTTTGCCCACCGGCGCTGTTGACGGATGGAATACGAAGGGCCTGTCCCACGCTGGCCGGCGAGTTGCGGTCAGCAGGGAACAGGCCCTGAGGTAGTGAGGCGGATTCGAATTTAGGTGCCCGATTGCTGAGTCGTCGCCTGTTTGGACATCCGAACGCCTTTGCCGTCTTCGTAGCGCTTTGCGAGTGTTCCGACGAAGACGTTGAACATCTGGTTGCGTTGCTCGTTGAGGAGCTGGTCGCGCATGCGATCAAAGTTCTTTGCGATCTCATCGGCGCTGGGCTCCTGCTTATCGGTGACGGTGAGCACGGCGGCACCGTCAGCGGTGCTGATGGGATTGGAAATGCTTCCCTTAGGCAGCGAGAAGGCAACAGACGGACCGCCGGCCATGGAGCCGAGGTCGGGAACCTGCCCATCCTGTCCAACGAAGTCGCTGGACTTGACGGAGATCTTGAACTCAGCGGCGGCCTTCTTAAGGTCGTTGAGGACCTTCGCGCGGTCATCGAGCTTGCGGATCTGCTCCTGCACGAGCTGCGGGGCCTTCTCGTTGCGGTAATCGTCGACGATGTGGGACTTGTACTCGGCAAAGTCAGGAGCGTGGGCGGCTTTGACGTCGAGCACCTGGAAGACGGCGTAGCCGTCGCCGGTGGAGGCGGTCGCGGGCGCGCTACCTTTGGCGGCCGAGAAGGCCTGGGTCAGCAGAGTCGAGGCATCGGAGAGGCCGCCGATAACCCCATCGCGGGTGACATAGTCCGTAGTGACGGAGTGGAGACCGTGCGAGGCGGCGGCTTTATCGAGGCCGTTCTTCTTTGCATCCTCGGCAAGCTGGCTGGCGAACTGCTGCTGGGCCTGTCCTGATTTCTGCTGCCCAAGGACCTGAATAATGCTCTCCTTGACCTCAGACAATGGCTTGGTGCCGGCGGGCTGTTTCTGCTCGGTTTGGATGATGTGGTAGCCAAACTGGGATTTGACCAGGCCGGAGGTCTGTCCGGGGTTGAGGGCCATGGCAGCCTTGGCGTACGCGGGGTCCAGGCCGGCGGTTGGCATAAGCGGCAGCTCGCCGCCCTGATCCTTACTGCCAGGATCCTCGGAGTACTTCTTGGCCAGCTCGGCGAAATTGCCGCCGGCCTGAACCTGCTTGAGGACGTCCTGCGCCTTAGCCTTGGCGGCGCTGTCGGTCTGGGCGTCGGCGCCGGCGCGGGAGGTGATGAGGATGTGGCGGGTCTTCACCTGCTCGTCCGTCTTGTATTCGGCCAGGTGGGCGTCGTAGTAGGACTGCACCTCGGCGTCGGTGATCTGCGGTTTGCCGCCGGGCAGATTGGCTGCGGTGAACGCCACGTATTGGATCTTGCGGGTCTCGGGAATCGCATTCGCGTAGCGGGCGGCATTTTGCTTGAAGAAGGCCTGCAGGTCGGCGTCGCTGGGATTGATGGTCTTCTTTACGTCCTCGGTGGACACGACGGCGTAGTCAAACTTCACCTTCGTGGCCTGCTGCCGATAGGCCTCGCGAACTGCGTTATCCGGCACGGTGACGGCGCCGGTGACGAGGGCCTGCAGCCGCTGCAGCTCGAGGTCCTGCTTGAGCTGTCTCTCGAACTCTGTGCGCGAGAGCTGGGGATCAATCATCTGGTTGATGAAGTTGATGTAGCCGTCATCGCCGACGAACTGGCCGTTGGGGAAAAGGTATTGCGCGAATGGGCCGGTGCGCAGGAAGTTCCGGAGATCCTCGTCGGAGACCTGGAGGTGGAGGCGGTCGGCTTCCTGCTGGAGAATAGCCTGCTCAATGGCTATGCCACCGGCGCGCTGCAGGACCATGGGCATGAGCTGCCGCGCCATGGACTCAGGAATGCGCTGCTGCATGAGCATGCGGCGTGCCGTGCGATTGACCTGGTCAGCGCTGACAGGGGTGTCCGGGCCGAAGATGCGGCCGAAGAATCCGGGCGGGTGCACGGTGGCGTAGACGCCGGACGCATCCTGGGTTGTGTTGTCGCTCAGCAGCCCGGGGATGAGGTAGACGACCATCGACACGATGGCCGCGCCGATAATGACGCCGAACAGAATCTTGGTTGCTTTCGTGTCCTGCTGAAGAATCCGAATCATTCTTGACTGCCGACCCTGACTTCGCGCCGGTAACCTCACATGGACTGAGATCGAAACCGAGCGGTGCCGGTCCAGACCGCAGGAGCCTTGCGGATCCCTTTAAGCTGCGCCTCTGCCTTTGATTTTGCGCGCCCTGACGCGGCTATGACGCGCGCCCAGGCAACTGCAAGGCAAGACTTAAGTATAAATCAGCGACTTCGGACGGCAGGTGAGTTCGCTGAGCGGACTGCTTGGTATAAGGGAGCGGCTGAGGGCCGAGCGGCAGGTGGGGGAAACAGCAGGTGGCGAAGATGAAGGAAGGCCGCCGAACCGGCCTTCCAGATGGTTGAACCCAAGCTAATCCTTAATCTTAATAAGGATACCGGTAGTACCGGTAGGGATAATACGGGTAGGGACGATAGTAGACGGGGCCGTAATAAACGACAGGTGGGTAACGGCGCTGCAGTTGCGGAGGAGCTCCACGAAGAGTGCCGGTGCCATGGGCGAGACGATCCATCTCCATCTGCGAAACCGTGGCAACGGTTACCGGCTGCTCAATATGGAAGGTCAGGAGACCTTCTGCCGGAATAAAGACCTGTCCACGACCGGACGCGGCCGAGGAGCCAAGACCGATTGCTGCACCGACGCCAGCGCCGACCGCCGCACCCTGACCGCCAGCGGCAGCAGCTCCGATGAGACCGCCGACACCGGCACCGATTGCGGTCTTATCAACGGTTTCCACGGTTTTGTCGCCGCCGTTGCGTGCCCATATATCAGAAGAGATGGGGTAGACTTTGCCACCCAGAGTAACGGACGTGAGCTGAAGAGAAAGCTCGCCACGACCCTTCAGGGCTCCAGAGGATACGGCGTCGACAACGGTTCCTTCGACGGCTGCGCCGCGGGGAATCGCCACAGCCCCGTCGGCAACGACGTCATTTACCACTATCCCATCGAACCGCTGGCCGGGCTGAACGCGCCCGCTATCAAGCGGCTGGTTGATGCGCACGCGGACGAGGGCACCGTTCGGGATGGTGACCATAATGCCTGCCTGCTGCCCACCATAGGGAGTCTGCTGCGAGCCATAATACGGCTGCTGGCCTTCTCCGTTGTATGGCTGCTGTGGCGGACCGTATGGTTGCTGGGGTTGACCATATGGTTGTTGAGGTTGACCGTATGGCTGCTGCGGCTGACCGTATGGCTGCTGTGGCTGGCCGTATGACTGCTGGGGCTGGCCGTACCCCGGAGGCGGTCCATAGGCCTGCTCTCGTTGCGGGTATCCGTAGCCGGGTTGACTATAGCCGGGCTGACCGTAACCAGGTGCTGGCTGCTGCTGGTTGTCATACGGCTGACGGTACTCAGGGGCGCCGGGGTAATTGGGCGAAGGCCCCTGATTGGCGTACGGCTGGTTTTGGGCGTCCATGGGCGGCTGAGGTGCGCTCTGCGGCTGTGGGGCGGCGCTGTCGTCCTGGGGCGGCATCGGGCTCTCGTTCTCCGCAGATTGCGTCGTGCCAGCCCCGTTTGTAAGGGTGATCTCGTCGACGACCTTCTGCACCCCTGCCGTGCGGGCGACAATGTTCTCCGCTTCGGTGCGCAAGGCCTCAGTCTGCACAGAGCCGCTGAGGGTGACGACGCCGTACACGGTTGTGGTGGTAATGGGCTGGTTTGCCAGATCGGATGCGCCGGCGAGGGCTTTGAGAACGCTGGCTTCGACTTGTGCGTCGGAGATCTTGGACTTCTGGGATTGCGGATTTTGAGTCTGCGGATCCGGCGCCGGCTGTTCGCTCTGCGCTGCTGCCAGCACACCCCAACCTAATGTGCCTGCGATCGCCGCGACTTGCAGGATCGACCTGCTCCCGGAAAACTTGCGGTACATACGAACCTCCGAGCATTGCGGGCCGGTGGATTTTCACCTCAGTGGACCCGTACTGGTGAAGACTCAAATTCGGCGGGAAAGTTCCGGTTTGTGCAGTAGAAAGTTACGGTTGGGGTGATGCGCATGCATGTTATCGACTGGCCACACGGCAGGGACGACGCAGTTTGACCCACCTAGAGAGCCGACGTATACTTGGATTGCGGGGTGGAGCAGCCCGGTAGCTCGTTGGGCTCATAACCCAAAGGTCGCGGGTTCAAATCCCGCCCCCGCAACCAAGATTAGAAAAATCAACGGCTTAGGAGTTTTTGCTCCTGAGCCGTTTGCCTTAGACAAACTGCTCCATCCGAGAGATAGTGGTGCGCGCCGGTCTCGCAGGTGCCCTTTCATTGGCCGTCCTTGACCGAAATTGAGAGCGTTTCAGCACCTCATCGAGCCACAGAAAGCATCCGCGGAGTCAGCTAGTTCAAGCGGTAATTGGTACGCTCAGAGTGTTGCGGTCCAACAAACGTCGATGCTGCTCAGGCGTCAGCATCACGAACGTTCCACCTTTTCGCCGGTAGGTAATCTCCGCGTCTAGCGGAAGTTCAAATAGCCCCACCGGTCCGGAACATGCATGTTGACCACGCCCTGCGGCGACCACACCCAGTTGTCTTCCTTCGGATTGCCGGGCGTCCATTCGACGCGGCTGAAGTTGATGCGCCATGTCGTGCCGGGCTTTGGCAAAGGAACATGCTGCCGGGATTCAAACGCCGTCAGGAGACACGCGATCTCCACCGTCCAGCCTCGGTCCTTGTCGCCCGGATGATTGAGCGTTCCCTGAATAGCAACCGCTGTCTTCAATTCCTCGATTTCCCAGCTATTGTCCGCTTTGCCGCCCTTGTTGTAAGGCTTCGGCAGGAAGAGGTCCCAGCCGGTATTCAGCGCGTTGATTTCGAATTCATAGTAGCTCTCCGTCTCTTGCAGCGGCTTGATGAAGAGCTCAAAGTCATTGTCCTTGAAGATCACCGAATCGTGCTTTGTTAGAGTGCCGGTTACGTTTGGCTCCTCCAACTCGGCCGCGATGTAGAGATATTTGTCATCCCAAAGCATCTTTGCGCGAGTGCGGAAGCGTGGCTTTGGCTTTGCCGCGCCCTTGATATCAACAAAGTCCGAAGTCCAAGGAGCCTTCTTCCAGGCTGCATCGTCCAGCTTGCCGTCAATGTGTATCGGTGTCCTGGCGCGATGGCATTCGTAGGAGAGTGGAGTCGGCGCTGTCTGGGCTTGCGCTGCAAGAATCGCGAAAGATGCCAAGCAGACGAGCCGAAGCTGTCGAGTCATGGATATCCCTCCTGGGCGGGAAGCTGCCTTGACACAATCGGAGGTGATCTTGAATAGCGTCGAATCCAAATGGTCACGGGTTCAAATCTCACCGCCGCAACCCTTGAGTCGATTGGCCAACCTCGGACACCTCAAGATAACAGCGATCCTGATCGCCATGGGGTTTTTCCTGTGCGGTTGCAAATTGCAGCGCTCTCGCCACCTGATAAGCAGAGCGCCCATCAAAGGCGGCGCCCAATCGGGGCGGACCTTTCGGTTGTCATTGTGGTTGTTGAATCTGAGAGAAACGGCTTCGTACTCTTTTGTTCCAGGCCGAGAACGTGGGCTTTTACTCCAAGGCCTCCGGCGAAGCCAGTCAACTTGCCGGAAGAGCCGACGACTCTGTGACAGGGCACTACGATAGACACCGGATTGCGTCCGTTCGCAGCACCAACAGCGCGACTTGCGGTAGGACGTCCGAGTTGCTTAGCCAGTTCACCGTAACTCCGTGTCTCTCCAAACGGGATCGAGAGGAGCGCTTCCCAAACACTTTTCTGGAATGTTGTTCCTCGCATGTCCAGGGAGATATCAAACGTTTGGCGTGAGCCTGCGAAGTACTCATTAAGCTGGCGCTCTGCTTGCACCAAGACTGGATGTCGATCGTTCTGAACCAGATCTTCCAGTCGTACTCGACTAGGACTGTCATTCTCCCAGAGAATGGCCGTCAATCCCTTATCGCTGGCCACCAACTTCAGTTTCCCTACCGGGGTTACCACAAATTTGTAGAACAGATTCATCATCGTTCTCCTCTCCTGGCGTTGATTATTCTGAATCGCCGTCTGCTGCCCATAAATGCTGGGCTGCATAGCCTCGCCACGGTCTCCATGTTTCGGCTCTGGCCAGGAGCTCCCTCGCCGTTAGCACGTCTCCAGTAACCTTCTTCGCGCCACGGAGAAGACCTACGTCCGAGGATGGAAATGCATCCACCTCGCGCAGAGCTCGAAGTGCGATGTATTGTGCTGTCCAGTC
>Ga0157369_10007755_pt1 | contig 12347 bp, 9 predicted proteins | sample C25metaG_FD_113461 | JGI IMG/M metagenome (GOLD analysis project Ga0157369, IMG submission 113461) | Corn rhizosphere microbial communities from Kellogg Biological Station, Michigan, USA - C2-5 metaG | ecosystem: Host-associated > Plants > Roots > Rhizosphere > Soil | place: USA: Michigan...
CACTGACCCGCTTCGGTCCTCGGCGCTGGATTGCCTTGATGATGATCACCTGGGGCACACTGTCGACCTGCCTGTTGTTCGTCACCACCCCGACCGAGTTCTATACCCTGCGGCTGTTTACCGGTGCGGCCGAAGCCGGGTTCTTCCCGGGCGTCGTGCTGTACCTCTCGCAGTGGTTCCCGACCTTCCGCCGTGGCCGGATCATGGCGCTGTTCATGTCGGCGATCCCGGTTTCCGGATTGCTCGGCAGCCCGTTTTCTGGCTGGATTCTCAATCACTTCGCCGCAGGGCAAGGTGGTTTGGCGGGTTGGCAGTGGATGTTTCTGCTGCAAGGCATTCCGACGGTGATCCTCGGCGCCCTCGCCTATTTCCTGCTGAGCGACAGCTTCGCCAACGCCAAGTGGCTGAGCCCGCATGAGCGTGCGGTGCTTGAGGCGGATCAGGCCGAAGATCTGGCGAACAAGCCGAAAACCAACTCCGACTCGCTGCTGGCGGTGTTCAAGAACCCGGCGATCTGGGCGTTTGGCCTGATTTACTTTTGCATCCAGAGTGGTGTGTACGCGATCAACTTCTGGCTGCCATCGATCATCAAGAACCTTGGCTTCAGCGATAACCTGGTGATCGGCTGGTTGAGTGCGATTCCGTATCTGCTGGCGGCGGTGTTCATGCTGGTGGTCGGGCGTTCGGCGGACTTGCGCAAGGAGCGTCGCTGGCACTTGGTGGTGCCGATGCTGATGGGCGCGATCGGTCTGGTGATTGCGGTGAATTTCGCGGCGAATCCGGCGATTGCGATTCTCGGTTTGACCATTGCAACCATGGGCGCGCTGACCGGCCTGCCGATGTTCTGGCCGGTACCTACGGCCATGTTGAGCGCGGGGGCTGCGGCTGGTGGACTGGCTTTGATCAACTCGATGGGGCAAATGGCTGGGTTCCTTAGCCCGTATCTGGTGGGTTGGGTCAAGGACAGCACCGGTTCGACGGACGCGGCGTTGTATCTGCTGGCGGGGGTGATTGTGGGCGGGAGTTTGCTGGCGTTGCGCATGACGCGGACGTTGCGGGCTTAAGCTTTTGGCGTGATGAAGAACGGCCCTTTCAGGGCCGTTTTTTATTGGGGGTTCGGCTTGGTTTTTGTGGTGTCCTGTAGATTTTTTCCCCCTCACCCCAGCCCTCCCGAAACGTCGGACCGCCCCCAGAGGGACGAGGGGGAAAGGGAGCCGATCGCCGGGTTTTTCAAGATATGGGTTCAACTCGGTATTGCACGTCGGTGTACCTCGCTCAAACACCTCGGTCAGTCCCTTCTCCCTCTGGGAGAGGGTTAGGGTGAGGGCTGTGTCGAGCCAATAATTCACTTTGCCGCATCGCACACTTCTGGTATTTGATTACCGCTTTCCCACCGACAAAAGGATTTCGGCATGAGCTTTCGCACACTCGGGCACTCGGGCTTGCAGGTGTCCACCCTCACCCTCGGCACGATGATGTTTGGCGAGCAGACCAGCGCTGAGGATTCGCTGCGCATCATCGACAAAGCGCGGGATCAGGGGATCAATTTCATCGACACCGCCGACGTCTACACCAACGGCCGCTCCGAAGAGATCGTCGGTGAAGCGATTGCCCGGCATCGGCATGAATGGGTGCTGGCGACCAAGGTCGGTTTCGGCCCGGTGGACGGTGTGCCGAACCGCAGCGGCTTGAGCCGCAAGCATATCTTCAATGGCATCGATGCCAGCCTGACCCGGCTCGGCACCGACTATCTCGACATCTATTACCTGCACCGCGAAGACCACAACACGCCGCTTGAAGTGAGCGTATCGGCGATTGGCGATCTGATTCGTCAGGGCAAGATCCGTTATTGGGGCTTGTCGAACTACCGCGGCTGGCGGATTGCCGAGGTGATTCGCATCGCCGATAAACTCGGCGTCGACCGCCCGGTGATCAGCCAGCCGTTGTACAACATCGTCAACCGTCAGGCCGAGACCGAACAGATTACGGCCGCGCAAACCTATGGCCTTGGCGTGGTGCCTTACAGTCCGCTGGCCCGTGGCGTGCTCAGTGGCAAGTACGCGCCGGACGTCCAACCGGACGCCAACAGCCGCGCTGGGCGTCAGGACAAACGCATTCTGGAAACCGAGTGGCGGGTGGAGTCGCTACGCATTGCCCAGCAGATTCAGCAGTACACCGAGCAACGCGGGGTCGGCATGGTCGAGTTTGCGATTGCCTGGGTGTTGAACAACAGTGCAGTGACGTCGGCGATTGTCGGGCCGCGCACTGAGGCGCAGTGGGATGCCTACAGCAAAGCGCAGGCGGTGAAGATCACGCCGGAGGATGAGGCGTTTATCGATTCACTGGTGACACCGGGGCACTCATCGACGCCGGGGTTCAACGATGTGAGCCATTTTGTGTCGGGGCGTAAACCCCGTTCGGCCTGAAGTAAGCAGATTGCGGGAGCAATACAAATCCATTGTGGGAGCGAGCCTGCTCGCGAAGAGGCCGGCACATTCAACATTTGCGCTGTCTGGCACCCCGCTTTCGCGAGTAGGCTCGCTCCCACAGGTTTTGTGCTTATCTTCAGGATGTGGGGAATATTGATCACTAGGCCAATATTCAGCACAAAAACCACGTATCCTTCGCGCCCCGTTTGACCATCAACCCGCGAGGACAGTTTGTCTAAAGGTATCGCTCTATCGGTTTCAGCCTCGGTGCTGTTTGCCGTCATGTATTACTACACTTCGTTGCTCACGCCGTTGAGCGGCGTGGAAATCTTCGGCTGGCGGATGCTGCTGACCGTTCCGTGCATGACCGTGTTCATGCTCGTGTCCGGGGAATGGCGACGGGTGCTCGAGTTGATTCGTGTGGTCGCGGCGAAGCCGAAACTGGTCGCCGGGCTGATCGTCTCGGCCGCCCTGCTCGGCGTGCAACTCTGGCTGTTCATGTGGGCGCCGCTCAACGGCTACAGCCTCGACGTCTCGCTAGGCTATTTCCTGCTGCCGCTGGCGATGGTGCTGACCGGGCGGATTGCCTACGGCGAGAGCCTGTCGTACCTGCAAAAGGTCGCGGCGTTCTTCGCCACCCTGGGTGTGTTGAACGAGCTGTATCAGGTCGGCGGATTTTCCTGGGCGACACTGGTGGTCGTGGTTGGTTACCCCCTGTACTTCGTGCTGCGCAAATACCTGAAGACCGACAATCTAGGCGGATTGTGGGTCGACATGACCCTGATGCTGCCGGTGGCGTACTGGTTTGTGCAGGGTGGCGAGCAAGGCTTCGGTGTGTTCGATCAGTACCCGGGGTTGCTGTGGCTGATTCCGTTGCTGGGGTTGATCAGTGCGTCGGCATTGGTGGTGTACATCATTGCCAGCCGTTTGCTGCCGTTCAGTCTGTTTGGCTTGTTGAGCTATGTTGAGCCGGTGTTGCTGCTCGGTGTAGCGTTGTTGCTCGGTGAGAGCATCAAGTCCGGGGAATGGCTGACGTACATTCCGATCTGGCTGGCGGTTGTGGTGCTGGTCTTCGAAGGCTTCAAACATCTGACGCGCCAACGCCGTCCTTAAGCCAGACACAAAAAAATGCAGGAGTGAGCCTGCTCGCGATTGCGGTCATTCAGTCACCAGCATTGCCGGTTCTGAAAACGCTATCGCGAGCAGGCTCACTCCTACAGTGTCTATCGGTGTGGCGGATTAATCGGTAGCGAGCACACCACGACGCACCTGATCCCGCTCGATCGATTCGAACAAGGCCTTGAAGTTGCCTTCGCCGAAACCATCATCGCCTTTACGCTGGATGAATTCGAAGAACACCGGGCCCATCAGGGTTTCCGAGAAGATCTGCAGCAGCAGGCGCTTGTCGCCCTGCTCCGAGGCGCCGTCGAGCAGGATGCCGCGCGACTGCAGTTGATCAACCGGCTCGCCATGGTTCGGCAGACGACCTTCGAGCATTTCGTAGTAGGTGTCTGGCGGCGCAGTCATGAAGCGCATGCCGATCTTCTTCAACTGGTCCCAGGTCTTGATCAGGTCGTCGGTGAGGAACGCGACGTGCTGGATGCCCTCGCCGTTGAACTGCATCAGGAATTCTTAGATCTGGCCCGCGCCCTTGGACGACTCTTCGTTCAGTGGGATGCGGATCATGCCATCCGGCGCGCTCATGGCCTTGGACGTCAGGCCGGTGTACTCGCCCTTGATATCGAAGTAACGCGCTTCACGGAAATTGAACAGCTTCTCGTAGAAGTTCGCCCAATAGACCATGCGGCCGCGATACACGTTGTGGGTCAGATGGTCGATGACCTTCAGCCCCGCACCCACTGGGTTGCGCTCCACGCCTTCGAGGTAGACGAAGTCGATGTCGTAGATCGAGCTGCCTTCGCCGAAACGGTCGATCAGGTACAGCGGCGCGCCGCCGATACCCTTGATGGCTGGCAGGTTCAGCTCCATCGGGCCGGTTTCGATGTGGATCGGCTGGGCGCCCAGTTCCAGCGCGCGGTTGTAGGCTTTTTGCGAGTCCTTGACGCGGAACGCCATGCCGCACACCGACGGGCCGTGTTCGGCAGCGAAGTAGGAAGCGATGCTGTTGGGTTCGTTGTTGAGGATCAGGTTGATCTCGCCCTGGCGATACAGGTGCACGTTCTTGGAACGGTGGGTCGCGACCTTGGTGAAGCCCATGATCTCGAAGATCGGCTCCAGGGTGCCTGGCGTCGGCGACGCGAATTCGATGAATTCAAAGCCCATCAGGCCCATTGGGTTTTCGTATAGATCTGCCATGATTTGGCGCCTCATCATTCTTGTGTTTTGAAGGTTTCAATTGCCAGCAAGGATGGGGAGCACGGGCGGCGCACAGGAAAGACCTCGCACACTGCGGGCGAGGAAGTCACCAAAGATGAGGGGGGAGCCGAGTAGCTTCATGATGTCATCGGTCTCTGACGGCTTAGGCTTGCGTGAGCACAAGTCCATATTCTTGTATGCGTAAATCGATTCTACACAGCGTAACCGCGTTTGTCCGTACTCTTATCAAATCCCCATTACCCGCACCCGTGCAAGGGGTTTATTGCACAGGTAGATGCCCGCCAGGATGATCGCACCGCCCATCAGCATGGGCAGGGTGAACGGCTCGTCCAGCAGCACGGCGCCACAGATCACCGCCGTCAGCGGATTGAGCGCGATGAATGCACCACTGCGGGTCGCGCCAATACGCCGGATGCCATCGTAATAGCCGATATACGCCAGGGCCGAGCCCAGCACCCCGAGGTAGAGCAAGCTGTACAACTGCGGCAGGTGGATAGCACTGAGCGCAACCAGAGTCAGCCGCCCGCTCAACAGCGTGGTGAGCGTAAGCATCAGCGTTCCCAGCAACACCGACCAGGTGACGGTCTGCAAAGGCCCCAGGCGCTGGTTAAGCGCGCGTGCGCCCAGCGAATAGAGGCCCCACCCCGCCACGCAGCCGGCGATCAGCAGATCGCCGCGCCAGGCGTTGGTCGCCCCCTGCAGCCCCTGTGGGTCGCGGTTGATGATGACAACCGCCGCGCCCGCCAGGCAAAACCCGATCCCCAGTGCCTTGCCAAGCCCGAGGCGTTCCTTGAATAACAGCCAGGATGTCAGACCAATCACCGCGGGGTTCAAGGCGACGATCAGCGATGCCCGCGAGGCGCCGATGTACTGCAAGCCGTAGAAGAAGCACAGGTTGTAGAAAAAGATGCCGAAAAATCCCAGCAATGCCAGTCGCCCCAACTGCGGCAGGTTTGGACGGGCCAGGGGAATGCGCGCAAACGCCATGAACAGCAGCAGCGCTGCGCTGGCCAGCATAAAACGCAGGCTGGCCGCCAGCAGCGGGTCAATGGCACCGGACAAATAGCGCCCGGCGACGAAGGTGCCGCCCCAGATCATGGAGACGGCAGCGAGCTTCAGATAGGTCAAACAATCGGTGGAAGGTTTCATGGTGGTATTGCTCTGGTGCTGAACGAGTTAGCCTAGTGTTTGCCTGATACTTGATCATCGTAAAATGAGTAAATACTCATGACCCTGACCCAACTTGAAATTTTCTCCCTGGTCGCTGAGCTGCAAGGCTTTACCCATGCCGCCAACCGCCTGGGTATCAGCCAATCGGCGGTGTCGCATGCCATCAAGGGTCTGGAGCAGGAACTGGGGGTGGAACTGTTCCGTCGTCATCAAGCCCATGTGGCGTTGACCGATATTGGCGAACAATTGTTGTTGCGCGCCCGCACCATGCTCGGCCTGGCCAACACCCTCGAACAGGAGGCCGCCGATGCCCGGGGCTTGAAGCGGGGCACGCTGCGCATCGGCTCCTTCGGGCCAACGTCGTCCAATCGGCTGTTGCCGCAGATCCTTCGGCCGTTTCGCCAGGCCTACCCCGACATTGAGGTGCATGTCGATGAAGGCCCGGACCGCCAGGTCATCCAATGGCTGGATGAGCGGCGCATCGACGTGGGTTTCGTGGTGCTGGAGCAAGAGCGATTCGACACCTTCACGCTGTTCACCGATCAGATGGTCGCGCTGTTGCCGGCCAACCACCCCCTGGTCGCACACCTTGCCCTGCGCCTTGAGGACCTCTGCGAGGCGCCCTACATCCTGACCGAGGCCGGCTCGTCGGAGCTGGTCTCGCGCCTGTTCGCCGGTGCCCGGTTGACCCCGAAGGTGCGTTACCGTTGCGCGCAGTTGCTCAGCACGCTGGAAGCGGTGAGCCGTGGCGATGGCGTCAGCGTGGTGGCCCAGGGTTCCCTGCCGGTCACGGCAGACCCGCGTTATGTGGCACGTCCACTGGCACCGGCCATTACCCGTTCGATTGGACTGGCGGTGCTGGACCGCCGCCAGGCGTCACCCGCTACCCTGGCGTTTATTCGCGTGGCACAAGGCCTGGACTATGGGCATGTCCCGCCGCTATAGCGGCTGGCGATGATGGCGCAGCGCGCCGTTGTCATCCACGGTACTGAAGCGCAGGCTGGCAGCGCCGGACGGCAACTTCAGGATCGCGTCGAAGGACAGGCGGGTGGCGGACCGTGGGGCGATCAGTAGATATGGCGCGTGCCGTTGATGATCACACCGGCATCTACCTTCGCCGGTCCACCGTGCAGCAGCACTGCCAGTAGCAGTCCCAGATAACGCCCGCAAGGCTGCCTACTTACCGAACGGGTAGGTATCCCGAGCTTATTGCGGCGACTGCAACTATCATCGAGTCATGTCCGACCCGCCGTACTGACGCCTCTCTCACCTCGTACCAGGCTTTTACCCCATGCCCCTGACCGTCCAAGGCCCGCGCAGCCGTGCCACCCGTAACCTGATCAGCGTATTTTGCGCCATGGTGCCCGTTGCATTGGGCGTGGCGATCCTCCATTGGCAGGCCGAACGCACCCTTGAACAAAGCACCGCCCAGACCGCGCAGGAAGCTGTGCGCCAATTCGACTTGATGCTCGATAACACCGCCCTCGCCGCCCAGGCGTTGCTGCCACTGGCAGGTCAACCCTGTGATAACGGCGCGCAGCTGGCATTGCGCGAGCAGGTCACGCGCCGTCCATTCGTGCGGGCGACCACCTTGTCCTGGCAGAGAAACATCTACTGCAGCTCGCTGTTTGGTGACCAATACGCGTCACCGGTCAATCCGGATGATTATGTAGACGGCAAGTTGTGGTTGATGGATGGCAACCCGGTGACGCCGGATACCGCGCTGCTGGTGTACCGGCTGGTCGAGGGTGACAAGGCCGCATTTGCGTCGATCGACGGCTACCACCTGACCAACGCCTTGCGCCTGATCAGTCGTTACGCCGACCTGGTACTGCAAGTCGGGCCCCATTGGCTGGGGGGCGATGGAAAAGTGCATGACACCGCGGTGCCGCTATTTGCCGTGGCGCACCATCATCTTGCATCCTCGCGTTATCACTACAGCGTCGACGCAGGCATGCCGGCTGGCGAAGTCTGGCGCTACATGCAGGCTCGATACCCGGCGTTGTTCAGCCTGCTGGTGTTCTTTGGCGTGCTGGCTGGGGCGCTGGCGCATTGGCTGCAAAAACGCTCTTCGGCCCCCACCCATGAACTGTATCGGGCATTGGCCGCCAACGAATTCATTCCGTACTTCCAGCCCGTGGTGCGCGGTGATACCCGTGAATGGGCAGGCTGCGAGGTACTGATGCGCTGGCAACACCCTAAGGAAGGGCTGGTGCGACCCGATCTGTTTATCCCCCTGGCAGAGCATTCGGGCCTGATCGTGCCGATGACTCGTGCTCTCCTGCGCCAGACCGCCGCGCAACTGGCGCCCCATGCCTCGCGTTTCAGCCCGGGATTCCATGTTGGTGTGAACATCACTGCACGCCACTGCCAGGACCTGGCACTGGTGGAGGACTGCCGTGAGTTTCTCGCCGCCTTTCCCGTGGGCCAGGTGACCCTGGTGCTGGAGTTGACCGAACGCGAGTTGATCGAACCTACCGAGATTACCCGCCGCTTGTTCGATGCCTTGCATCAATTGGGAGTGATGATTGCCATTGACGATTTCGGCACCGGCCATTCCAGCCTGGGCTATTTACGCAACTTCAATGTGGACTACTTGAAGATTGACCAGAGTTTTGTCGCCATGATCGGTGCAGATGCACTATCGGGGCATATTCTGGACAGCATCATAGAGCTGTCGGGCAAGCTCGACTTGGGCATCGTTGCAGAAGGTGTGGAGACACGCGAACAGTGTGATTACCTGGCCGCTCAAGGGGTGGACTTCCTGCAAGGCTACCTGTTTGGAAAGCCTTTACCCTGTGATGAATTTATTAAATCGCTGGCGCGTCATTGAATAGCCATGCACTACCTGTACTGAAATAGTTGGGTCTAGAGAAAAGACATGATTTACTCGTGGCGCATTAACTACTACAATTTTTCCTGCCTGTGCAGAACTCGCGAGACGACTTCTTTCCTGGGTCGCCTTAAAGCGCTTGGCTTATAGCTTTGTCTGCAGTTGATATCAGCCAACTACACTATTGGAGTACAGATTTTGTCCAGACTCGCCGAATTTCGCGCAGCAGAACAAGCCCTTCAAGAGCAGCTTGCCCAGCTAGAATCCCTGAAGAACGATGCTGGCCTGAAGAAAGAAATCGAATTCGAAGAAAAGCTTCAAGCCCTGATGAAGAGCTATGGCAAAGGCCTGCGCGACATCATTTCCATCCTTGATCCAAACCCGGGCAAGTCCAGCGCCGCCGCTGCCGCCCCCAAACAGCGCCGTGCGCGAGTGGTCAAGGTTTACCAGAACCCGCACACCGGTGAACTGATCTAAACCAAAGGCGGTAACCACCGTGGCCTCAAGGCCTGGAAAGAACAGTACGGCCCTGCCACTGTAGATTCCTGGCTTCGCGGCTGATCGTACCGGACTTATAAAGAGCCCCGCTGACGCGGGGCTTTTTTATCTTGTAAGGTTCGAAATCGAACTTAAATAACATTTCACTTTGTTCAAAATCGACAGACCTCACGCACTTAAAGTTTCAGGCTATCGCGTACCGAACTGACTTCCTCCTTGCTTGCTTCATACGCATCGGCCTGACCCGCGTATGAAAATACATACGCCTTATCGGTATCAACCGCGCCCACCAATGTTTGCGAGAGCACGTGCCGCCCGTTCTCGGTTATCACTCAAGTAGTTTCCAGCGCTTCAAGACGGCTCAATGTTGAAGGGCGCATCTTGCTGCACACGCTTTGATAACCGCCCTGGGCAAAATCCTTCTGGATGGATTTACGCATCTCCAGCAGTACGCCTTGAAGATTAACCTTGTGGCCAACTTCAATCGGTGTCCCGGTCAACTCCATGACCATCAGGGTCGTACCGTTTTCATCATTCTTGATTGCCCGCTGGCGTGACACTGCCTGGGGTTTGACAGGTGCCTGGCCATCCGCGACGACTTCCTCAACCTGCCACCCACTAGGCCAATGAATTTCGGGCTCGGCGGCCACTACGCAGGAACTGCCCAACCACACGCACAGCATGCCCAACAGCGGTTTACGAAATTCAGTCATTACGAAAAACACCCAAGGTTCAATGGCCAAAGTTTGGGCCCCAGCCTCCACAGGCCGCAAGGCCTGCATGGCTTTTTCATCTGGCGACCGGGCCAAGCGTTGCGTATCATGGTCCGGCTGCACGGATGCCAGCCGCAAGCCAAGGAACCGCTCACATTTCAGAGCCGCGTTTGCCCCATTTTTTCTGGAGGGCCCATGCGCCTGCACGAACTGAACACTTTCCCGGGCGTTACCGCCCAACCTGACACCGCCACCGCCAGTTTCGTGTTCAACCACACCATGCTGCGGGTCAAGGACATCACCAAGTCACTGGACTTCTACACCCGTGTACTGGGCTTTTCCCTGGTTGAAAAACGCGACTTCCCGGAAGCCGAATTCAGCCTGTACTTCCTCGCTCTGGTCGATAAATCCCAGATTCCGGCCGACGCTGCCGAGCGCACCCAGTGGATGAAGTCGATTCCAGGCATCCTGGAACTGACCCACAACCACGGCACCGAAAACGAAGCCGACTTCGCCTATCACAACGGCAATACCGACCCACGTGGTTTTGGCCATATCTGCATCTCGGTGCCGGATATCGTCGCTGCCTGCGAGCGCTTCGAAGCCCTGGGCTGCGATTTCCAGAAGCGCCTCACCGACGGTCGCATGAAGAGCCTGGCCTTCATCAAGGACCCGGATGGGTATTGGGTCGAAATTATCCAGCCGGCACCGCTGTAACAAAAAAAACCCCATGATCGCTCATGGGGTTTTTCATTTACGCGGCCTTCCTTACGCCGGGGCAGAAGTCCGGATCAGGTGGTCGAACGCACTGAGGGAGGCCTTGGCGCCCTCGCCCACCGCAATCACGATCTGCTTGTACGGCACTGTGGTGACATCACCGGCAGCGAATACGCCCGGCAGTGACGTCTCGCCACGCGCATCGACGATGATCTCGCCACGCGGTGTCAGTTCCACGGTGCCTTTGAGCCAGTCGGTGTTGGGCAGCAGGCCGATTTGCACAAAGATCCCTTCCAGGTCGATGGTCTTGAACTCGCCGCTGTCACGGTCCTTGTACGCCAGACCGGTGACTTTCTGGCCATCGCCTTTCACTTCGCTGGTCAGCGCGCTGGTGATCACATCGACGTTCGGCAGGCTGTAGAGCTTGCGCTGCAACACGGCGTCGGCGCGCAACTTGCTGTCGAACTCGAGCAAGGTCACGTGGCTGACGATACCGGCCAGATCGATGGCCGCTTCCACGCCGGAGTTGCCGCCGCCGATCACCGCCACACGCTTGCCCTTGAACAACGGACCGTCACAGTGCGGGCAGAAGCACACACCCTTGGCCTTGTATTCCTGCTCGCCCGGGACACCCATTTCTCTCCAGCGGGCGCCGGTCGCCAGGATCACGGTCTTGGATTTGAGAGTCGCACCGCTTTCGAAGCGAATTTCGTGCAGGTCACCGGCGTTTTTCGCCGGAATCAAGGCACTGGCGCGCTGCAGGTTCATGATGTCCACGTCGTACTGGCGCACGTGGGCTTCCAGGGCGCTGGCCAATTTCGGGCCTTCGGTTTCCTGTACCGAAATGAAGTTCTCGATGGACATGGTGTCCAGCACTTGCCCGCCGAAACGCTCGGCGGCGACGCCGGTGCGAATGCCTTTGCGTGCGGCGTAGATCGCAGCCGATGAACCGGCAGGACCGCCGCCGACGACGAGTACATCGAAGGCCTCTTTGGCGCTGATTTTCTCGGCGGCTTTTTCGATGCCGCTGGTGTCGAGCTTGGCGAGGATCTCTTCCAGGCCCATGCGACCCTGGCCGAAGTTCACACCATTAAGGTACACGCTGGGCACTGCCATGACTTGGCGCTCGTCCACCTCAGCCTGGAACAGTGCGCCGTCGATGGCGACATGGCGGATGTTAGGGTTGAGCACAGCCATCAGGTTCAACGCCTGGACCACGTCCGGGCAGTTCTGGCAGGACAGCGAGAAGTAAGTCTCGAAGCTGAACTCGCCTTTGAGGGCGCGGATCTGTTCGATCACTTCGACACTGGCCTTCGACGGGTGGCCACCGACTTGCAGCAGGGCCAGCACCAGCGAAGTGAATTCATGGCCCATGGGGATGCCGGCAAAACGCAGGCTGATCTCGGCACCCGGGCGGTTGATGGAGAACGACGGCTTACGCGCATCATTGCCATCGGTTTTCAGGGTAATCAGCGTGGTGAGGCTGACCACGTCCTGCAAAAGGGCAAGCATTTCCTGGGATTTCGCGCCGTCGACCACGGAGGCACCGATCTCGATCGGCGCTATGATGCATGCGAGTTTGCACTGCGACAGAGCCGTAAGAGAGAGGTCCAACAGATGATCGAGGACATGATGCCGAAGGCGAGTGCA
>Ga0157369_10007756_pt1 | contig 12346 bp, 11 predicted proteins | sample C25metaG_FD_113461 | JGI IMG/M metagenome (GOLD analysis project Ga0157369, IMG submission 113461) | Corn rhizosphere microbial communities from Kellogg Biological Station, Michigan, USA - C2-5 metaG | ecosystem: Host-associated > Plants > Roots > Rhizosphere > Soil | place: USA: Michigan...
CCGGTGATACAACAGCAAATGGCTGTCTCAACCTTTGGTGATTCCTTTGGTTTGTGGCCTTTTCTTCCCTCAACCTAGCAAGGACGGAGTGTGATCAGCTGTACTCTGGAGTCGAGCAACGCGCAGGCTTAATGAGGTTATTAGATGACTCGTCCACATGTTCCGCGAAAATCCTCACTCCTGTATCGAATCGCAATTCTATTCGTCACCTGCTGCTCCTCACTGGCCAGCTCACTTGGGCAAGATTCCGAGATCACTAACCCCGAAGGTCTCCACATGTCGATCGACATGACGGATCGTGACCCGGCCATTCATGTCACCATCGTAAGTGGCCCCGGAGAAGAAAGCAGTTTCAACATACTCCTTCCGGAGCACGTGACTGTCCGCGAACACGGTCACACTGAAGCAAAGCATCTCTACATTTATCGGCCAGGGACTGAAGGAACAACCCCGAACTGGAAGCGGGTTGGTAGTGCCGTTGAATATAGCAAGGAGCTTTCCGGAATCTGGTTTTCCGCCCGAGCAACCCTGGAAGCTGATGGCATTCTTTTTCATTATCGGTTTGAGAATCGATCAGATACTGATTACGACATGGCGTGGGCTGTCACGGACCCGCGTTTCAAGACGTTTTTCTACGACCCGCGGCTCGAGCGAACCTATGTCCACCACACAAATGGCTTTGAGCTCCTGGCATCCGAAACTCCAGCTCGCCTCTTGATGCCACTGAACCAGTGGCTGCCTGCTCGATATCTTGCTCAACTGTCTGCGCCCATTCCCGCTCAAAAAGTGCAGCATCGCGATGATGGCATCACCTATTACTACAAATCCCGTGCAGTCGACCTGCCTATGATCGCAACGCTTTCGACCAACCGAAAGTGGGTCGCTGCCAGCTTTACGAAAGAGACTGGAAACGTTTGGAGCAATCCAGAGCTCACATGCCAGCACGTCGATCCACAGGTATCCCTCCCCGCTCATCAGACCGCTTATTACGAGGTCAAGCTTCTGATCTTTCAAGGAACGCTGGAGCAGGCCCGGGAAAAGGTTCTCCAGGAGCGTCCTCGATTGCAAGGATCTGCCTCAGCGCATTAGAAACTCATCATGTGAGGAACCTCCTCAACCCAGCCGAAACTCGCTTGCTTCGGAGTAGCCGGTGACTCGGTCTCTTGCAGAAATCAGAAGGAGTCTAGGGCGAACTCATCGCATTGTGGCGCTCTCGTCCGAGATCGGCGGAGATGTGATCGGGGTGGATTTATACGAAAGTCAGCACTAGCGAGGTGAAGATCTGCATGCTCAAGATTGCGTGCGAACACTCCGGCGAGCGTTTGAATGGGTCGAGGTTTGGTAGCTAGTGGGGCACTCCGGCATACACATGCTTCACGGCCGATACATATTCGTTCCCACTCCGGTCGAACAGGCCGGGCAGAATGTCCAGACCCGAATTACGAAGGACCCTTTCATAGACATCCTTGGCTGAAGCTCCCTCATCGAAATCGACCGCTTCCTGGTTCTGGGGAGGGATGATAATCAGGAGGCGACCGCCGGCACGCAGCAGACGTTCAATCCGGGCGAGCTGCGCGAGCTGTTTAGGTTCCAGCATTGCTCGCGACGAGCCGCAAAGAAGGACGCCGTCGAAGGTGCGACTGAAGAAGGTGCAACCTTTCGCGTCTGAGTAGACGGAAGGTACTTCCGGAAACATCAGCCGGAATATGCCCAGGCGTGTGTGAGAAGCTTCAACAAGGTAAAGAGAGAGATTCGCATCGATGAGTACTTGGGGGATCGCACCGCTCTCGAATCCGATTTCCAGAACTTCGGCTTCCGGCCTGAAGCCATGGGTCCATTGGCGCACGCTCTCAACTGTGTCGATTGGACTCCGGCGGCTAGCCTCGGTTAATCCATTCTTGTCGTTCACCCGATTCAATGAATCCACTTTCCAGGGCACGCCAGAAGGTTGCCGGTGACTTGGCATGCCTAACATACCAAGCGTATTTCGCTTGAAAGCCCTCCTGTTGCTGGCACGTAGCACTTCTGGCAGTAATCCATCACCATCCGGTCCGCATTGAAGCGCCAACCAAGCGTTTTGATGGTCCGCTTCATGCGCTGGATCCATTGACGTGGCAGGCCATCGCGGTCCCGCTGGAAATACAGTGGTATGACCTCGTCGCGCAAAACGCGATACAGGTCCGCTCCGTCGCGCTGGTCGTGCACATCCATGTTGAGATGAGTCCTTCCCCTGCCGATCGCGAACCCGTTCATGCCGTCGTAGGCTTCGGCCCACCATCCGTCGAGGATCGACAGATTCAGGCCGCCATTGAGCACAACCTTCTGTCCGCTGGTGCCGGATGCCTCTAGCGGACGGCGCGGGTTGTTCAGCCAGACATCGACTCCTTGCACCAGGTGTCGTCCAACGTTGATGTCGTAATCCTCGATGAAGATGAATCGATCGGCCAATTGCGGATGGTTCCGCATCAGCCGTGCAATCTCCTGCAGAACGCGCTTTCCGGGTTCGTCATGCGGATGCGCTTTGCCCGAAAACACAAACTGTATCGGGCGTTTGGGATCATTCACCATCTGTGCCAGTTGCTCAATATCCGTGAGGATCAGGTTTGCACGCTTGTAAGTGGCAAATCGACGAGCAAAGCCGATCGTGAGCGCATCGAGGGAAAGGAGCTTTTGCAGGCGCGACATGCTCTCTTTCGATTCAGATCGCCGCGACGCCTGAGTAATGAGACGGTACCGTGCAAATTCAATCAACTGGGCTTTGAGCGTTAGATGTGTCTCCCAGAGCTCGCCATCGTCCACTTTTTCGATCTCGGCCCAAGTGTGTTTGTCACCGCTTCGACCCTGCCAGTCAACCCCCAGGTGGCGGTCGTAGAGGCGTTTCATCTGCGGGGCGAGCCACGACGGGACATGAACGCCATTCGTAATGTGGCCAATCGGAACCGCATCCTCCGGTTTGTTGGGGTAGAGGCTCCACCACATCGAGCGCGATATCTCGCCGTGCAAGGCTGAGACGGCGTTCGCGCGACGAGACAATTTTAGTCCCAGAACTGTCATGCAGAACTGTTCGTTGTAGTCCTCCGGATGGACGCGACCAAAACCCAACAGATCTTCTTGAGATATGCGCAGTTCGTCACGGAGCGGGCCAAGATGCTCTTCAATCAAATCGGCATCAAAGCGGTCGTGCCCGGCGGGGACCGGTGTATGCGTAGTAAAGATAACCTCGCGCGAAACTTGGCTGGCCGCCGTTCTGAAATCAACGCCCTCCTCCTGCATGCGATCCCGGATTGCCTCCAGAACAGCAAACCCGCTATGGCCCTCGTTCAGGTGAAGAACGCCCGGTGTCACGCCCATCGCGCGCAGTACCTGGTAGCCGCCAACTCCAAGCAGAAGTTCCTGCCTGATGCGGGTTCGATTGTCTCCTCCATACAGCCTTGACGTCAGGTCGCGGTCCTGCGGTTCGTTTCCGTCCACATCAGAATCGAGCAGCAATAAATCACAGCGGCCAACCCGCATCCTCCACACCTTCGCGGAAATGGCTCCCGTCCGCGTCTCAAGCCGCAACCGGATCGGCTCCCCATTTGTGCCGATTGCAACGTGCATCGGCAGCTTGGTCACGTCGGTGTGCACATACTCTTCGTGTTGCCATCCATCAGAATTGAGTCTCTGGAGAAAATATCCTTGTCCGTAGAAGAGTCCGACGCCGATCAGAGGAATATCAAGATCAGATGCACTCTTGATGTGGTCGCCGGCGAGCACACCGAGCCCCCCGGAATAGATCGGAATGGATTCGTGCAGCCCGAATTCAGCCGAGAAATACGCGACCGGGCGGGGACGAAGAACGCCTGCATTGATCGTGCCCCATGTATTTTCCGCGCTGAGATACTCCCGTTGCCGTCGGAAACAGTAGTTGATCCTGCTGTGCAGGCCGAGTTGCGTGGCGCGGCGCTCCAGTTCGTGCAGGGGAGTTTCTGTGAGCAAGGCGATGGGATTCTGATTAAGCTCACGCCAGCGAGTGGGGTTCAAATCGCGAAAGAGAGCAACACACTCCGGATCCCAACTCCACGCGATGTTGCGGGCCAAGGTCCACAGCCGCTCCTGCGCGGGCGCAAGAAAACGATCCAGCGTGCGCGCTTCGCATACAACCGGAGCGATCTCGGACCCCGCTTCCTGGAGCATCTGGACTTCATCGGATCGGAACTCACGAACATCCTTGGTCTGGATTATCAGCACACCCTGCAGAATGCCCCGATCGACGAGCGGAACTCCGAGGAATGAGTGATATTCGCTTTCGCCCGACTCCTTGAAGAACTTGAAGCGCGGATGGCTGGCGACCTCTGAAACCGCGACCGGCTGAACAAGTTCTGCGACAAGACCGGTCAGGCCTTCGTGCAGCGGCATGCGAAGAGTGCCCACACATTCCGGGTGGAGCCCCACCGAGGCTGCAAGAACGAGATTCGAACGGTCAGGCTCAAGCAGGTAGATCGAGCAGACATCGGTGCTGAACCGTGCGGCAATTAACTCCACAACGTTGATCAGGGTATTAGCGGGCTTTCCTTCTTCAATAAGTGCCGACACCTCGTCGGCGCTTAGAACGTGAATCGATTCACCTTCGCTGTATGCTTGCGCCATTGAGAGAACTCTCCAGGCAACACGTGGGGTCTTCAAGTCGATACTAGAGGGAGTGGAGTCAGGATCATATAAGGGCCGCCCAATCCGACTGGAGGACTGAATCTGCGCAAGAAGCGCCGCCCGTAAGCGGCGCTCTTGCGGTGCAGCGATGACAGATCTTGCACATCAGGGCTGCTGTATGAGTTGGAACTGCTGATTTGTGTTCCCGGACTGGCACTGCCATTGCCACATCTGCTGACCCTGTGTCCTTGAGCCTGTGTTGTCGAGGCATAAGCCGCTGTTCAGGTTCTTGAACTGCCAGAGCCCATTGCCGAGATAGTTCGCCTGCCACTGCTGGTTGGTCTGTCCGCTGATATAGGTCCACAGGTCGACGTTGGTTCCGTTCGAGGTGCCGAAGTTGTAATCGTCCCAGGTCAGAGAACTTGCGTTGCGGTTGAAGACATCGTAGTGGCCGCTGGTCGTCGCCGGCCGGAATTGCCACTCCTGGTTGTATTTCCCGCTTCCACATGACCACTGGATCAGCGCGGTTCCGGGCGTGGTGGAGTTGCCGTTGTCGTCTGCGCACATGCCGCTGGTTTTGTTGACGACCTGGTACCAGGCACTCGTATTGATGGTTCCGCCGGTGGAACCCTGAGCGACAAACGTGGTGATACTTTGCGGCGGGAGGTAACCAGTAAACGTGGAGTTGTTCGCGGTGTACACGGTAGCAAGTTGCTGCATCGACAGCGCGGAGGCGGAGGTTTGATACGGCGTGAGCGAGCCGATGGACTGGTTCTGAATCGTGAACGGCTGGTTGACGCCTGACGTTCCCATGTTGATGGCGACGATCACGTAACTGCCATTTCCTTTGTAGGCCGTCACGTAGATGTTGCTCGTCGGGTTGTAGGTCGCGTTGGAACGCACATAGCCGGGGCGGATGAAGCGCGCATACTGCGCCACGGCCCACCCTGCCGGTTTGACATTGCCGGTGGCGTCAATGAGGCCGATGTAGGAGTTCTGCGACGGTAGGTCAGTCAGCCACCACCACACATACATGCTGTAGTTGGCCACCGCCATGGAATCATTGATCTCCTTCGCTACCGCGAGCGCATTGCTAATTCCACTTCCGTCGATGTAGTGCTCCGTCATCCACACCTGCTTGCCGTGATTAAACGCGTTGGTGTAGTGCGACGGCGACACGCCGTAGAGATGACCAGCAACAGCCCCGATATGCCCTACCGCATTGGCGTCATTCAAAGCGGGGTCGGAATAACTGGTGGTGAAGCTCTCCGACTCCGGCATGAACAGCGGGATGCTCAACGCCGACGCGTTGTTTGACATCCACGTATCCATTTGCGCGCCGGTCCAGAAGCACGACTCGTAGGTTACATTGGCGTCGGGCTCGTTCTGCATGGAGATGGCGTAGAGCGACGCGCCATTGCTGGACATGTAGTTGACGTAGCTCTGCAGGTAGCTGGCGTATGCCCCGTATTGCGATGTGCTCAGGTTGCCGCCTACGGTGCTGCCGTTAGTCTTCATGGAGGCGGGCGGGGTCCACGGCGTTGCGATCACCACTGCGCCACGGCTCTTTACCAGCTTGGCGTTCGAGAGTTCCGTGCCCCAGTTGGCCTGTCCTCCGGGATCGATGCGGACCCGCAGCACGGAGAGGCCGAGGTGTCCGGCCCCGCTGTCGTAAAGCGTGGTCACCTGTGAGCTGTTGAGCGAAAGCCATGCACTGGCCCCGCCGAATCCGGCGATGGTTTGCTGGGAAGAGCCGAAATCAATGGACGCCGTGCCCTGTGCAGCGATAATCGATGGGCACGCGATTCCGGCAGCGATAGCTGCAACTGCGAGAGGGAGTGTGTATCTCATGGAGTAGCCTCTTTGAAAAAATGGGGTGCAGGCAGGGAAGTAATTCAAGGATTTCAGGGATACGACCGTCACAGCGAGGCATTCAGCCACGTTGCAGGATCTGATTTTGTAACGTGCTTTTGACAGCATCGGGCATGGCGCCCTTTGGAGGGCCCTGAAAGCTGCGGGTTTGCAGCGCGAAGAAGATAACCCAATGGAGAAGGTAAACCAATTTAGTTGAGCCATGCAAGCCCCCTGGGCTTCTCTTTACAGGGCGCTTACAGGGTGGGGCCATCGACGCGGATCACGCCAATCGAGCCCTGAAGACGAAATACCTCAATGTCTTTAATCTTCCAAAGATGCCATTCGCCCTGATCCATCCATTGAATTCCACCGCGATTATTACCGATTTGAAATCTTTGGCCGCTGATGGCCTTCAGATATTCAGCACCATGCACACCGTGCACAGCACGATGCCTCCGACAGAGAGAGTGGAACAATCGACCGTACTACTGTGCGGAGGTAGCCAGATTCGATACGTCCTTTCATCAATGCGCCCCGAGGTCGAAACGAGACTGTTTCTCCAGCGCGAAGCTTTTCAATCTAATGTGATGCCAACTAATAAAGACAATGCTGTCGGGCTACGTTCGGCTGCCTTTTTGGGAGTTGTGATCGTGTGGTGGCTATATGGAAGTTATGTTTTTGTTAAGTCGCGTGCCGTTGATCAATGAGTAATTTCCGGCTAGACGGTGACTCGACTGAAGCTATGAATTGGTGCTGTCGAGGCCCTGCTTACGACGCCTTCCAATCCAGCCAAAGATCAAATGCGAAATCCATTGTGTGAAAAGAAGTAGCGTAAGAAAACGACTGCTGACCGCCACGTTATCGAGTAAACATGGGGCTCGTCCTCATGCTCCCAAAATAGCTGAAAGGGGGAATATATAAGCCCCGCTGCGATGCCGATGCACAGCGCAGTTCCAAGGGCAACTTGGAAGAGCTTCCTCATTAGCAGTCCAATTGTAGGTCTTAAAGCCGCAACGCTGGTGGGTGCCTTGTAAATGGAGGTTCGCGTGGTGTCTCTTTTGGCTGGACGGACATTCCTACTTTCCATCTCCGTCGAAAGGTATACCAGCCACCGGGTCAAGAGAGCGCTGGGTAATGGTCGCGTAGGCGCGGTGGAACTCTCTGCCACGACTCCTCTTGAGTAGGAAATTCGGCGAGGCGCGCTGGAAGTTGTTCGATGAGCTGCTGATATCCTTCATCATCCTCGGTACTTCGATCCATCGCTTGAGTTCCTCACTTCCCGTTAGTCCTGGGTCCGTTACGCAACGGACGATTCTCCGGCTATTACAAGTGTTCCATTTACGATGTTGAGTTTCGACCGAATCCCGACGACCGTGGAGAATTGTCAACAACGTTTGACGCTCATGTTACGTACAGCCACTCAGATTTCGGAGACTCAGAAAGCCAGTCAGAGCCGCCGAAGGTATTGCAAAAGAGATTAGGTCGCATGGATAACCTGAATGGGTTGCTCGACAATGACAAGAGGAACCGGCGTGAGATCAAATGCTTAGCAAAGACGGTAGGAAAGTTCTATGTGACGTACGCGGGTGTGGCAAAGAGGCAGCCAGGGGCTGTGAGGTGAGAATTGACGCCGGCCACGGCGGCGATCACATCACTATTCCCGGCGATGTGATCGTTTGGTGCGAATCTCATGAGAAGAATCTCCTTGAAGTTATAAGCCATGAGTACATGTTGCTCGATATTGCGCAGCTAAGAGCGGGATACGTCACACGTAGCGATAAACGTGGTAGAGCTACTTAAAGGCTGTGTTGGACCTACCGATCTTCGGCCCTGCACAAGTAGGGAGTCCGCTTACGCTGACGCTTCGAGGGTTCCGCAAAGATGCTGTTCCGAAGGCCCCATTCGTAACCGAGCCCCTAAGGATTTCTACACCGCAGTCAGCCGGACCGGCTACGATTCAAACAGACTAGATCGTATACAAATTATTCATACCTTCGTCCAGCCGCCCCAGAGGGGGTTCGCAATGGTCCCACAGGTTGTGTTTAGTCAACCAACAGCCATGACCTGTGGAAATTTTTCGACGTGAAAACCTGCAACCGAAAAGTTCCGCAACACCGTCTGCTTTGTCTTCACATCCAGCGAGTTCGCAGGAGTAACTATCTGAATCAGTCTGCGCTGCTTCCCAATTGCCGGCAAACTTCTTTACCTTCATAGTGCGCCCTTCGACTCCGTATGATCTGTCTGGGAGTTCTGAAGGCTAATTGACGATATTTGCAGCTCCGTGCTCCCAGACTCCGAACCTCAGGAAAGATACTTTCACGGCCCTGATGGTACACGGAACTTTATAGTTCATTCCTTTCAGCGCTTCCGATAGCAATAGAGCTTCACGAATCAATTCCATTCTTTAACCCCTGTCTATTTCACTTGCGAGATTGCTTGATGGATTGTCCAGACTTCTGTTGCCAAACCTGCAAGGCAGTTTCCTACATTCGTGGACCTCAATTCACTAGATCAATAAATGACCGGCAGAGGGATTGGATATCTCTGCATCCCAAATGGATTTGGCCATCATTGTGTAGGGCTGTTCCCAACGTGGATTCTAAAGTTTTAAGCTTTATGCCTCGGTTACCAATGCAAGCATTTGTCGTACGTATTCCGCAGGCAAGAGTTCAGCCCCATGACGCCGCTCCAGCTTCAGTTTTCCCGGCACGATCCAAATCGCCACGGATATACCTTCTTTCCCAGCTTCTACTGCGGTTTTCAATATCACTTTTCGCGACCCCATCATTGAAACGCTATTCAATAACGTGACTCCATAGCGCATGTCCGGGCTTGGACTTATCTTAATCATCGGGCCTCGCGCAGACCGCTTATGCCCAAAGAAAAACCGCCGAGCCCATCGCCCGGCGGGGTCATAACGGCTAAGGTATTTCGCGCTTCGTCGGCGAAATTTGATGACATCGTATTCCGTTCCCAAAAAGAATGTCTGGTCAATCTCATACACCTTCCTTAAGACAATTGTGTAGCATGTCAGCGCAATTGCGCGGCTTTCAAACAAGGCTCTGCCTACATCCCGGCGAAGTTCTCGAGGGCCATTCTGCTGGGAATGGTCAATGTCGTTCCATCAAACGCCACTAAATGACGAGTCTTGAAGAAGCTAAGCGTCCGGCTCACAGTCTCGCGCGTAGCTCCAATGAACTCACCGATTTCCTCATGAGTAAATGAAAAGCGACATTCGGTGCAGAGGTCGTTCTCCTTGCCGCCATGGTTCCAACTCAGCAGTAGACGGGCAAGTTTCTCATGAGCGGTGGGCGAAAGCGCCACGGTGCGCAACTGTTCACACGCCACTTTGTATTGGAGGCCCAATTCCTCGGTTACGGCTTGATAGGCCGCAGGATGTCGACTCAGAAAACGTAGAAATGTACTGCGTGTAACGGTCGCAATCTTCGAGTGGCTGATAACTTCAGCGGTCGAATCGCTTGGGAGGCCGGAAAGTGTGGAAGACAGTCCGAGTATCTCGCCAGCCTTGGCGATGCTGAGAATGAGGCGCTTACCGTCACTCGAACTGATCGAGAGCTTCACTTCGCCGGAAAGTATGATGAAGATCGCTGGAGACGCAGACTGCTCCCCAAACAGAATGGCGCCTGGCTGATATGAGGTGGGAAACTCCAGCGCTTCTACATCAAGCAGTGCTGATGGAGACAACTTTCTAAAGAATTCACCGACCCGCATAGCGGGGCCCTTGGAACAACTCATTGATTCATCGATTGCTTGCATTTGCCATTTCCTCGTCTCCACACTGAGCCTTTCCATGTCACACAAACGAGCAACCATTCTGTTTCCTAAGTTTGCGCTCATGATAAGTAAGGGTGCGGGCTGTTTGGGAAAATAGGTGAGCGAAGATCCACCGCCCCCACGATCATCCGTGCGCGTTTTAGCACATGCACATGACCTAGGCAGGCATGTATATCTCTGTTCGAAAAGTTCCTGAGTTCCGTGCTTGGTAGGCCCTCGAAAAAATATCAATATAGTGCGTCTACAGATCAACACAAACTAACTATTGCAGGATTCGCGTCTGAGGCTCCACCTTCTTACTTATATAACTAGATATCACTGCCCAGTTCCATAGTGCGCCCCCGGCAATCACCCGTCAATGTGATACGGGATGTTGCAGACTCGGTCGTAACCCTTGAAACAAGGCCATTCGTTGCAAAGCATGCTAAACCCATTGCATTGATGACAGCTATCTCACCATATATTCTTACGGTAATTCGAATCTGCTATCGCTTGCCGCATATCCAACTCGGTCACGATTAAATGCCAATCGCCTCAGTGGAAATACTCATCCTACTCGCCGCATTTGTGTGACGAAATCCGTGCGACAGGGCAATAGTCAAGTATTCGCTTTTTAATCTCTATATCAATAGATCAATGAGATTAAGTAACACAGGAATTGGTAAAAACGGCCGCTCAATCCATGAAAAGGATTCACCTCGCGCGGGGCAAGGAATTTGCTTGGGGAGTATCCTTTTGGGTCAGCAACCGAGTTCAGGGGATCTTCGTTCAAAGGAACTTCACTCTCGCGTCTGCTTCTTTCGGGAACATATACTTAATCAGACGGTCGGGGCTAGACAGAGTGTTAGTGGTATTGCGTAAAAGAATGGGCTTCACTACACTGCCTCCCGTGCCACCACTGCAACGGCGCATCGGTATTTTGCGCGAGACACGTTGAACGCCTTCTCCAGGAAGCAGTTAGACAACAATGGTCTGATGAAATCGCTGATCCCTTAGCAATGTAGCAAACTCATCGGCCGGAATTGGACGACTAAAATAGTACCCTTGCGCCTCGTCACATTCCTGTTTCTTTAGAAACGCAACATCTTCTACCGATTCAACGCCTTCGGCCACCACCTTTAATCTAAGGCTTCGCCCCATGCTGATAATTGCGCTTACGATGGTTGTGTCATCTGGTGTGGTCGAAATTTGTCGAACGAAGGACTGGTCGATTTTGAGGGTATCAATCGGGAGCTTTCGAAGATAACTCAGGCTGGAATAGCCTGTCCCGAAGTCGTCCACGGATACCTGTATGCCCTTATCACGGAGACTCGTAAGAATTGCCGATCCGAATTTAGCTCGTTCCATGAGGCCACTCTCGGTCATTTCAATATTTAGAGATCCAGGGTTCAGACCTGTTTCATCGAGGACCGCTAAAAGGTTCGCGAGAAAATTATCACTCCGGATCTGGAGCGCAGATACATTAACGGAAATAGTAAGTGGGCTCAGACCAGCATCTGCCCATGCTTTGCCTTGGGTGCATGCGTCGCGCAGAACCCACGCGCCAATTGGCAATATGAGGCCCGAGTCTTCCGCGACTGGGATGAACATAGCCGGCGGAACTGATCCCCGTCTGGGCTGCGTCCACCGCAATAAAGCCTCGGCCCCAGTGATAGTGCCCGACTTGAGACTTACGATTGGCTGGTAGTGCAGCATTAATTCTTTCTTATCAAGGGCGCTCCGCAAATCATGTTCGAGAGATTGCCGTTCAACAGCTTTGACGTTCATCTCCGGTTTGAAGAATCGATAGCTACGACAACCGCTCTCTTTAGCCTGGTACATCGCGACGTCAGCGTTCTTGATCAGGCTCTCCGCATTGCAACCGTCATCAGGGTAGACACTTATCCCGATGCTGGCGGTGACATGAAGTTCTCTGCCATCGACCGAATGGGAGGCCATAACTCCCTTGAGCATTCTATTGGCAGTATTGGCAGCGTCATCCGCGTGTCGTATATCCCGCAGCAACACGACGAATTCATCGCCACCCTGACGGCTTACCGTATCCGGCGTGCGGATACAGTCCCGGAGA
>Ga0157369_10007758_pt1 | contig 12344 bp, 12 predicted proteins | sample C25metaG_FD_113461 | JGI IMG/M metagenome (GOLD analysis project Ga0157369, IMG submission 113461) | Corn rhizosphere microbial communities from Kellogg Biological Station, Michigan, USA - C2-5 metaG | ecosystem: Host-associated > Plants > Roots > Rhizosphere > Soil | place: USA: Michigan...
CGACCTTGTCGAGCTGCTGGATCGCCTGGTTGATCTGCGCCGAGCCGACATCCTGCTCGCGGCACGCCGCCGTGATCTCGACCACGAGATCGGCGGTCTTCTTGATGTCGGGCACCAGCTTGGAGAGCATGTCACCGGCTTCCTGGGCGACCTTCACGGTATCGGTCGACAGCGTGCCGATCTCGGCCGCGGCCGCCTGGCTGCGTTCGGCGAGCTTGCGCACTTCGGAAGCGACCACCGCAAAGCCCTTGCCGTGCTCGCCGGCACGCGCGGCTTCCACCGCCGCGTTGAGCGCAAGCAGGTCGGTCTGGCGCGCGATCTCCTGCACGATGGTGATCTTCTCGGCGATGGTCTGCATCGCCTGCACTGCGCGACCGACGGCCGCACCGCTGGCTTCGGCATCCTTGGCCGATTGCGCCGCGATCTTCTCGGTCTGGTTGGCGTTGTCGGCGTTCTGCTTCACGTTGGAAGCCATTTCCTCCATCGAGGAGGAAGCTTCCTCCGCCGAAGAAGCCTGCTCGGTCGCGCCCTGCGAGAGCTGCTCGGCACTGGCCGAAAGCTCCTGGCTGCCGGCCGAGACGTTCTGCGCGGCAGTCAGCGCTTCCGCCACGATCTGACGAAGCTTCTCGACCATCATGTTGAGCGAACGCACGAGATCGCCGACTTCGTCGTTGCTGGCGGATGGAATGGTCTGGCTCAAATCGCCCTCGGCGACCGCGCCGGCGAGATCGACGGCTCGCGCGAGCGAGCGGCTGATATTAAGTGAAATCCAGATCGCTGCGGCGATCGCGATCGCGAGCGAGGCGCCGATCAAGGTCAGCAGCAGGGATTGGGCATGCAGCCCCTCCTCCTTGGACACGACCGCATGCTCGGCCATCTGCTTCTTCGCATTCACGACATAGGCACTCATGGCCGCGAGCGCGTCGTTCACGATCTTCTGGCCGTCGCGCGAATGCTCGTTGGCCTGTGTCTTGTCAGTCTCGGCCAGCTTGAACTCTTCGTCCTGATACGTGACCATCTTGCCGTAAATGGTCGCGAAATTGTCGAGCAGCTTCTTGCCGTCCTCGCTCGCGAGCGCATAAACCTCATCTTTCGCCTTCAGCACGGATTCGCGTGACCTGAGCGCTTCGGCCGCAAACTCGGCGGCCTCGGCTTCCGTGCCCATGACGGCGTTCTTCTCGGCGCGAACCTGCGACAGGACCTGCTTTTCGATCTCCATCGCCCTTTCCATGCGTTTGGCGCGCAGGACCATGGTGTCAGTCGTCGACATCATGTCGCCGAGCTTCTGGTAGGCGACGCCGCCCGCAACCATGGAAAGCGCAATGATCACGCCGAACGCACTGGCGAGCTTTGCCTTGACCGTAAACCTCATATGCAGCCCCTTACGTCTCAGCCGAGACTTGTCTTCAATTCAGGATGCGTTCCATACTGGGAACGATGACGAACTCTTCACGCCACTTTGTGATGAAGCGGATGAATTCCGGCTTCCAATGCATGCCGACGCGGGGCGTCGGCTGTACGTCCGTCTGCGAGATTTCGGTGACCTCGTAGACCTTGTCGGCTATCACCCCGACCAGCACGGGCTCGTTGTCGATGTTGAGCTCGACGACGACGATTCTCGTGTCGGCAGAGTCTTCCGTGACCGGCATGCCGAAACGAATGCGCAGATCCGCAAGCGGAATGACATTGCCGCGCACATTGATGACGCCGGGCACGAACGACTTCGCGCCGGCCACCATGGTGGCGGGGACGGGATCGATGATCTCGCGAACCAGCCCCGCATCGAGCGCGAACTTCTCTTCACCGAGCCCGATCATGACGACCTGCATCGAGCCGGCCTGAATTCGTGCCTGGACTTGAACCTGAGCTTGCTCATGACCATTCGACATCAGGCAGCCTCGCTGATTTGCTTTTCGGACTGCGCCTGGGCCGCGGCAACGAGCTGCGCCACGTCCAGGATCAGCGCGGCCGTGCCGTCACCGAGGATGGCCGCGCCGGAGAAGATCGTGACGTCGGAATGCAGCTTCGACAGCGACTTGATGACGGTCTGGTGGTTGCCGATGATCTGGTCGGCGACCAGGCCCACGCGGGTCTCGCCGGTGGAGATGATGATGGTCTTCTGGTGCTGGTCGGGCGAGCCCGGTACAACCAGGAGCTCGCGCAGCTTCAGGAACGGCACCAGGTTGCCGCGCACGTTGAGGAAGTTGCGCCCGCGCGAGCGCTGGTCTTCCGGCATCAGCTCGACGCATTCCTCCACCGCCGAAAGCGGGATGATGTAGCGGCCTCCTCCGACGCGGATGAGAAGTCCCTCGATGATCGCAAGCGTCAGCGGCAGGCGCAGGGTAACCGTCGTCCCCTCTCCCGGCCTGGTGGTGAGATCGATCGAGCCGCGCATGTTCTCGATGGTGCGCTTGACCACGTCCATGCCGACGCCGCGGCCGGACAACGCCGAGATCGTCTGCGCGGTCGAGAAGCCCGGGTGGAAGAGGAACTGGTGGATTTCGTTGTCTGAGAGCGCCACACTAGGAGCGATCAACCCCTGCTCTTCGGCCTTGGCGCGAATCCGCGCGGTGTTCAGGCCGCCGCCATTGTCCTTGACGGTAACCAGCACCTGCGCCCCGGAGTGGACGGCGGTGAGCTCGATGCGGCCCCTCTCGGTCTTGCCGGCGGCGGCGCGCTTGTCGTTGTCCTCGATGCCGTGGTCGATCGCGTTCCGGATCAGGTGCACCAGGGGATCGGCCAGGCACTCGATCATGGTCTTGTCGAGCTCGGTGTCCTCGCCCACGGTCACGAACTCGACCGGCTTGTTGAGATCGCGCGACAGGTCATGGACCAGGCGGCGGAAGCGGCCGAACAGCGAGCCGATCGGAACCATGCGCGCACCCATGGTGGTGTCGCGCAGGCTTGCGGCCAGGCGCTCGATTTCCTCCGCGATCATCTTGATCGAGAGATCGGAGCCTGAGGCCGCCAACTGGGTGAGACGGGCTTGCGCAATCACGAGCTCGCCGACGCGGTCCATCAGCTCGTCCAGGCGCTCGGCCTGCACGCGAACCGTGGCGATGTTTTCCGAACGCTTTGGCTCATCCGAACGCTTCGGCTCGTCGCGACGCTGCTCGGCAGGGGCGGCCACTTCCTTCGCGGCCGGCTCCTTGGCCTGCACGGGCGCCGGCACAGCCTCGGCGACCGGCGCGACTTCAGCGATCGGCTCGGCCTCGACCAGCTCGATCAACAGCCCGGGTTCGGGCAACGAGACTTCCGCCTGCGCCGCGAGCGGCGTCAGCGTCAGCTTCATTTCGTCCTCGACGAACATGAAGACGTCGTCGATCGCGGCCTTGTCGCAATCGCTGTGCAGCGTGACGTCCCATTTCAGATAGCAATATTCCGGCTCGAGCTCCTCCAGCATCGGAATGCCGTCGATGACGGGAACGGCGAAGCAGGAGCCGAGCTTGCAGAGGTCATCCAGAAGATCGAGCGGATTGGAGCCGTTGCAGAGGATGTGGGAGTCGAACTCCAGATAGAGCCGCCAGCCGGCATGGGCCGCCGGCTTTGCCGCGGGCGCCTCTTCCGCCACGTCGGGCTTGGCCGGCTCTCCGGGAAGCGCGACGAACTGCTTGAGATCGTCGAGGATCGCATCGCCAATAATAGAGTCGGTGCCGTCGGGCGCCTCGATCAGGGCGCGGATATAGTCCTTGGCCGCCAGCGCTACCGCAATCAGCTCCTGGGTCGGCTTGATCTCGCCCTTGCGGACCAGCTCGAAGGCGGTCTCGAATTCATGGGTAAAGGCTGCGACCTTGTCGAAGCCGAACATCGCGCCCGAGCCCTTGATGGTATGCAGCGCGCGGAAAGCCGAGTCGACCAGCTCGCGATCATCCGGCCGCTGGCAGAGATCCAGCAGCGCTCCTTCCAATGTCTCGAAAAGCTCGCTCGCCTCCTGGCGAAAGACCTCGGTCGGATCGATGCTGCTCATGCGCGTACCAGCCTGGAAACCACCGCGAGGAGCTGCTCGGGCTTGAAGGGCTTGGTGATCCAGCCGGTGGCGCCGGCGCTCTTGGCTTCCTGCTTCAGCGCGTCGTTGGACTCGGTGGTCAGGAACACGATCGGAAGGCCGGTCAGCGTCGGCTGCTTGCGCAGGGCGCGGATCAGCTCCATGCCATTCATGGTCGGCATGTTGAGGTCGGTGATGACGAGATCCGGCCGGCTCGACTGCGCCTTGGCGAGGCCCTGCGCGCCATCGCCGGCCTCGATCACGCTGTGACCGGCCGGCTCGAGCGTGACCTTGATCATCTGGCGGATGCTCGGGGAGTCATCGACGGTCAGGACTGTGGCCATTGGTCGCCATCTTTCTTTTCGTTGAAGGGATGCCCCGCGATGGCTTCATTGGTGAAGCCGGCTCGGCGGAGGGTGTTGCGAAGGTTTTGCGAGAACGCGGTGAGGACTACCTGGCGTCCGCTGGCCTGACCGGTTTTGGTCGTGGAGAGCAAAAGCTGGATCGAGGTCACATCGGCCTTGGCGACGCTGGAACAATCGATCTCAACCGAATCCTGACGCCTGAAAGCTTCACGGATCAGATCGTAGACGCCGCGGATCGCGGCAATGCTGCAGTCCTGAGGCAACCGCAGCGGCGGCCGTCTGGGCTCTGTCGACTCGGCCATTAAACTTGCACCTGACATTTCGTTGCGAACCACGCCGATGGTGAGTGATTCCGTCGCTGAAAATGTCGCTGCTGATGGTAATTAAGGTGTTAACCAAACCCCCGTGAAACTACGGAGGCGGATGTATTTTTACAAAAACACAACCGATGCGAGTTCACGCACGGATTGGTTCCCGTAATTGGAGAAACCAAAAGTAGGCGCGCATTAATCGCGGGCAGATAGGTTCGGACGCTAGTTTGCCTTCACGGGCCTGTGGAACCTGCTCAATGCTCACGCAAGCGCTTCTCGTCGACGACAGCCGCTCCGCGCTCGACTTCCTCAAACGGCACGTTGAAGCCGACGGCACGGTGCAGGTCACTGCGTTCACGGATCCGTTGCAGGCCGTCGCATCTGCAATGCAGCGTGCATATGACCTGGTGCTGGTCGACTACGAGATGCCGAAGATGGACGGCATCAGCTTCATCCGCGAGCTTCGCACCTTTCCGCAGTTCGCCGAAATCCCCTTCGTGATGATCACCTCCATCGAGAGCGACGAGGTGCGAATGAAGGCGCTGGAAGCCGGCGCCACGGATTTCCTGCCGAAACGGCCGCAAAGCCTGGAGATGCAGGTCCGCCTGCGCAACCTGATCCGGCTTGGGCTGGCCGTCCGAAAGTCGAATGATCGCGCCGCCGATCTTGCGAGTGAAGTGGCGGCCGCCACGCGCAAGCTCCAGGAGCGCGAGGAGGAGATCATCCTGCGGCTGGCGCTGGCGGTCGAATACCGCGACAGCGACACCGGCGAACACACGCTGCGGGTCGCCAGATACAGCCGCGTCATCGCCGAGGAGCTCGGGCTCTCGCCGCGGCTCTGCCGCGACATCTATCTCGCCGCGCCGCTCCATGACGTCGGCAAGGTCGCGATCCCCGACCGCGTCCTGCTCAAGCCCGGACGGCTGGATGCCGACGAGATGGCGATCATCCGCACCCATGCCGCCATCGGCGCGCACATCCTGGCGGACAGCCGTTGCGAATTGATCCAGATCGGCGCCGAGATCGCCGCAGGCCATCACGAGCGCTGGGACGGCTCCGGCTATCCGATAGGTCTGAGGGGGACCGACATTCCGATCTCGGCGCGGGTGGTCGCGGTCGCCGACGTGTTCGATGCGCTGACAACCAAGCGTCCCTACAAGGAAGCGATGCCGCTCGCGGAGGCCCGCCGCTATCTCGAGGACAAGAAGGGCATCGAGTTCGATCCCTCCTGCGTCGATGCGTTCCTGGCGCGATGGGACGAGGTCGAGACCATTGCCAGGCCGGATGGGCCGATGGTCGAGAAGCTCGCCGCGACGTCGTAAGCGCTTCTATTTAATGTAGCCCGCATGAGCGCAGCGATATGCGGGACTTCCCCGGGTATCGCTTCGCTCACCCGGGCTACGAGGCTACCGTGGTGGTTTCGCACCAAGCACCTTGATCTCGCTCCGCAAGGGCATACCGTTCTGGGCGCCGAGCTTGAGGCATTTCAATGCCGCGGCCTCGCAGCCGACTTCCAGTGCTCGTTGCAATGATGCGTTCTCGCTGATGAGGCAGGCGAAGGCCCCGGCAAAGGTGTCGCCGGCGCCTGTGGTGTCGATCGGGGTGATCGCAAGCGCCGGCACGTGAGAGCGGATGCCGCCGGGAGCGAACGCAAAAGCCCCTTGCGCTCCGGCGGTGACGACGCAGGTCAATTGGCCTTGCTTGGCGAGGCTGGCTGCCGCGGCTTCGAAATCGGTTGGCGGCAAGCCGAGCGCTGAAGCCGCATCCAGCGCCTCATGCTCATTGGTGATGAGATAATCCGTCGCCCCGAGCAGGTCGCGGATCATGCCGCCAGTCATGTTCTCCGGTACCGGCGCCAGATTCCAGATGACGCGGCCCGATGCGGCCCTGGTCCGGCGCGCGACCTCCAGCGCCTCTGCGAACGGCACCTCCATCTGCAACAGCAGGACCGTATCGGCGGTCAAGCGCGGTGCGGGCACATCGGTCGCGCCGGCCGCGCGATTGGCGCCGCTCGCCACCGTGATCGCGTTCTCGCCGGCGCCGTCGACGGTGATGAAGGCGCAACCGGTCGGATCACTGGTGCGAACAATCAGACCGGTATCGACACCATTGGCCGCGAGATTTCGGATCGCATCGTCGCCGAACCCGTCCTTGCCGACCCGGCCCGCCATCGCGACCTTGCCAGGACCCGCGATGCGCGCGGCAGCGACCGCCTGGTTGGCGCCCTTGCCGCCGAAATGGGTTTCGTAGGAAGGCGCAAGCACGGTGCGGCCGGGGCCGGGAATGACAGCCACCCGCGTGACCAGATCGATGTTGAGCGAGCCGAAGACCAGGATCATGACCTGGATTGATAGCAGACCTCAGCCTTCGCGATCTACTTCGCAATTTTCCCGGCAGTCGCCTGACACTTTACTTGGCGGGAACTTGGCGATCCGCGATCTCAGTGCCCGCGCTAGCGGCGGTCTCCGTGCTCGTCGGCCTGGCGAGGCTTCGTCTTCTGTATGAAGGTATTGGGCGCCGACGGGAGGTTCATCACCGAGGCCGTGCGATCGTCGGCACCGGTTGCGACAAACAGCGACGCGGCGGCCACCGCCAGCAGCAATCCGGAAACGATCAAGGCAAGGAAGAAACGCTCCATGCCTGAGAACGTATCCGACGCCGATCCCGTTCCGGCCCCGCGCTGATTTCGCGCGTGGAACAGGTTTAAAAGTGAACACGAGGAAGCGGCGTATGTGAGCCTTCATTCCCCGCATGCAAAAGGGCCTCCGGTGGAGGCCTTTTTGTTTGCATTGGCTCCTGCATTCACTTCGGCGGCTGCAGGCCAGGCGAGTTGAGCCATTCGGTGAGATGCGAGGCGGTGTCGGCCCGTCGGGCTCGGAGCAACAAATCCTCGCGCTCGCGGCAAGGTGGAAGCGCCTTGGCCTTTTCGCGATCGGCCTGCGCCTGGGTGCGAAGCCGTTCTTCCAGCGGGACCGTCTGTTTGAAACGTCGTCGTTGCATGATGCGCGCGCCTTTCATTCCTTGAGAGGGCGGGAGTGCTACCGGCGTTCTCATCACCGGTAACTGCCATAAGGATCATACGGTGATAACGAACGGCTACGCCTCGCGAGCAAACGGCGCGACAACAAATATCAAATTTATTGTCGCATCCTGCAGGAACGTCTGAAAAGCCCTTATTTTGATGCTGTTTTTGTGTTTTGAGCGACTTACTCAATTTGTTCATAAGCAGCGCAAATGCAGCGCAAATAGAGTGCGACACACCACATGCCGCAAACCGTCACGGGCTTTTTCACAGCTCACGCACGCGCGAGCATGCGTCGCTTGATGTCGCGGAACGGCTTCGCATAACGAATGCGCGCTCTCGTTGATGCTCCGCGTTTTTCCTTCAGACGCTCCTCGATCGTCGGCAGGTGCGCGATGCCGCCAAGATGCGTCCACTCGCGCACCAGCGCGCTCATCTTACCGCGCATCGCCAGCAGCCGCTGGGCGGTAGCTGTGCAATCCCGGTCGTGATTGACCTGATCGCGAATCTCGTCCTCGGCGCGCAGCATCTCCACGCGCAATGCGTTCATCTCTTTGCGAATCTTGTTCAGCCGGTTGTCCATCAAAGCCTCCTCGGGCAGGGAGACTCATATAAGAACAAAACAAGAACATACGGTCAAGTGGATTCAAGCGAATTTGGCTGATGGCGCTTCACCTGGGTTAACGAAACCTCAACACGACCTTTCGATTGCCGCGGTTTTCGCGGGCCGAACCTTAAAATTTTACCTGTATTTCCATGGGTCATCCAAAACCAAAAAGGGCTGGGGGGCTCACATGGAAATCATCGGGATTTTAGGATTCGTTTTCGGAGCTGTCGCTATCGGCAAGCTCACTTACGAGCGCGAGATGGACGTCCTGCATGGACGCTACATCGAGGGCCGCGAAGAGGCGAAGGAGTTCGCCGCGCTGTGGAATCCGATGCTGGTGCAAGTCGGGCGGCTGAACTGGAGCGCGCGCAACGCGGTGTACCTGGCGTCGCTGGCGTGAGGTCGCTCGGGTAATTCTCGAAACAGCTTGTGGTCTTTAAGTCCGTCATGCCCGGGCTTTGCCCGCATCGTCATTGCGAGGAGCAAAGCGACGACGCAATCCAGACTGCCGCCGCGGAATCAGCATGGATTGCTTCGCTTCGCTCGCAACGACGATGGCTCAGCCATGACGAAAGACAAAGTCAGCAGACAAAGACAAAGTCAAAGTCAAAGTCAGTCAATTCACTACCCAATCGCGACGCCGCCGCCGACGGTGCGGTTGAGCACCTGGGTCGTGCGCTCGATGCGCTCGGCCGCTGCATTCAGCGCGTTCGCAACCGCGGTCTGCGTTTGCCGCGCGCGGTCGATGGCGGCGGTGCGGACGCCGCGGAGATTTTCCAGCTCCTGCTCGAGATTGCGGATGCGCTGCCCCGCATCGAGCAACTCGTCGCAGACCGTGAGCGCGGCCATCACGGTGAGGCGCTGATCGCCGATCTCGCCGAACTTGCCGCGGAGCTGTTCGACGCGTGATTCAAGACTCTCGGCGAGCTTGAGCAGCCGCACCTCCTGCCCCTCCTCGCAAGCCATGCGGTATTGCCGGCCATTGATGGTGACATTGATGTGGCTCATTCCTCGTCATCCTCCGCGTCGACGTCATCGTCGTGTTCCATGAGCGCCGCGGCGAGCTCGCTGTGATCCTCTTCCTCCGGATGCGCCTCCTGCTTGCGGCCCTCGCTGCTCAGCACGTCGCGGATGGTGCCGATCGCGGCATCGAGCTTCTCGGCGATCTCGCGATTGGTGCGCTCGAGCTTGCGCGACTTCACCAGCGAGGTGTCGAGCTCATCGGCAAGCCGCGAGCGATCGGCGCCGAGCGCCTGGATGCGCGTTGCGAGCTCGTCCTCATCGCGATCGGCCTCGCGCCGCCGCTCCACCGCGCTCTCCAGCGCATCGAGCGCCGACATCAGCCGCCGCGTCGCGGCGTCGATGTCGGCCGCGGGCGGCTCGACAAAACCGGGATGGTTGGGACGGTCGTTCATACGGCTTAGGGTCTGCCTTCCAGGCGAGCTGTGCGGCGCGGCAAAAGCCACGATGCGGCAAGCCTTTACACTGGGAAGCTTACGTGGGCCGCAGGGCCAGCGCAACGCCGCCGCCGAGCTATGCACTGCAAAGCAACTTTTGAGGGGCCAAAGGCGTTGGACTCGCGAAAATCAGGTGCTAAGCACCCCTTACGCCGCAAGCGCCCTGTTCCTCGCCCGCGTTGCGCACGCAACCAACCACCTCAATTCGGACGGATTTCAGTCATGACGCAGGTCGACCACACCCGTATGGCCAACGCGATTCGGGGGCTCGCAATGGATGCCGTGGAGAAGGCCAATTCCGGCCATCCCGGCCTGCCGATGGGGGCGGCCGACATCGCGACCGTGCTGTTCACGCAATTCCTGAAATTCGATGCCACCGATCCCGCCTGGCCGGACCGCGACCGCTTCGTGCTCTCGGCCGGTCACGGCTCGATGCTGCTCTACGCACTGCTCTATCTCACCGGCAATCCGGACATGACGCTGGATCAGATCAAGCGTTTCCGTCAGGTCGATTCGCTCACTCCCGGGCATCCCGAAAACTTCCGCACCAAGGGCGTCGAGACCACGACCGGCCCGCTCGGCCAGGGCATCGCGACCGCGGTCGGCATGGCGCTCGCCGAGAAGATGCTCGCCGCCGAGTTCGGCAAGAAGATCGTCGAGCACCACACCTATGTTCTCTGCTCCGACGGCGACCTGATGGAGGGCATCTCGCAGGAGGCGATCGCGCTCGCCGGCGTCTGGAAGCTCAACAAGATGATCGTGCTCTATGACGACAACGGCATCTCGATCGATGGGCCGACCTCGATCTCGGACTCGGTCGACCAGGTCAAGCGCTTCAAGTCGGCCGGCTGGGCTGCGGAGCTGATCGACGGCCAGGACCAGGCCGCGATTGCCGCCGCGATCACGCGCGCGCAAAAATCCAACAAGCCCTCGATGATCGCCTGCAAGACCACGATCGGCTATGGCGCGCCGCATAAGGCCGGCACCGCGAAGGCGCATGGCGAAGCGCTCGGCGCCGACGAGCTGAAGGCCGCGAAGGAGAAGCTCGGCATTTCGCTCGAGCCGTTCTCCGTGCCCGACGACGTGCTCAAGGCCTGGCGCGAGGCTGGCGCACGTGGTGCCGCCGCACACAAGGAATGGGAAACGCGTTTCGCCGAATTGGGTCCGCGCAAGCGCGCCGAGTTCGAACGCCGCATGCGGCACGAGCGTCCGGCTTCGCTCGCCAAGGCGCTGCGCGACCACAAGAAGAAGCTGCTCGAAAGCCCGCTCAACGTCGCCACGCGCAAGTCTTCGGAAGCGGCGATCGACGCGATTGCGGAAGCGATGCCGTTCGAGTTCGTGGCTGGCTCGGCGGATCTCACCGGCTCCAACAACAACAAGGCGAAGTCGGCGACCGCCTTCGGCGCCAAGACGCCGAAGGGCCGCTTCATCCATTACGGCATCCGCGAGCACGGCATGTGCGCGGCGCTCAACGGCATCTTCCTGCATGGCGGCTTTGCGCCGAACGGCGCGACGTTCCTCGTCTTCACCGATTACGCGCGGCCGGCGATGCGGCTCGCGGCGCTGATGGGCACCGGCGTGAACTACGTCATGACCCATGACTCGATCGGGCTCGGCGAAGACGGCCCGACCCACCAGCCGGTGGAACATCTCTCGGCCCTGCGCGCCATTCCGAACATGCGGGTGTTCCGCCCCTGCGACGCGATCGAAGTCGCCGAATGCTGGGAACTGGCGCTGAACCGCACCACGGGTCCCACCGTGCTGGCGCTGACCCGCCAGAACGTTCCACAGCTTCGCACCTCCGCACCCGCCGATAGTCCCTGCGCCCAAGGTGCCTATGAGTTGTTCCCGGCCCAAGGCGACGCAAAGGTGTCATTGTTCGCCTCCGGCTCCGAGGTCCAGATCGCGGTGGCCGCCCAGAAGCAGCTCGCCGAGCGCGGCATCGCGTCGCGGGTGGTCTCGGTGCCGTCGCTGGAGCTGCTGCTGTCGCTGCCGGAGGCCAAGCAGAAGGCCATCATCGGCAATGCCCCCGTCAAGGTTGCGATCGAGGCCGCCGTGCGCTGGGGCTGGGACGCCGTGATCGGTCACGACGGTGTGTTCATCGGCATGCATGGCTTCGGCGAAAGCGGCAAAGCCGCGGACCTTTTCAAGCATTTCGGCATTACCGCCGAGGCGACGGTTAACGCAGTCCTGAAGCGTTTGGGCTAGAGGTTTACCTAGCCCCCGAAAGGGGCTACCTAAGCTGTCATCTTTTCCGTCCTCGTCCGGCCGAACCGGGCGAAACCGCCGTCAGCCTCTCTGCGGGAGCCGCCCGTGGGGACGGCAAAGGCTATTAGAGGAGAAACGCATGACAGTACGGGTCGCAATTAACGGTTTTGGCCGCATCGGCCGCAACGTGTTGCGGGCGATCGCCGAGTCCGGCCGCACGGACATCGAGGTGGTCGGCATCAACGACCTCGGAGCGGTCGAGACCAACGCCCATCTGCTCCGCTATGACAGCGTGCATGGCCGCTTCCCGGGGACGGTGACGGTCGAGGGCGACTCGATCAGCCTCGGCAACGGCAAGATCAAGGTTTCGGCCGAACGCGATCCGTCGA